>OGFW01002166.1_pt1 | contig 12795 bp, 11 predicted proteins | sample 1570991 | NCBI WGS metagenome assembly OGFW01 (sample SAMEA2582074, study PRJEB24529) | metagenome | biome: Human gut stool | place: China | collected 2011
CCAAAAGCGTGTTAACCGCCCGGCGGCCACCGAGCGGTTAACAGATCTCAGATTTGTAAACAAGCGGGGCTAACCGTCGGCAACGGCGCCCTTTTCCTACCCTCATTATAGCAAGTTATGGGAGAATGTCAAGGAAAACCGCCCCTGTGCCTTGCTTTGAAAAGCCTGCACTTTACTGCACCTGAGATCCAGCCAGAATCATCCGGACGATCATCTACCGAAATAATATAGATACAGATCCTCCATATTGGGTGCTGTTGGTACTGCGTCGGGTCGAGGGGCGCTTTTGCTGAGCAGACGGGGTCGCGAACTCCCGACACTAACAGTGAGTGATATTTGCAAAAGAACCCCGGAAAACCTCGGTTTTCCGGGGTAACAATGCCGCGTTTTGAATATAAACCTGTTTTTGGGACTTTGAGATTTGGCTCAGCTGTTTTTTACAGTTTGTCGATATAATCGATGTTGAATTCGTCTTTCCGGCGGGTTAGCGCCATGTCCTTGACTTCCATCAGAGCAATCTCCATCAGATACTGCACCTCGCAGCCAGGCTCCACATGTCCGCAAAAGCTCTCGTTGCCAGGGGCGGAGCAGACCATATGGAAGTGGGGGACGCCGTTGAGCACCAAGCCCTGCATGGCGCACAGCTCAAAGGGCTTTTCTACCACCACGAAATTGTTGGTAGCGTTGTCATCCGTATCCATAATGATGTGCATGCTCAACTTGCGCAGAGAGCCGATGGCGGACAGCAGCACTGCGTTTTTAATCCCATGTTCGTCCAGAGCTTTCTGAATGCTCTCCAGCATCAGTTCACCTTTTCCCAGATGAATCACAAGGGTGCGACCATATTCATTTGCAATAAAATTTCTCATAACTTCTCCTAGTTGTAAATTTTTTGAAATTTTCTGTCAAAGATAGTTGTTGGCCGCTGTACTTTTGCCGCACAGAACAGCCGAGGCTTAAAATGAAAACGTTTTCTTATATAGGATAAATGTTGATTTTCCAAAAATCAAGAAAAACATCTTATGAATTTGGAAAATCAGCAAAATAGCAAAAAATAGAGGGAAATAATTTGGCATTTTCACCAAAGTCAAATTAATCTCTCGGAATCCCCAAGGAGTTACCCGGTGTAATCGTGGGGTCGAAAATGTATTCCCGATTTGGCGTTTCGGGGTTTTTGATGCGGTTCAAGATCAATTGCCCCACTTTTTCACCGATGGCCGCCATATCGAAGCTGGCGGAAGTAGGTCTGGTCATCATTAGATCCATATAATTGATGCTGTCATACGAAACCAAGGAAATATCCTCGGGAATACGGATCATGCAGCGTCTGAGTTCTTTTAAAATGCCAACCGTCATCATGTTGTTTTGGGACAGGATGGCTGTAGGCATATCCTCCATCTGCTGCATATAGTGAATGGAGTCTTCGCCACTTTTCAGGGTAAACTCACCTGTGTATACGTATGGGTAGTCATTATCGATTGTGATTCCAACCTCGCTCATAGCGTCCGCAAACCCTTGGAACCGTTCAAAGCTATTGCTCAAGTGGGCAGGGCCGCGGACCACATAGATCTTCCGATGGCCCATGGCCAGTAGCTGCTTTGTCAGCTTATAGCAACCGAGATAGCTATTGGTATCGACCAGATCGCCCTTAAATTTCTCGTGCATAATACGGCGGTTCAGCAGGACGATCGGCGTTTTTTTGTTCATCTCCAAAATAAAATCGTTGTTTAGCCCCGTTGTATTGAGGATCAAGCCATCAATGTTTTTACTCATCAACATCTGCAAATAATCCAGCTCGCGACCCTGCCGGTTTCCGGTGCTGCACAGCATCAGATTATAGTTCTGGCGGCTAACGATATCCTCCACGCTACGGGCAATAGAAATATAATAATTGTTGGAAATGTCAGATACTAAAAAACCAATGGTATAAGTGCTGTTTGTTTTTAAGCTTTTAGCAATAGAATTTGGTACATATCCCAATCGTTTGGCGGTTGTCATCACTCGTGCCTGCATGGTATCCGTTACACAAGGATCGTGATTCAGTGCCCGGGATACAGTTGCTAGGGATACATTTGCCTCTCTTGCAATATCTTTGATCGTAGGACGCTTCATTCTTATCCCTCTTCTAAATAAAATGACACCAAAATTTTTGTCGGGCTGTCTATTAGCAAAACAGCCAAAATTAATTCAAAAAAATTGGCAAATATAGGGGTTGCTGAAAAAATAAAACTATGATATGATAACGTTTACATTCGGAAGACACTCAAAACAACATCAATTTTCCTATTTACCTTTTTTATTATACTATCCTTGGTCATATTTTGGCAAGGGAAATTTTTAATTGCCGAAATGTAAACGTATTCAAACTTTTGAACGATCTAATGTGTGAATAGTATTAGCGTTGCTTCCGAAAAGTTCCGCAGTATTTTCCCATTTTCTTTCGACCTCCGTTTTGCAGAAAACTTCAAAGTATCATTCATGCTAGAAAGGATTGATTCTATGGCGAAGCAAAAGAAAGTTGTGATCTCTGCCGCGATTACCGGCGCTATCCACACACCCACCATGTCCCCATACTTCCCGGCGTCTCCGGAGCAGATCGCCCAGCAGGCCATTGACGCTGCCAAGGCCGGTGCCGCGGTGGTGCATATCCACGCTCGAAGAGGCGACGGCATGCCAGTGGGCGACTTTGACACATTTCGCAAGATTCTGACTACCATTAAGAAAGAGACAAACGCTGTCATCGGCATCACTACCGGAGGTGCCAACGGCATGTCGACTGAGGAGCGATTCTCTGTTATCGAGGAATTTCAGCCTGAGATGGCCTCCGCCAACGGTGGTTCCATGAATTTTTGTTACCATAAGCTGGCCAGTCATCTGCAGGAGCCGCTTTATGATTGGGAAGTTCCCTATGTGACCCGTACTTATGACAATGTATTCAAAAACACCTTCAAGGACATGGAATACTGTATCCGGACCATGAATAAATGTGGCACGCTGCCTGAATACGAAGTGTTTGACTACGGCCAGTTAAACAACCTGGCGTTTTTCAAGAAGGAGGGCGTTATCACACAGCCTATTTATATTCAGTTTGTTCCCGGCGTTATGGGTGGATTCCCTATGTCTAACGAGGGCATGATGTTTATGATCGACCAGGCGAAAAAGCTGCTGGGTAGCGACATCCAATACAGCACAGTGGCTGGTGGCCGACGGATGTTCCGCTACTCTACCATGATGGCACTGCAGGGCGGTAACGTCCGCGTGGGTATGGAGGACGGGCTCTATATCAACCCCGCCGGTGAGCTGGCAGCCAGCAACGCAGCGCAGGTGACCAAGATCAAAGGTATTCTGGAGGCTTTGGATTATGAGATCGCAAGCTCAGACGAAGCGCGGGAGTTGCTGCATCTCAAGGGTGGAGATAAGGTGAATTTCTAATGAAAATGAATCGTGAAGAAATTATGGCGGTCATTCCGCACCGTGACCCCATGCTGCTGGTAGACACCGTAGAAGAAATGGAGCCGGGTGTACACATCACCACTACTTTCCACGTGAATGCAGGCCGGGAGATTTTTAAGGGCCATTTCCCCTCTGAGCCGGTCCTGCCGGGAGTTTATTCCGTGGAGTGCATGGCGCAGACCGCGGATATCCTACTGTTGTCCTCTGAGCGCTATGCGGGAAAGATCCCCCTGTTTTTGGGTATCAATAACGTTCGTTTCCTGAGAAAGATACTCCCCGGAGATACCATTGAGATCCGGGCGAAGCTAATTTCCGAGCGGATTGAAAAAGCCATTGCTACCTGCTCCGCCGAGATTTATAACCATGGCGAACTGACCGCCACCGGCGACGTGACTCTGGCAATGCGCTGATTTGACGAAAGGAGCATGAACAAAATGCGAGTACTGATGATTGATGCAGGTCCCAACCCTGAATCCACTACCTACATCGCACTGAACGAGATTCGTGGTCAGCTGCAGAAGGAAGGCGTTGAATGTGAGATCGTTCACACCGGCGGACAAAATGTGGAAGGGTGCCGTTTTTGCAACAGTTGCAAAAAAACAGGCCGCTGCGTGTTGGATGATTGCCTGAATCCGCTCCTGGAGCGGGCGGCAGAGGCGGATGCCTACATCTTTGCAAGTCAAAGCCATTATGGCGTTGCGAACGGAAATCTTGCGCTGTTGATCCACCGGTTCATCACTGCTGATCTTACTTGTGTTGGAAAGCCCGTGGCCACGGTTGTCACCTGTCGCCGCAGTGGTGCCACTTCTGCCCTGGCGGAACTGAACTCCTTCTTTGCCATGAAATCCATGCCAGTCGTGAATTCTTCCTACTGGAACCTTTTGGTGGGCAGCACCCCCGAACAGGTCAGCCAGGACGAAGAGGGCCTGCGGACCATGCGGAACCTAGCACGCAATATGGCGTGGCTTTTAAAGAGCATCGATGCGGGACGGAAACAGGGAATCCAGTCTCCCCCTTTGGAGTGAGCGATATTTGCAAAATAAGGAGGAACCAACATGAACACAAACAAAGTCGTGATGGCCGGAGCCGGAACGATGGGTGCCTCCCTGGCCCAGGTCTACGCGCAGGCGGGATGGGACACGGTCCTCTACAACCGAAGCGACTCCGGCCTGAAGCGGGCAAAAAATTTGATTGAAGTGAACCAAGCTGTTTTTGTGAAAGAGGGGATTTTAGAAGAATCGCATTCCAAGGCGTTGGTCAGTCGCATCAAAATGACCACCGGCAAGGAGGACTTCCGGGATGCCGCACTGGTGGTGGAGAGCATCGTGGAGAACCTGGACGCCAAGCGGGCGTTCTGGGAGGAAATCTCGGAAATCGCTCCAGTGGAAGCTCTGTTTGCAACCAATACCTCTGGCTTAAAAATCACGGAGATCGCCAAGGTCTGCAAATACCCAGAGCGGTTCATGGGCCAGCACTGGCTGAATCCGCCCCACCTGCTGCCTTTGTGCGAGATCATCGCTGGGGAGAAGACCAGCCAGGAAAACGTCCAGAAGATGCGTAAGCTGGTGGAGGGCCTGGGCAAGCGGCCGGTGGTAGTGGCTGACATCAACGGTTTCATCATCAATCGCATCCAGTTTGCCGTCCTGCGGGAAGCCTTGCACATCGTGGACATCGGCGCCGCCACCATTGAGGACGTGGACACAGTGCTGAAAGCGGGTATGGGCCTGCGTTACGCGGCTCTGGGCCCCTTCGGCGTGGCGGACTTCGGCGGCCTGGACACCTTCGACCATATCAACACCTATCTCAACGCGGAGTTGGATGACAGCAAGGTGGGCAACAAGCGGCTCCACGAGATGGTGGAGGCGGGAAAGCTGGGCGTCAAGAGCGGCCAGGGCTTCTACGACTACTCCGGCGATAAGGCTGACGAGGCCATCCGGGAGCGTGACCGCATGTACATCGAGCTTGCCAAGGTTCTGTATTTCAACAAGAAATAGTAAGGAGAACAAGCATGCGTAGTGATTTGATGAAAAGCGGCGTGGACCGCATTCCCCACCGGGCGCTGTTCCGCGCCCTGGGCCTCACAGACGAGGAACTGAGTCGCCCCATCATCGGTGTGGTCAGCGCTAAGAATGAGATCATCCCTGGCCACATGCATCTGGACAAGATCTCCGAGGCCGTGAAGGCCGGCATCCGTATGGCAGGTGGCACTCCTATCGAGTTCCCCGCCATCGGCGTGTGCGACGGCATTGCCATGAACCACGAGGGCATGTTCTTCTCTTTGCCCAGCCGTGAGCACATCGCGGACTCCGTGGAGATCATGGCCAACGCCCATCCCTTTGACGGTCTGGTGTTTATCCCCAACTGCGACAAGATCGTGCCCGGCATGATCATGGCGGCCCTGCGGGTGAACATCCCCTCCATCTTCTGCTCCGGTGGCCCCATGATGCCCGGTAAGGCCAATGGCCACCAGGTGGCCCTGACGGACGCTTTCGAGGCTCCCGGCGCCGTGCGCACCGGCAAGATGACCGAGGCCCAGGCCCAGGACATCGTGGAGCACTCCTGCCCCGGCTGCGGCTCCTGCGCCGGCATGTTCACGGCCAACTCCATGAACTGCATGACGGAGCTGCTGGGTCTGGGTCTGCCCGGCAACGGCACCATCCCCGCCGTGGAGAGCCAGCGCATCCTGCTTGCCAAGCACGCAGGCATGAAGATCATGGAGCTGGTGGAAAAGAACCTGCGCCCCCGTGACATCGTCACGGAGAAGGCTATCAAGAACGGTCTGGCGGCGGACATGGCCCTGGGCTGCTCCACCAACACCATGCTGCACCTGCCCGCCATCGCTCACGAGGCCGGGGTGGAGCTGGATCTGCGCATGGTCAACGGCATCAGCGACAAGACCCCCAACCTCTGCCATCTGGCTCCTGCCGGTGACACCTATATCGAGGATCTGGACCGGGCCGGCGGCGTCTGGGCCGTGATGAAGGAACTGACCAAGGCCGGCCTGCTGGATACCTCGCTGCCTACCGTGACGGGTAAGACCGTAGGGGAAAATCTGGAAACGGCGGAGAATCTGGACACCAGTCTCATCCGCCCGCTGGAGGAGCCTTATTCCAAGACCGGCGGCATCGCCGCCCTGTTTGGCAATCTGGCCCCGGACGGCTGCGTGGTGAAGCAGAGCGCCGTGGCCCCGGAGATGCTGCGGCACAAGGGTCCAGCCCGGGTGTTCAACAGCGAGGAGGAGGCCATCGCCGTCATCTACGCCGGGGGCATCCGTCCCGGTGACGTGGTGGTGATCCGCTACGAGGGACCCAAGGGCGGCCCCGGTATGCGGGAGATGCTGAACCCCACCTCCGCCATCGCCGGTATGGGACTGGACAAGGACGTGGCCCTCATCACCGACGGCCGGTTCTCCGGCGCGACCCGGGGAGCCTCCATCGGCCACGTCAGCCCGGAGGCTGCCTCCGGCGGCGTGATTGGTCTGGTGCGGGAGGGGGATCTCATTGAGATCGACATTCCCGGCCGGTCCATCCACCTGTGCGTGGAGGACGCGGAGCTGGCGGAGCGCCGGAAAACCTGGGTCTGCCCGGAGCCGAAGATCAAGAGCGGCTATCTGACCCGCTACGCCAAGCTGGTGTCCTCTGCCGACAAGGGCGCTATTCTGCAATGAGGGCGGAACTTATGCACACAGTTGAGGCATTAGACAGCCTGATTTTGTTCCGGCAGAAGCCGGACAGCCTTCTCCGGCGGCTCATGGCGACGGAGGAAGCCGTCCGCGTGGCCGCTCAGGGGGAGCTGGTGGCGCTGGCCGTGGAAAACGGCTGGCAGGGCGACCTGTGGCGCTGCTGTATCGCCCGGGAGCTTGTGTCAAGCGAAAACCCTTTCTCCCTCGCGTGGGAGCGGCATTCCGGCGGACAGGACACACTGGAAGCATTGGCACTGGCAGATATGAAGCTCTTTTTTGAGCTGTTGAACGCGCCGCTGGAGGGCGGGGTGTGGCCGCTGCTGCGGGACTTCCGCCACGAGAGCCGCCATACCGCAGATTGCGCCTCGTTTCTGGCGTTCAGTGGGGAACTGGCCGCCGCCAATTCCCCGGAGGGGCTGCTGGACCGCCTGACGGCGTTCTACCAGACCCGGGGCGTCGGTCTGCTGGGCATGGGGCAGGTGTTCCGGGCCAGAAGGACAGGGAACGGCGCGGAGCTGGTCCCCGTGGAGGACCGTCCTCCTGTGCGTCTGGCGGATCTGGTGGGCTACCGGCAGCAAAAGGATCTGCTGATCCGCAATACGGAAGCCTTTCTGCGGGGGAAGGGCAGCAACAACGTGCTGCTCTACGGCGATGCCGGTACCGGAAAATCCACCAGTATCCAGGCCCTCGTCAACGAGTACGCCGATCAGGGATTGCGGCTCATTGAGCTTTACAAGGAGCAGTATGACCTGATCCCCGACATTCTGCGGCAGGTAAAGGGCCGCAACTACCGTTTTCTTCTGTTTCTGGATGATCTGTCCTTTGAGGAAAACGAGACCTCCTATAAATATCTGAAGGCCGTCATGGAGGGCGGGGCGGAGGCGCCGCCGGAAAACGTGCGGATCTGCGCCACCTCCAACCGCCGCCATCTGGTGCGGGAGGTGTGGAGCGACCGCGGCGATGTGGAGCACAACGGCGACATTCACCGCTCCGATACCGTGGAGGAAAAGCTGTCTCTGGCCAGCCGCTTCGGCTTGCAGATCTTCTACCGCCCCCACCTTCGAGGAATACCAGCAGATCGTCTCCGCACTTTCGGAAAAGGCGGGGACGGACCTCCCGCCGGAACAACTCCGGGCCGCAGCCGCCACGTGGCAGGTCCGCAGCGGCAGCCGTTCCGGACGGACGGCCCGGCAGTTCGTGGACCAGCTGGAGCATTGAACTGATTAGATGTAATTGCGAGGTCCTCTCGGTCCTTATTTCGGTGTATCTGCACGTTTTTGGGAAATGAAAACGGTATAAGCACAAGGGGCATAAAAGAAAAACACGGCATGCTTGCCGTGTTTTTCTTTGCGCTTTTTCACTCTAAGCCGCGCCATTATCAGAGAAATTCCGAATTTGCGGTAAAATGTGCGTCCATTTCCGCTTGCGCCTGCGCAAGGGCCTCCTCCGGCGTACAGACGCCGAGGACTGCCCGCTGCACATAGGCTGCCAGGATATTCTCCATTTGCAGCTCGCTGAAGTTGCTGTAATAGGCACTTCCACTCCGGCGCTGGGCGCTGGGAAAGCTGCGGCGGGCCGCAGACAGCCAAGGATACCGCTCCTTGATGTCCCGGTTGCTGTATGCCGAACGGCAGGGTGACAACCCGCCCAGTAAGGTGAACGCCGGTGCGGTCTGGTTGGAATACAGCCAGGACAAAAACGCACAAGCCGTTTCCGGGTGCGCGCAGCTTCGGGTGATTCCCACCACGCCGCCGCCTGACAGGGGCTTGCCGCCTGGTACCGGCGCAAAGCCAAGCTTGCCGGCGATGCTGGACATCTTGGAGTTTAAAATGTGGGAGGCATAGTTGATAAACACCACTGTCATGGCGGCGGAGCCATCCGCAAAGCCTTCCAGCACGTTTTTCCAGATGTCATGCACGGTCCTGTCGGAGCAGGCATACGTTTCCCGGTAGTTTTTCAGGGCTGCCAAGGCTTCCGGGGTGTCGACAGTGATCTGGCCTTTGGCGTTGAACAGCTTTCCACCCTGCTCAAACAAACGGGGCAGAAATTCACTGGGGCTTACCACCACGTTGCCGATGGCTACCGTCGTACCATACTGCACAGGGGAAGCCGGATTGAGGCTGCGGGTGAAAAAGCCTGCGATCCGATTGTAGTCTTCAAAGCTCTTTGGAACCTCCAGTTCCCGCCGGTAGGCTTCAAAATACATTCGCTTGTAGGTGGGGTCGCAAAACAAATCCCGCCGGTAAAACATAAGCTGTGTGCTGGGATCGTAGGGGACGCAGATGCGCTCTCCGTTGACGGAGGTATAGCTGTCTCCGAACTCCGGCAGCGTCTGCGCCAGCAGACGGTCCCAGTCAAAGGGAATTTGATGGAGCGGCCGAAACAGCTTTTTAGCAAGCTCGTCCATCCAGGCCACATCCATCCGGATCAGATCATACCGTCCGCTGCCGGAGGATTGGATCACCTCGTAGACATCTCTCAGGGAAGGGAGCACCGTCAGTTCCAAATGAATCCCTGTGCTTTTTTCCAGATGCGGCAGCAGGCGTTTCAACGCTGTGGTGGAAGGGGACGCCATCGTGAGCATCCGCAGGTTTGATTCCGTCAACTGCGGCACCGGCATCTGATTTCGAAAACCATTGTTCTCCATAAAAAGGGTCGGCGGCAGGGGGGATCGCGTTTCCAGACGTGCCAGCAGAGCCTTAACGATCCGGTGCGCCAGACGCTTGTAATCCAGCTCATATGCCAACGCCAACGGATCGGTCACAGCAGACCGGGGGGCAGCAGACACGATCAGCGGCAGCGGCCGACGGCTGGCATAAGCACAGGCCGCCCGGACAGCCGATTCCCGGCGCTGATCCGTGCATACGATGGCATCAAACGGTTCGTCCTCTTCAAAAAGCTCAAAGGCCCGCAGATCCACCTGATGATTTGGGCAATCCAGAACACTTGTCTCATCCGCGCAGACCGTCCGGAATCCATTTAGAAACAGCGCGGTATCCGGAAATGCGGCGGGCTCTGTAAAAATACCAATCCGCCGCAGTCCTTTCCGCCGCAGATGCCAGGCGATGTCTGTTCCCATTCGCTCGGGATCGAACGCGGCATACATAACATTTTCGAGTGCACGGCTTTCCCGAGAAAGGAGTACAATTGGAAGCTCCGGGGCCTCTGCCCGATAATACGCTGCGGCATCCAACAGACACGAACGGCTGATGACCGCGCTGACCCGCTCAGCCAGAGCGGCAGCCAGCAGTTCTTTCTCGGTGGTCTCCATAGAGCGGGTGGAATATAGCTGAACTGAGTAGCCGTGCCGGATAAACTCGTTCTGGAATACCTCATACATGGCCGCCCAGCGGCGGTCCTCAATGCTCGGCAGAAGCACCGCAATGCTGCGGTCCTGACCCTGCCGGAGGCTTTGTGCCTTGCTGTTGACCTTGTAGCCCAGCTTCTCCGCAGCCTGCCACACCAGTTGTATCTTCTCCACGCTGACGTTGCCCCGGCCGTTGATAACGTTGGAGACCGTCCCGTGGGAAACACCCGCCTCTCGGGCAATATCTTTGATGGTGGGCATACGTCATCCTCCCCCTATGCTTGTGATACATTTATTTTACTATGTTTTTGCTGCTGCTTCAAGTCAATGGGCGCAAGAGCGCACTGTGCAATGCGCCGATTGTTGTTCATATTATATATGCATAGCGACGAAAGCTCATTCAGATTTTGCGAAATGTCAAAAATCTAATTGACACGTTCCAAAATATTTGGTACGGTATAGATACAGAAACGCACCGCGTTTTCCTCAAAATCAATATGATGAAAAGGAGCTGTGTCCCATGAAGAAGTTTTTGAGCTTAGCACTGGCGCTGACTATGGCGCTGACTCTGGCCGCATGCGGCGGCAAAACGGATACCCCTCCCGCAGACACGAATGACGGCAGCACCGCAGGACAGACCGGCGGCAAGCTGGTGGTCTATTCCGCACTGAACGAGGACAATACCATCGCCATCGCAGACCAGTTCAAGAAGGATACCGGCATTGAGATCGAGTACATCTCTCTGGGCGGCGGCGATGCCGTGGCCCGTGTGCAGGCAGAGATGGCCAATCCAAAGGCAGACATTCTGGTAGGCGGCTCTGTGGACCTGTATGGCTCTTTGGCCACCGCAGGTGCTTTTGAGGCATATGACTCTCCCAACAATGACAGCCTGGATGCCCGCTTTAACGATCCCAATCATTTCTGGCAGGGCTGGTACATGGGCGTTCTGAGCATCATCATCAACGAGGAGCGCTTTGAGAAGGAATTGACTCCCAAGGGTGTCAAGATGCCGGAAACCTGGGATGATCTGCTGGATCCCAACTATAAGGACGTGTTCGTGTGGGCCAACCCCACCACGGCCGGCGGCGCTTACATCGCCACTGCCTGCCAGATCTTCCGCTTGGGCGAGGACGCTGCGTGGGATTATCTGAAGGCTCTGGATCAGAACGTACATCATTATTATAAGGGTGCCGGCGATGTCATCAGCCCTGTGGCTACCGGTGAGTTCATCGCCTCCATCGCCTGGGCTCATGATAGCTTCAAGATCCAGCAGCAGGGCTATCCGCTGAAGCTCATCATCCCCAAGCAGACTGCTTATGAGATCGGCGGCTCCGCCATCATTAAGGGTGGCCCCAACACCGAGAACGCCAAGGTGTTCATCGACTGGCTGCTGACGAAGGAAGCGCAGGAACTGAGCGTTGCTACTTCCTACCGCTATCCTGTCCGCGCCGATGTGGCAGCCCCTGCCGGTCTGCCCACTCTGGAGGAAGTAGACCTTGTTGACTATGACCGTGATCAGGCCGCTTCTATGAAGGAAGCCGTTCTGGAGAAGTTCGACGCTGAGATCATTTCCAACCGCGCCTGATTTCATTTCTCATTTACCCTTGGGCCGCCTGCCTGCGTTGTGGGCAGGCGGCCCATGCTATTTTTGATAGACCTTTGAGATACCCTATGCTTTCAATGAACCTCTTTCATCACCTTATCGGAAGGAGCTGATCCTTATGGCCTCCGGTGTTGCGCTCCGGGAATCGGTCAAAGAAATGAAGCGGCTGAAAAACGAACCGCTTTTAATGCTGGCCATTATCGCGATTATCCTTTTCGTTGGATTCTTCGTGGTATACCCGGTGATCCGGGTTATCACGTTCCCCAGCGGACAGGACTATATGCAGTTGTTCCAGAAAGCCCGCTGGTTCACAGCCCTGAAAAACAGCCTGTTCATGACCCTGATCTCCACGGTGTCCTGCACGGCGGTGGCATTCCTCTTTGCATACGTTATTGCCCGACTGGATGTTCCTTGTAAAGGCCTTTTCAGATTTGTGACGCTGCTGCCCATCGTGTCCCCGCCTTTCATCGTGGCACTGAGTTATATTCTGCTTTTCGGCGTACAGGGTATCGTCACCAAACAGCTTCTGGGGCTGCATGTTGATATTTATGGTCGCCTGGGCCTGTGGATCGTCCAGACCGTCACGTTTTTCCCGTATGCCTATTCTGTCATTTACGGCGTGATCCGCTCCATTTCCACCAATTTGGAGTACGCGGCCTATAACATGGGCGCTCCCCGCTGGCGTGTATTCAAGGATGTCTTCTGGCCGCTGTGCCGCCCCGGCGTGGCTGGCGGCGCATTGGTGGCTGC
>OGFW01002186.1_pt1 | contig 12703 bp, 9 predicted proteins | sample 1570991 | NCBI WGS metagenome assembly OGFW01 (sample SAMEA2582074, study PRJEB24529) | metagenome | biome: Human gut stool | place: China | collected 2011
TTGTGGATAAGCTTTTCTGATGTGAAGCCAACATAATTGACTACGCAACATATGAGCTATTATGTTGTGCACAACATAACAGTTCTATCACCATATATCTATGCATGAATGTATTATACATCAGCATGTCGATATAATAGTCATCACCTGAGACCTCAATGTGATATTGTCTTCCCATAAAAGCAAAGCCTGCCCCCATTTCTACGAGGAATTTCTCTATGTGCTTGATAAGACCGATTTCAATGTCTCGCTCATCATATTGCTCAGTAAAGGTAAGCATGTCGAAGATGTAAGGGTCTTTTAGTAAAGACTGTACTTCTTGGGCTTCCTTTGCAGGGAGGGTTGTGGCAAAGTTATTAGCCAATGCTCCATGCTTGCCATAATAGTCCAGCTTGATGGTTTCTGTCAAGTATTCTTTAGACCAATGACTAGTTATGCATTGTATCATATACCAATATCGAGCTTTTATATCTTTTACTCGTTGGATAAGGATGATGTTGTGAGTCTAAGATAAATGCTTGATAGGTAGTTCTTTATTACTACCTTCCAATTGCGCAACCGATGGTTGCGCAATTGCATAATTATGCATTTTTACCCAAGTTAGCTCCTTGTTATACTCCTGGTAAAACTGCATCATGCACTGCATGTTTCTCACAGAGAATCCTTTCTTTTCAGGATACTCGTTCTTTAAGTCTACTGCCAAACGCTGCAATGTCTTCTTGCCCCAACCATCAGTCTCTTGGCTTTTGGTAAGCATTTCACCGATGTCCCAATTCATGTGTAGCAGCTCCTCGTTTGCTGCGTACATGGCTTTCTGTTGGGCAAAAGAAATGCGTTGCTTTATCTGCTTCAGCAATACAGGATACTTTTGAAAGTTACCTATGCTCAATTCTCCTTGCTTATGCTCTTGTTCCATGTTTTCTAAGTTTAAGAATGTTTCGTCTGCAAATATACGACTTTATTCTGAAACCCACAAGGATTTAGGGTGGAAAAGTTTTTTTGAGAAGAAAATAGGCGGCTCCCGATATGTTCGAGAACCGCCTAGTAATCTCTACTTATTCCTTCAATTTCTGGATTTCCTCCAGTGGGAGTTCTGTGGCTGTTGATACTTGCTCATCAGAAAGGCCCATTGACTGAAGGCGGCGAGCTGTGGCTATCTTTTCTTTCGCCATACCTATTTCCATCCCTTTCTTTTCATCAAACTTTCTGGTGGCATATATATCACGCATATTCTTGATGTCCTCGTCATACAGCTCAAGTTCCTCTCGGGAGAGCTTGCGAAGGTCGCCTATCTCTGCCAATTTGCGGAAGACTGGATACTTCTCGCTGAATGGCATCTGTTCAAACATGTTCATATTCTTCACTATATAAATCCAACAATCAAATATATCCATACACTCTGCCTCCGTATGCTTGTCGAACAATGGCAGTTGGAGGTACACAATACGCATTCTGTCGGACACTCGCTGGCGTGTCTGCAAATCGGTAAGCACCAAATCGGTGCGAAACTCCTTTAATATCGGACTTTGCGATACAAAGTCCATGAAACATACCGTATAGACTGGAGCCAAGTGGTAGTCCCAGATTCCACGGATGCCTTGCTGCACGATGGCACGTGCCGTGTAATACAATGCCCTGTCGGCAAAGTATTCCTGCTCTTTCTTCTGCATCTCTACGATGACATGCTTGCCTTCGTTTGTGATGCAATAGACATCGAAGACCACACCGCGGTCATCGGGGCGCAAGCCAAGTTTTTCGGTCTTGGCAAACGTCACGTCCTTGATTACCAACTCGTCTTCAAACAGTCCGTTGAGGAATGTGATCAGACATTCTTTCGTGTCTTCGCTTCCAAATATCCTCTTGAAAGCCCAGTCAACACGTGGGTCTATAAATCTTGCCATCTGCTTACGCTTTATAAGGTCGTGGACGCAATATTGCTATTCGTTGGCAAAGATACGATTTTTCCTCGTAACTTCCAAGGTTTTAGGGAAAAAATACTTGAAAAGGATGAGGAGAAAGAAAAAATAGGCGGCTCCCGGAATTGAGAGCCGCCTATTGGTTATACTATTTTTATTATGATGAAACAAATACTTATTCTACTTTGCAGTAGATATTGTCCTTAGTCTTTCTTGTAGGATACAACTTGACTGTGTTGCCTGCTACTGTAATGTTGTCACCACCTGCTGTCAGGTTGTTGATGCTTCCACCGAGGTTGATGGGCCAATCACCATTTACGCGGAACTTCCAACCGTCGGCTGTCACACCAACATTTGTTGCCTCGAAGCAATACTCTTCAGCATTCCAAGTCATTGGAGCGTCGCCAGCCCAATTATTGAAACCACCAATGATACCCATGGTCTCAACCTTAGTGGCTGTGATAGTGCCTTCTGAAAGATTAACATCCATGTAGTAAACACCTTCGCCTGCATTTACGCCGAGGTTGCCATTGTCGACGCCGATAGCAGCTCCAGCAAAGCTTACAAATGTACCTGCACCGATAGCGGTATCCCAGTTTCCTTTCGCACGCTGGAACTTGAACTCAAAGCCAGCATTGTTAGGATCGGCTAAATATACATAACCTGTGTATACGCCCTTTGCATCATCTACGAGAGCAAGCTTCTGATCATTGGATTTCCAACCATCAGTACTACCGATGAAGTAGATGAATGGATCGTAGTTAACCTCCTCTAAGGTATAAGAGTAGTCCATCATGTTGATGGTGAGCTTATACTTACCAGCCTTGGCAATCTTACCAGCCTTGGCGTCACCGTTGGTTAACAAACCTGTCATGCTGTCGTCGCCGTCAACCTTAGGACCTACTACACCAGCAGCCCAAATGTCGTCAGCGTCGATGTTTTTCTTAGGAATAATCTTCCAGTACTGGTCAGCCTTTGTTGTCTCGAAGCTTACGGTAAAGATAGGATCCTCATACACGTCCTTGTCGCTGTGATTGAATGCCTTTGCAACTTCTTTTGTCCAACCATTTACGTCTTCTGTAGTAAACATATCACCAACGAGGTAGTAACCCGCATCGATGAATGGAGCTTCAGGAATAGCCTTCACCTGGAATGTTTCAGATGTTGCCATCTTCACGGCTGTTGAGCCATTGCTTACCCATGCGTCAAGAGTAGCATCGATGTCGCGCTCTGTAGGACGCTTGCCATACTTCTCAACGATATAGCTTGTCAATTCAGCTGTTGCCATGTTGCCATCAGCATCAATGTCGAATGACTGACCATCGAAGTTAATTTTATAATTAGGTGTATAAGCAGCATCGGAAGAAGTAGGAGCAACAATGCTCGCTACTTTTATCTTCTCTGTTGTTACATCAGCCAAGTTGATGACATCAACTGGAGTTACGCTACCGTTACCAAATGTTACAGCTTCCTCCTCAGGATTTGTCTGTGGATTGCCCCAGTCTGTGTAGTCTTCGGTGCAAGACACCATAGACATCAGCAGGGTCATTCCCAATAATATTTTCTTAATCATAATTGTCTATACTTTAATGATTTACAATTTAACGATGCTGAATGCACCTGTGATGTCGTTGAATGAGATGACATACTTGCCTTCTGCCAAGCCGATGTTCTTGCCACCCGACTCGCACTTTCCGTACATGTTGATAGCGCCATCTTCTGCACCATAGCCCCAGCTTGTATCCCAAGAACCAGCAATCTTGAACTTGAACTGGATTGGGTCGCCAGCAGGAACATCCATTACATAGTACCAAGCGTGGTTCTCAACTCCCTCAGTGTTGTATGGAAGCATTGGAGTGTCTACCCAATCATTGAATGAACCAGAAATCTGGATAGTACCATAATCCGTCACTGCACCTGTGTATTCCACCATAGTAGCTGTGTTATCGGCTGTGTTCAAGGTTATGGTGTAGTAACCAGCAGTTTTAGCTACGATGTGACCACCATCGTCACCATTATTACGATTGATGATTGTACCCTTTTGAGCTCCATCTGCATTCATACTATAAGACCAATCGAAGGATGCTGGCATAATCTTGAAACCAGCTTCGGCGCATTCGGCCGTCTCATTGTAATCACCAGTGAGGAAGTAGTTGGTGTATTCAATTTCACCAGCACCAGTTTTCTTGTCATAAGAGAAGTTTGGCTTCAAGAACATAGGAAGCGCATCAACACCAATACTCTTGTCACTAGCCCACTTCGCACCGAACATATTACCGACAAGATACCACATTGTTGGTGTAGCATCCTTCAACTCAATATAGTAAGGATTTACGCTAAGCTTTACTGAGTTTGAAGCAATAGGGTTCAGACGGCTTGTTCCCTCTAGGATGAAAGCGTTCACGCGAACGTACACTTCTTGTTCTGTAGGAACGTTACCTTCTGTCCATTTAAGGATTTTCACCAATGCCTTGTCGATTTCTTCAGCAGAAGCAGAAGTTTTACATAACTGTGTAGTGTGGCTAAGGACAGCATAATCTGGAACCTTTTCGCCACTCTCGTCTGCAGCAGCTTCATCAGTAGAAACTGTGAATTTGTTGGTTGGAGATACCTGCACCTCGTATGTCGCATTGATAGGAGCATTGTCTGCTGTATATTTAGGCTGTGACCATGTAAGGTCAAGACCTGTGGATTGCTCCAAATCAATAGTCGCATTTGCATATGCAGGAGTGTTCAACGAGAACTCTGTAGGCTGGATCAGCGTAGGGTTTGAGTCGTTGTCATCCGAACATGATGCGAATAAGCTGATGATGCCGATAAGCAGAGCACCAATTATATATTTATTCTTCATATTGCGTTTACTTTTTATGAATCTATTATACTTTAGTTTTGAACCTCGTTATATCCGTCAATCTGTGTCAGGTTCGAGTTGGCAAGAATCTCAGAAGATGGGAGAGGATATACATTAAACTTCTTGTCGAAGGTAGTACCCTTCTCGTTACCACCCTTATATTCCCAATTGTATGTAGCCTGAGCACCACCAAACTGGTTGTAACGGATCAGGTCGGTACGACGGAAACCTTCGCAGTACAACTCACGGGCACGCTCATCAAGCACGTCTTCAAGAGAATAAAATGCACGCACATCAGTGTTATGGGCACGTTTGCGAAGAGCGTCAATCCAGCCTTTTGCCTTAGCCGAATTTGCACCATTAAGATGCATTTCTGCTTCTGCTGCATTGAGGTAAGCCTCTGCAACACGGAAGAGGAAGAAGTCTGTATCTACACAGAAGGTATCGTGTGTAGTTCCTTTGTTGGAGTAATTGTTATTCCATTTAACAATAGTAAGACCTGACTTGAAGGCATCATTTTTTCCCAGATCTAATGTGTGATCTACACCCCAGATCATGGCACGGTCATCAATATCCATTGCACGAATTTGTTCAGCAGTCTTACCCTCGAATTTCTCTGGATTGTTAGTGAACTTAGCTAAGAAAGAAGGACGTACACGCATACCCGACCAGTTGGTGGCAGATGTACCAAATTCTTGACCAGTAACAGTTCTGGAATTAGGGTCTATACTTGCTGCAACGAAGAAGAGTGAACCTCCCCATCCTTGAGTCTTGTCACCATCCTGCATCAATGGAAGAATAGCCTCGCAACTGGCACCATTCGATCCGTTATCACCCATAAAGAGCAGGTCGTATGGCTTGTAGCCGTTAGCCTTGGCCTCTGCCGACATCTTGCTGTCATCGAAGAGGGCATATGGTGAGTTGATAACCTTCTCGGCATATTCAAGTGCCTTGTCCCAATAAGGATTGTTCTGTCCATCGTTGTTGAGGTATGTACCAGCATTAAGGTACAGACGGCTTAAGAGCAACCAGCATGCGCCTTTGTCTACACGACCATAGTCAGCATCAGTATCTTTCTCAGGCTTAGCATCCAGTAAGTCTGGCTCAGCTGCGAGCAATTCGTCTTTTACCCAGTTGAACAAGAACTCACGACCCATCTGAAGAAGCTGTGCACGAGTGTAACTCTTGCTTGCATCATAATTAGCATTGTAGGTGTGAGCCTGACGAGGAGTCTCTGACGAAATCTTATCTGTGAATGAAGGGTCGCCCCAGAAGTCAAGCATCAATAAATAGTGGTAAGCACGGATAACACGTATCTCTGCATACTTGGTCTTATCTTCTTTTGCAGCCTCGAGTCCTAAGAAATGATTCTCGTATGAGATATTAGACATCATACGATAGTACAAATACTTCAGAGTTTCATTATCTGCTTTAAACTGATTGTAACTGATATCAGTTAGACCACCATCCGACCACCAGCAAATCGATTCGTCGGTAGGTAACTCATTAAAGTTATATATGTTACGTAGCAATGGGGATTTACCGTTGTCTTTAATGTTGAAATCTGCGTTACCATCATTACCTTCCATAATAAGACCTGCATAGCACTTGCTGTACAAGCCTGTTATGTTAGGAGTAGCATCAACATTGGGATCAATGTTTCCCTTATCCAAATCTGCCATACAAGAGCTCAGACTTGCAGATAACAAAAGAGCTGCTGCAGGGGCTATTGTTTTGAATTTATTGAGTTTCATATCGAAATCTATTTTAAATTATTAGAAATTGAGATTCAAACCGAGCAGGAATGTGCGGCAGCGTGGATATACGTTGCTATCCTTACCTGATGTCTGTTCCGGCTCGAGACCTTTGTACTTTGTGATAGTAAATACATTAGAGCATGATGCGTAGATACGACCTGAGATACCCTTGTAGTTACCCATCTTCAATACATTGTCAAAATTATAACCCAAAGTAATGTTATCGCACTTCAAGAAGCTGGCATTCTGTACAAAGTAATCGGTAAGTGGATAGTTGTATGAAGTCCAACCTAATGTTGTCAATTCCTTGGTGCAGTTCTCATAATATCCCTTTGGATTACAGAGAACAGAAGTGTTAGCCTTGCTTTCAGCGTATCCATTGTAGAGATAGTTTCCGAAACTTGCGCGGAAGTTACTTCCGAGATCCCAATTCTTATATGAAACCTTGAAGCTAAAACCACCAGTCCAAGGAGCTACGATATTCTTATAGAAATATTTATCGTTCTCATCAATTGAACCATCACCATTACGATCAACGTAGCAGCCCATGATAGGACGTCCGTTCTCGTCATAAACTTGCTGGTAAACCAGGAATGAATTAGCAGGTTTTCCTACCTTATGATAGGTTATAGGCATATCTTGACCTACCACCATATCTGCTTCAATCATATCGCGACCGCCAGCAAGCTCAGTAATCTCGTTCTTGTTGTAGGCTGCGTTCACGCTCAATTCAACAAACCAGTCTTTGGTCTGGATAGGACGACCTGTTACAGCAACTTCAAAACCCTTATTCTCCAAGGTACCAGCATTCTTCAACAGTTTGTTGTCGAAGTTCTGGCCTGCTGGGATGGTTGTTTCACTCAGAAGGTCAGTAGTCTTGCGGTAATATGCATCAAAGTTGAGAACCAGTCTCTGGTCGAACATACCGTAATCGAGACCGACGTTCCAAGTAGTGGTTGTCTCCCAAGTCAGGTCATCATTGTATGCCAATGGACGATAGAGCAATCCAGTGTTGTCGCCGCCACCGATAGGATAGAGGAAGTGATTACTTGTACTCTTCTTGTATGTAGCGGTATAATACTCTCTGCCAGTATCCTGCTGACCAGTCTTACCCCAACCCAAACGAAGTTTCAAGTCGCTGATAGCATTCACATCCTTCAAGAAACTTTCTTCTTTAACACGCCATGCGAAGGCTGCAGCAGGGAAGAAACCCCAACGGTGTCCATCAGCAAAGCGACTTGAGCCATCATAACGTGCGGTAAATGTAAGAAGGTAACGGTCCAATAAAGAATAATTAGCACGACCATACCAACTCACAATATAGGTTTGACCTCTCCATCTGCTAGTATCGTAAGCCTTTTCTGTACCAGCAAGAGCTTCACCCTTGTCATTCTTTCCTTCGTAGGTAGATGGATACATGGTTCTGCTCCACTGGTCGCCCCATAATTTCATGTGGCTATACTCGTAACCTGCAGTAATGTCGAAGTGGTTAGCCTTATTGAAATCCTTTGTGTACTGAGCATAGGCTGTAGCTGTTACATTATATTTTTTCTCAGTGTTTTCGCTTTCGCCACCATAGTAATATGCGTAGGTAGATTGTGGATTCTTGTGATCGTATTCACCACCTGTAGTATATTCACCAGCTAAGTTGACATGCAGATGAAGGTCTTCGAAACCATGAATTTTATAATCTGCCTCCACGTTACCCAAAAGAATGTGTGCACTCTTGTTGAAACCATAGTTCTCGACCTTTTCAACAGGGTTAGTAGGAGCATCAGAATTGCGGTCATATGGGAAGGTAGGATCGTATGAGTTTGAAGGATTTACCCACTGCCAATAGCCACCCCAATTCTTGAATTTCTCATCACTACTCTTGACTGGTCGAGTTGGGTCCATAGTAATAGCTGCCCCAACAGCTTCCTGTCCACCAGGGGTGGTCTTAGAGTAAGAGTACTTACCATTGATATTCAGGTTAAGGTGCTTATTGAGCAAAGAAGGACTGACATTGAAACCTGCTGTAACACGCTTGTAGTCAGAACCCTTCAAGATACCTTCCTGACCTGTATAACCAACGCTGACACGGTAAGGCATTGACCAAGACTGCTTGCTAATGCCACCTGAGAGGCTAACATTATGTTCATGGCTTATACCTGTACGGTATATTTCGTCCTGCCAGTCGGTATCGTAGGTACCTGCAGCATAGTTTGGAGTTCCGTCTGCGTTGTATTCCTTCCAGCCCAAGCCTTGGTAGGCAGAAGAATCTTCTCCATAATAGTTCTTGATGAAGTCAACATATTCAGAAGCATTCATTACATCAAGTTTCTTACCGATAGTACTAACAGAGAATGTACCATTGTAAGAAATCTGTGGCTTCTGACCGCTGCGACCCTTCTTTGTTGTAATGATGATAACACCATTAGAGCCACGAGAACCATAGATGGCTGTAGCAGAAGCATCCTTCAATACTGTGAAGCTCTCGATATCGTTAGGGTTAACGAGAGAAAGAGGGTTGTTCACACCCTTTGTGTCATTGTTATCCATAGGCATACCATCGATAACAATCAGTGGTTTATTGCTTGCTGTCAGAGAAGCACCACCACGAATAAGAATCTGTGCACCTTCACCAGGAGCACCGGTTGAAGAGCTAACGTTTACACCAGCAATCTTACCCTGGATCATATCCTGCGCAGAGGTAATAATACCATGATTCTTCTCGTCAGGCTTGAGGGCGGCAACAGAACCAGTTAAATCGTTCTTCTTAGCCACACCATAACCGATGACAACGACCTCGTTCAACGACTTAGAGTCATCTTCCAAGGTAATGTTCATGTTACTAGATGCCTTCACTGTCTGTGGTGTCATACCCAGATAGGTGAATGTAATCTTAGAACCTGGAGCTGCGTCAACTGAGAAGTTACCATCCATGTCGGTAATGCCCACTGCCTTACCGTTAACTGTAATGGTAGCACCCATGATAGGCTCACCAGAAGCATCCTTCACATGTCCCTTAATTGCATTACTCTGCGCAAAGGAACTCACCGTCAGAAGCAGACCGCTTGCTAGGGTCAACGCTCTGAGAGGCAATTTAATTTTTACCTGCTTCATCATTTGCTTGATTTTTAAGTTTGCAACTTGCCCTCTCCTTCAAGTTTCTGAAAGCATCATGTACCTAAAAGCGTACCTAAAGAGGCTTGATTTGGTCCAAAAGGTTCACCGCCTCAACCTTCTTTCTGTTCACTATCTCGGCATATACTTGCGTGGTTATGATGTTTTGATGTCCCAACAGTTTGCTGGTGGTATAGAGGTCCACTCCCATCGTGAGCAAGGTGGTGGCAAAGGTATGACGAGAGACATGCACAATTTAAGCAAAAGCAACGGAAAGTGAATATGAGAGAAATGAACTGCAAGTGGTTGAGAATGAGCAATATTTCATAATTCTTCCAATTGGCTGCAAAGCAAAGCCGAGCAGGATATTGAGTTATTTCAGTTACCAAACCGTTAGCGGTCAGTTACCGAAACCAACACTGCTAACGAGGTGAAAAACAAATAGTTTGTCACCAGTGTTTGTTGCACTGTTCTGCACAACTTTCAATGACAGAGAATGCTTACTGATTGATTATTTTTGCAAACTAAAAAAGTAAGCAGATGAAAGTTGAAAAATTCAAGGTGCTGCTCTACCTTAAAAAGAGCGGATTGGACAAGAACGGTAAGGCTCCCATCATGGGACGCATCACCCTCAACCGAACAATGGCGCAGTTCGGTTGCAAGTTGTCATGTACGCCAAAGTTATGGAATCCACGTGAGAGCAGACTTGACGGCAAGAGCAAGGAGGCTGTGGAAGTGAACGCCAAGATTGACAAGCTGTTGCTGGCAATAAACTCAGCCTACGAGTCACTTGTGGAGCGCAAGACGGATTTTGACGCAAAGGCGATAAAGGACCTGTTTCAATGCAGTGCAGACACTCAGATGACCTTGTTGAAGCAGCTTGACGCCATCATTGCGGACATTGAGTCAAGAATCGGCATCGACTACAAGAAAGGCACGCTGCCAAACTACCAGTACACTCGCCTGACATTGGGATTGTTCGTCAAGAAGCGTTATGGAACTGACGATGTGGCATTCGGTGAGCTTGACGAGCAGTTTATCCGTGAGTACATGGACTTTTGCTTGGACGAGAGAGGTCTTGCACTTGATACAGTCCGCCACTATCTCGCCATCTTGAAGAAGACCTGCCGAATAGCTTTCAAGGCAGGACACTCCGAGCGTTATCATTTCATGCACTTCAAGCTACCTCAAAAGAAAGAGAATCCACCAAAGGCATTGACACGTGAGGACTTCCTGAAAATTCGTGACCTCGAAATACCAGAGCGAAGAAAATCGTTGGCTTTGACCCGTGACCTTTTCCTTTTCGCCTGCTATACAGGCACGGCTTATGCCGATACGGTTTCCATCACGGAAGAAAACCTCTTTCGTGATGAGGAGGGCAGCCTTTGGCTGAAATACCACAGAAAGAAGAACAAGATGCTTGCACGTGTGAAGTTACTGCCAGAGGCGCTTGCCATGTTGGAGAAATACAAAGACCCGACAAGACCTACTCTTTTACCGCCACAGGAATTTCGAGTGCTGAGAGGTAACATGAAAAGTCTCCGAGTACTATCTGGCATAAGTATGGATTTGGTCTATCATGTTGGACGGCACAGTTTCGCATCGCTCGTTACGCTCGAAGAAGGTGTTCCGATAGAGACTATCAGCAGAATGCTTGGTCACAACAACATTCAGACCACGCAAATCTATGCACGTGTCACCCCGAAAAAGCTATTTGAGGATATGGACAAGTTCATCGAAGCCAACAAGGACTTCAAGTTTGTCCTGTAATATTATCACAAAATAAGAAAGGAACATAACAATGAGAAGTACATACAAGCAGTTTTATTATATCAACCGTGGCAGAGTAAAGGCAGACGGAACCACATCTATATTTTGCCGTATCACGATTGACGGCAAAGTGTCAGCCATAGCAACAGGTCTTTACTGTGCTCCCGAAGAATGGGACACGAAAAAAGGTGAAGCCAGGAATGCAAGAGTGAACGGACTACTGCAAGCGTTCAGACTAAGAATTGACGAAGCCTACGAGCAGGCAACAAAGGAAAAGGGCATCGTTACCGCCGAGATTCTGAAGAATGTTATTGTTGATGCAAATACTATCCCGATGACATTGCTTGCCACTGGCGAGGAGGAGCGTGAACGCCTTAGGCTGCGCTCCATCCGTATTAACTCAACATCTTCTTATCGCCAATCTAAGACATCGCAGCTCAACTTGCGAGAGTTCATCGGGTTACGAGGAATGAATGACATTGCATTTGAAGATTTGACTGAGGAATTTGGCAAATCTTATAAGTTGTTCTTGATTGGCAAAGGGTATAGTGCATCCAATACGAACCATAATCTTTGTTGGCTGCAACGCTTGGTTTATATCGCTGTTGACAGAGGTCTGCTGAAATTCAATCCATTGGAAGATGTCGGATATGAAAAGAAAGGCTCACCAAAGCGTAGACATATATCCAGAAATGACTTGCTGCTCATTATGGAGACTCCTATGGAGGATAAGGCTTTGGAGTTGGCACGCAGAATGTTTGTTTTCTCCAGCCTTACAGGTTTGGCTTATGTCGATTTACGTAACCTGTATCCACACCATATCGGGATGACGGCAGACGGTAGAAAATACATCCGTGAGAAAAGAGCAAAGACCAACAACGAAGCGTTCATTCCCTTGCATCCGATAGCTGAACAAATAATGTCGCTATACAATACAGCGGATGATAGCAAACCTGTTTTCCCTCTTTCTTCACGTGATTCCATGTGGTTTGAATTTCATTCACTCGGTGTGGCTTTGGGTATAAATGAGAACCTTACCGCACACGTTGCAAGACATACATTCGGAGTAAACATGGTTACTTCGGGCATATCAATGGAAAGCATCGCCAAGATGATGGGGCATTCCAACCTGCGAAGCACCCAGGTCTATGCCGTCATCACCGATGACAAGATATCCAAGGACATGGACAAGCTGATGCAGCGCAGAGAAACAAAAGAAACTGACCAGAATAAAAATAAGGAGGACGGGAAATGAACAGAGGAGTTATAACTATCAGCGAGAGCGGAACGGTATCCATGCCGAC
>OGFW01002201.1_pt1 | contig 12618 bp, 7 predicted proteins | sample 1570991 | NCBI WGS metagenome assembly OGFW01 (sample SAMEA2582074, study PRJEB24529) | metagenome | biome: Human gut stool | place: China | collected 2011
GGCCGCTCTCCTTGTAGTCGAAACGCTCGATCCAAGAATCCGCATTCTCACGGAAAAACTGCTGGAAATCCAAAAGTAATTTTTCCATATCGATGCTGTTGTCCGGGTTCATATACCACGCTGCCTGCTGGACCAGTCCGCTCTGAGTGGTCCACGTCAGTTCGCGGGGGATGATTTCCCTGTAGATGGCGTTCGCGATCCGACGGGGTTTATCCAGGGTGATCAGTCCCAAATCAGCGACATACTGTACATCATCCTGCGGCATCAGACTCTCTTCGGCATCCGTTTCGTTCGCCAGTATCGGACCGATAACACGGCGGACACGCTCTTCACGAAGTTTGTCGATCAGTATGTCGATATGTGTGTCACGGCGGTAGATGATTTGTTCCTGTGCACGGTATATCATTTCTGGGATGATGCGGATACTACGGTCGCGGTTTTCTTTCATGCGGCTCGTCACTTCGTAGCCCAGGGCATTCACCAGCCACGGCTGACCTTCCGTGGCCGTCCAGATCATCGGAAAACAGGATTCGTCGAATTCCTGGCCCGTAGCGGCGGTATGTTGCAGGTAGAGCGTACGGATCTCTTCACGGGAGAAATTGCCCAGGCGGAGGGATTCCGCTTTGATGTTGAACGCCGAACCGCCCGTAATGATGTCCTGATTCGAAAGTACGATACGGTAATCACGAACATCACGGACACCGCACAGGATGATGCTTTGAGGGAAATGACCCGGACGATTGGCATAACCGGAACGAAGCTGACGCAGGATGCTCACCAAAGAATCTCCCACCAAGGCGTCGATTTCATCGATGAAAAGCAACAAAGGACGGTCGAGCGATTCGCATAAACGGTCCAGATAACTGCCCAACAAATTGGAGGCTGCCTCTTCTTTTTCCAGTTCCAAACGCAAGGCCGACGGCATACCGGTGCCTACAACCCGCGAAGCTTCACGGGCAATCACACTGACCACATTCCGGTTCACTTCCTCCACGTTGTTCCGGGACGCCTGACCCACCTCGACATTGGCATAGACGGCATAAAACTCGCCACGGGTGTTCAGGTAATCACGCAAAGCCAGCAGGCAGGACGTTTTACCCGTCTGACGAGGAGCATGAAGCACAAAATATTTCCGCTGATAAATCAACGATTCCAATTCTTCCAGATCGATACGTGTCAACGGATCGATATTATAATGGATATCAGGCTGAATTGGACCTGCCGTATTGAAAAATTTAGGGACCTGTCTCATACTTCAGTGTTTAGGTGCAACAGTTGTGGCAAAGATAGTGAAAGCCGGGAGGAAAAGCAACAAACTGGTTTGATTGCTTTTACAGAACCGCATCCTATTTATACAAAGGTAAGAAAATTCATTCACTTTACAGCGGGAACAGGACGCTTTTATCCATTTAAAACTGGGGCATAGTTTTTAAGTGAATAGGGAAAATCATCTCCCCCTCTCCTCCTTGCCTAATTCAAAATTAATCCGTTCCTTTGCAGTATATAACACTGAAAACCATGGCCAATTACATCCGTTTCGACTGGGCGATGAAACGCCTCCTTAGGGATAAAGCGAACTTTTCCGTACTGGAAGGGTTGCTGACCACCTTGCTCAACGAGAAAATCACCATCCGGCGGTTGCTCGAAAGCGAGAGCAACCAGGAAAGCGAGTTCGACAAGTACAACCGCGTCGACATCCTTGCCGAGGACTCCAAAGGTACCCTGATTCTCTTCGAGATTCAGAACAACAACGAGTACGCCTATTTCCAGCGCATGCTGTTCGGCGTTTCCAAATTGGTCACCGAATACATCAACCGGGGAGAAGGATACGAGAACATCCGAAAGATATACAGCGTCAATATCGTCTATTTCGCTTTGGGCAGCGGCTCGGACACCGTCTACCACGGACAGACGGAGTTCCGCGGCATCCATACCAACGAACTGCTCTGCCTCTCCCCTTTCCAGCAGGAGACCTTCAAGGCGACGACAGTCAGCCAGCTGTATCCCGAATATTATATCCTCCGGGTCAACGACTTCAACAAATGGTCGAAAGTGCCGCTGGAACAATGGATATATTTCCTCAACACCGGTGAAATCCCGGATGACGCTTCCGCTCCAGGACTTCCGGAGGCTCGCGAACGCCTCCAGCTCGACCGCCTCAGCAAAGACGAGTTGAAGGCTTACTACCGCCACCTCGACAATGTGGTCATCCTCCGCGATAACATCTTCACGGAAAGGGCAGAAGGAAGAGCAGAAGGAAGAGCAGAAGAACGTGCGGCAACCGCCTGCAAGATGCTGGCCGACGGACTCCCCATCGATGTCATCCGTAAATACACCGAACTCTCGGAGGAGGAAATAAAAAAACTGGAGCATTAACAGACTCATTACAGAACCGCCCGGACAGTTTCCCAAGCGTCCATTCATCATGGGAATCAATCGTAACGGCTTTCCTGTATAGTGCCCAAAAACGGCAGGCACCGGGGTACTGCCCGGAGGCTGCCGGTCCGCCAAAACGAGCCGGCACATATCATGGAGAAAAGTATAATAGGACAATCCTAACCCGACGCTTTTCAGACCGGCAAATCATCCACAACAGGTTAGTTTATCTATTGGTTAATTGGGCGCCGAAGCAACGGCTTCGCCTGGAAAAGAAGGCCGGCCACCGCTCAGAATATTCAGGCGGGTAAGGAAGTCTGCACGATAAGAGGGACCGATAGGAAAATCATGTTGGGCTATCCGTACCGTATTGCCAAAGAATGTTTCGATATCGTAGAGGCTGACGACATAGCTGTGATGGAGCCGGACAAACCCCAAAAACGCCTTATAATCATTTCGACTATAAGGCGTTTTTATTTTCCCGACTACCCCAAGGGCAGCCAAAACTAATAACACAACCCGTAATTACCGCCGGTAGCGCCACGCACAATCATATTTTCGGTAAATGTGGATGCGATATATTGCAAATCCACCACTTTTCCCTTCCCGCTAAACTGGTACTCGGGAAGGCTATTTCCCTGGGGCACACCCCCGACCATGTTAAACAAACGGAGCGTATAATCATTATTCCCTCCCGTTGTCCCGATCACCAAATAATCTTTCGTGTAATCACCCCCATAGGGGAGCCAGTATTTATTCGCCACATAATAAACCGTCTCCCCCGCCTGCAATCCCAGAACAGACACAGGAACCTCGATATTATTCATCAAAGAATAAGCATATAAGACTCCATCCGTCACGTAATAAATCATCGGAGTGTTCGACGCACACACCGCGTAAGTCGTTGCCCGGGCAAAGTTCGTGTTACCTGCAAACACTTGTACCTCCTGCACCGGATTCGTTGTCCCGCCATGCTTTAATTTATACAATTTCCGCTCTCCTCCCGATGATTCAAACACAGCGTACGCCACGTTTTTGAAAGAGGTATTCGCCGTATTGTACAACATCCCCATATACAACATTTTATCCTTGATACCGTTTGGCTGATACGATGAAGCATTATTCTCGTACACAGAAACCACCCCGTTGGAATTCACAAACAAAAAACGACCGTTCAACTCATCCCAGTACATGAACCCCATTTTCTGCCGGTCGTAAACAGCCCATTTCGAGGCTCCCCGGATAGTATCCGGCACTCCCATGATCCCGCTCCCGTTAGCATTTGCTCTTACGCTGTAAACACTGTTTTCAGAGAAATACATGGTCCGGAAAAAACCTCGTGCCAAACGTCGGGGATGTTCTTCTTCTACCCCGTAAAACATAGATTCTTCGTCATGTACCGTGACCAGATCGGAAGTACGCAACAGACACACGCTTTCCTCCGTCGTGATTCCCAACACATGTCCCTTCGTCCGCTCTTGACTGTTCGGATCCACATAAGGAGTGTTCATCAACTGCGCCAACAACAACGGTTTACCTTTCAATGCCTCGCCCTTCATCGAAACGAAAATATCTCTCGCCATTTCAAGCGAATCGGAACTGAAATCCAAATCCGAGTTCCCATCCGGTGTCTCTTTCAAAATATAAAATCCTCTGGAAAATTCCGATTCCACCTGAACCGATGCGGAAGCATACACTGCATATTGATTAGCCGTATTTTCCACTTTCACCGTCAATATGTAATTTCCAGGTTCTTCAGAAACCAAATAACTCAAATCTTTTTCCCGGCCAATCGTATCTACCTCCACGGCTGATATGTAATCCACCTTTCCGCTGTTAAAAATAAACCACGTGTATTTCAAATCGGAAGATGCATATTCTGTTTCCACCGTGATAGGAATGATCAACGAATCCAATAACCGCCTGGGATGATAGATCGTATTCATCCCATTTATCTGTATAGAAGGAAGTGGTGAATAATCATAATTCCCCTCGTCTTCATAACAGCCTTGTATCAATGCCAAAAGCATGATAACCCCTAATATATATCGTTTTGCATTTTCCATATACCTACATTTTAATTTTATTCACCAATCTTCAATTCCGTCCCGTCCGACCTTTTCAACGGTTCCTCTCCCCGGTTCGCCCGTGCAGCATTTTCTTGTTTCAAAGCTTCCTGCAACCGACTCACCAAATAATTCATGTAATTTGCATCATAATCCGGACCCAAATCATCCCAATATGTCATTGTCGGTCCCCAATCCGTGTTCAAGTATCCTTTCGTGAGTCCCAGACTCGCGATATACTCGTCATCCCACTTTTCTCCCGTCGCGTCAATCAGGAATTGATGTAACACCGGATCATATATACCGATTTTCGTGTTCAGCGTTGCATCTTCCGCTGTCGCCCAAAACGAAGGACGATCCAATTGATCCGTCACCCAAACATATATACACTTGGGCAACACGAAACCCGGAACGAAATACTCGTTCTCCCCGATAGCAATCTCTATCAACACCTTATCCGTTTTCAACGAAACATCCCGTTTCAATACCACGGGAAGTTCGCTTCTCGTCTTCCCCGCAGGGATAATGTAACAGGAATGCAAAGCCGCATCATCAAAAGCCACGAAATGTTTGCCGGCAACAGCACAAGAATCCTCCACCGGCAATTGGACCAATTTTACCGGACGGTCATAGTCCACCACCTTGCCTATCGTTTTCAATGGGATCCACACGGTATCCGTTTCCGCCTGAGGTCCGGAATAAATAAATGTACGGTACACCAGGGTATCTGCTGAATTTTCCATATCAAAACCCAACCAACAAGTATCCACGTTATAAGGAGTCAACTCCTCATCGCAAGCCGACAACAACACGGACGACAACATCCATAATATCAGAAATTTATTTTTCATACAATTTTCATTTTAATCATTACTTTCCCGTACCCGGGTCATATTCCGAATCCGGAAGGGGTAAAATATATTCCGCTTCCCCGACTTCCGCAGCCCCCCAAAGCATCTTACGAATTCCTTGACGCTTGTAGGCATAAAACAGATGCCCCTCAGCATAAAATTCCCGGCGAATCTCTTCCAACACAAAGTTTTTCACGCTGGCGAGATCCGTAAAATACGCCGACACATTCACATTGCGAGCCGCCATGTAATCCGCATATAAGCGATTTGCTTCCTCCAGGTCTGTTGTCGTTTCCAACAAAATTAAGTACACTTCACTCATCCGCAACACCGGTACAATCTGCAATTTCATCAACAGGACATTGGCACCATACTCCTGCCCGGCATCATAATAATACTTTTTCACGCAAGCATAATTATAATTACCATTCGCATCAGGAATACTCGTGTTCCAAGAGTTAGCATAACCGGCATGCGTGGTAATATCCTGCCCCTCATAAAGTTTGTCGCGCATTTCTGCGGAAATAAACAAATTCGTGCCGGTCAAGCGGTCGCTACCTACCCCGGTCACGCCTATCGAATAGTCAATCAATTTATGATTGCTCAGTGCGAACAGACATTCGGAAGGTGCGGCATAATATTGCAAATTGAAATCCGCCATGGAACTCAAACTCACCGGCATGACCGTGTACACCGCTTTCGCCGCCTCGTAAGCTTTCTTCGTCTGCCCTGTGTAAAGATAAAAACGGGCCTGTAAGGCTTTCACCGCATAATAATTCAACCGCAATCCCCGGAAATCCAGAAAATCATCCTCCTGCCCGCTATATGTCAGCGAAGTACTGATCACCGGATCCACACTCAGGGCATTTTCAGCTGCCAGCAGATCACTTTCCAATTTCCCGCAAAAAGCCGCATAATCGTAATACCTTGGTAAATTCTTGAACGACACGTCTTCCGAGTATGGCAACGTCACCTTGCGTACCGGATTTTGAGGCATCTGCCCGAAAAGCCGCAACACGTCCAAATGACAGAAAGCCCGAATGGCAAACGCCTCTCCCTGCAAGACCCGAAAAGCCACAGAATCCTCGATACAATCCCCCCCGTGTTCCAAATGCCTGAGCACGGAATTAGCCTGCACGATCACGTTGTACAGACCACCATATATACCGGAAATCACACTTTTGGCATACGTGTTTTCATACTCGTACCGAGCCAAAGCCAAATCCGCGTCCCGGGTTGAACCGGACAGATCCCACAACTGTGCCAATGACTCAATATGCGACATCGTCAACCCCTCCCCATACAAATCCCGGTCCTTCAACTTCACGTAACATCCCGTCAAGGCATCCTTAAACCCTTCATACGTCGTATACATATCCTCTTCTTCCGTTTGTCCCTGGGGCTTCACATCCAACCAATCGTTGCAAGAGGAACACAAGATCCAAAAACATAAACTGCAAACAATATATTTTTTCATATACGCTTCATTTAATCAAAACAATAAAGAAATATTCAACCCGACGTTACGGGCAAACGGATAGGAAGTACCGCGCTCCCGCTTCACGGAAGAGAGGTAAAAAAGATCGGACATATTCAACGAAAAACGCATATTCTGGATTCCCCATTTTTGCAAATAAGGGGTATTCAAATCATACTGCACGCTAGCCGACTGGAGCGAAAATACGTTATCCGGCATCACGAAACGGGAAGTCATTCGCGTCTTTTCATTACTGATTCCCTTGAAATAGACCTCATCCCCCTCTTGCATCCAGCGGTCCGACCACACCCGATTGTCCACATTGCCCGTTTTGATCGTGGAGGGAGTCACTTCCACTTTATCCAACAAGGTGGAATTATACTGCTTTCCTCCCCAATGAAAACCGAAAGAAAGATTCAACGTCATCCCCTTGTGAGAAAACATTACCCCCGCATTACCTTGATACAAAGGGTCGCTCACGCCCATATACACTTTTGCCGAAGGTTTCCACTCGAAGGTGGGCTCCCCGTCTTTATCCAAAAAGATTTCCTTGCCGCTACTCGGGTCTATCCCCAAAGAGCGTACCGCATAAATCGAATTTTGCGAACGCCCTTCGTAATAAAGCGTGTTCACATCCACGTCGTCCATCAACATTTCTTCAGTTTGGCGTTTTAAATCATCCGACAGTTTGGTGATCTCATTTTTATTATAAGCCAACTTGCCGGACACCATCAAACTCATCTTCCGTTCCGTATCCCGAATAATATAACCGCTCACGGACATCTCGAAACCGGTATTTTTCACTTTCCCGATATTTTCCATATAAGAAGAAAAACCGGTTGCCAACGGAATATCCATGGCAGACAGTAAGTTATTGGTCAACTTCGAGTACACGTCCAGACTTCCTTTCACCCGATTGTTCAACACGGAAAATTCCATCCCGAGGTTGTATTGCGCCGTCACCTGCCATTTCAAGTCTTCGTTTCCCAGTCCCATCAAATAAGCACCACCCCAGTAAGCGTAGCGGTCATCGTCATAATACTTGAACATAGGCAAAGCCTGATAGGCAGAGAATTTTTGGGAACCGGTTTCACCATAGGACAGGCGCAAACGTAAGGTGTTCAGGTATGGATTCTCTCCCCAGAAATGCTCGTTATGCACGTTCCACCCCAGACCGGCACTCCAGAAGGTCCCAAAACGCTTGTCAGAGCCGAATTGCGAACTACCATCCGTACGCAACGATAAATCAACATAGTAGCGATTATCATACACGTAATTGACATTCCCGACCAGCCCGAGTCGACGGGTCGTGTACTCCGATGCGGAAGGCATATCATTTTCCGCGTAATTCAATGCATTCCCCAGAAACGGCCTATCGTTCGTGAATCCCTCCATCGTAAACCCGTAGGAATAGCTGTCATTTTGAGCGATGGAAGCGTCCAAACCGGCATAGAGGGAGTGTACCTCCCCGAACACTTTCGCATAGCTCAATGTCACGTTTCCTTCATACGTGTTCGCTTTCCCCGTGGTGTAGACATACCGTCCTTTACGCAATACCTGATCTCCGGTGTAATCCTTAAATTCAGAGCTTTCAGGAGATTTGTACATGTCCGAAGTATTATTCGTGTGCGATATCCCGAATTTCCCCCTTAACGTCAGCTCCGGTGTCATTTTCCACTCGACGGAGAAATTGTTGATAATCTCCACGTATCCGCTTTTATCTATATTACCCAACGTGGCATCGTACAAAGGATTTTGGACCTGCGTTTCCCAGGCATCCCAACCGTCAAAATAACGGTTCAATTTTCCGTCATCCGTCCAAGGGGCATTATAGGGTTGCTGGCGGGCATAATCGCTGAAAGAGCCGTAAGGACTTTCCTCGCTTTTATTACTTCCTATACTCGTCTGATTCCTGAATGTCAAATTTTTATAACTATAAGATAAAGTCACGCCCCCACTAAACGTCTTCCGGCCCGAACCGATCATGGCCCCCTGGATATCTTTATATCCCAGGGAAGCAGACCAACGAAATTCCTCGCTTCCCCCTTCAAACCGCAGGTTATAGTTCTGCCCGACTCCAACGTGTAACGGTTGACTCAACCAATCCGTTTCCACGCCCTCCTCCACCGCTTTCAACCGCTTGTAATAAGCCTCTTTCAAAACGATATCCCTCTCGGGATTGGTTTCATGATGATACAGACCTGCGGCCCATTCCAAACTCAACTTATCCCGTGCATTCATTAAATCATACGACGTCAGATCAGGGATTTCCAATGTCATCCCGGCTTGCGCAAACACCCTCAATTTTCCCGCCTGCGGCTTTTTAGAAACAATCACCACCACACCGTTTGCCCCGCGAGAACCATAAATAGCCGTAGCCGCCGCATCTTTCAATATATTAATCGACTCGATTTCCTCCTCGTTATAATCCATCAATTTGGTTAACGATATTTCGAAATCATCCATAATAATCAAAGGTACATTCAAATCGTTTTTCGTCCCCTCGTTCAATTCTTTCAGATTGGTTGTCAGCGACGAACTGCCTCGCACCGTGATATCCGGCAACCGGTTGGGATCGCTGCCAAATTCATTATTCTGCACGACATTGAACGCCGGATCGATATTCCGCAAGGTCTGCAACATATTCTGCCCCCGATAGGCCAAAATTTCCTCTTTTCCAATCGTGCTTACCGCCCCGGTATAACTCTCCCGGGCTTTTTTGAAAATACCGGTCACCACCACTTCATCCATTTGGGCAACGTCTTCCTGCATGACGATATTCAATTCCGGTTGTCCGGTATATTTTACCTCCTGCGTTTTCATGCCGACGAAAGAAAACACCAACGCCACATTCTCCACTTCGGGAAAATCCAACCGATATTCCCCCTCCACACCGGTTACGGCTCCGATACCCGTACCTTTCAGCATGACCGTCACCCCCGGCATCGGCTGTTCTTTTTCATCGACAACCCGTTCTTTCACCGTAACTCTGTTATAAACAGCATCGCTTGGGGAGTGCTCCTGCCGGGTACGGATAAGTATCCATCCGGATTCAATCGTATAAGTGAATTCCGAACCTTTCAACAGGGTATTCAAAGCTTCTTCAACGCTGACATTTTTCACGTCTATCGAATAAAGACCGTTTCGGGCTGCATCCGGAGTGTCGCGGAAACCGTAGGAAAGTCCCGTCTGCGCCTTTATCCCGGAAAGGATATGCGCCAAGGTTTTACCGGTCATTTTCAATGTCACTTTTTTATCCGTGCTTTGCCACACCGCTTCGGCCTCTTTTTCCGGAAAAGCGAACGAGAGATTCGGGGAACACAGAAACGGAAAGAAAAACAAAAACAGGACCACCACCCATTTATTCTTTCCGGAACGATTTATTTTTTCTTTTTTTTTCATAAACTTGTGTAAGTTTTTGATGTAATGTTTCAATTAAGTCTTAAACGAAACGACAAGGATACGGAACTCGCAAAATCGCACCTTGCCGGTATTCGAAAGGGAATCTTTCCTGGAAAGGTTCTCTTTCTTTTATTTTCTTACTCTATCCGATACACACCTCCTTCTTTTTTTACCGTTCTGCCCGTAATTTTCCGTAAAGCCCACACCACTTCGTCCAGGGATAGTTCTCTCCCGAATTCGAGGCTATACACTTCAACGGCAATTTCCGGTGCCACTTCTATCTCAACACCATACCATGCGGCAAGGTCGAAAGCAATCCGGTCGAGCCGCGCCCCCCTGTATTTGAAATTGTTTGTCAGCCACTGTATGTAATCGTCCGCATCCACCTCTTCCACCTGCAACTGCGCTTCACCGGAATCGTAACGGATTCGCTGGTTAGGACGGATTTTCGTTTCTTTACCGCCTGCCATCAAACCGATACTTCCCTCCACCAGTACCGCCTCCGTTACAGCCAAACGGTCGGAATAAAATAAATTAAAGCGCGTACCGTAAACAGTTACTTTGGTTTCACCTGCCCGGACGATAAAAGGACATCCGGAATGCGCCACTTCGAAATATCCTTCCCCTTTCAACTCCACTTCGCGTACCGAATCGCAAAAGCGGCCGGGGAACCGGAGTTCGCTGCCGGCATTCAGGACAACAGCCGAGCCGTCGGGCAATGACACCGAACAGGTATAACCGGCCGGAATCACCACCCTCTCGTATACTACCGATTCTCCGGCAGGCAGTTCATCCGGCGGTAAGGTTTCCGCCGTCACGACGTAAGTATTTCCCGTCTCCCGCATCTCCAAAGCTCTCCGGTCTATCGTCTTTTCGTCCTGTTCCCGGAACACGGTCGGTACCGTCACTTTCTCCTCCCGGACATAGGTGCCCTCAAGAGAATGCCCCGTCCGGTTCCCAACCCACGGATACAGGCACATTCCGACCAGAATTGCCGCCGCAGACGCCACCGCGAGCCGGAGTATCCGGAGGCGGCGGCTCTTCGCCCGTTTCACTCCGCAGAGCCTCTCCTTTAACTTTCCGGCAGCCTTCTCCCGGTCAATACGGGCTATACGGTGCAAACTATCGAGCTGCTCCTCCAATGCCCCGGCCTCCCATTCCGAATCCGGAACTTGCCCGGAATCAGGTTCCTCTTGCGTCAGGAAACGATGTTGTATAGCCTCGGCCTTTTTTATGGCCTCTTCAGCTGTTTTCACATAGGACTGTTTCATTTCATCCGAATTTTTATACTTATATCCGGTTTGTTTGCTTTTTTTACCGACAAAATCCAAACATTAACATTCCATTAACACTTTATCTCCATTTTTGCCGGATTTTTCCGAATTCTATTCAGAAATCAGCTTATTATTTTCCAAACTTTTATAGTTTTGTATTGTTAAAAAATGCAGAATCACCTATGTCAGACGTAAACAGACAGCAAGAGTTCCTTCTGTTATCGCGTTTTAACGCCCGCGATACGGAAGCTTTCGTGTCTGTCTACAAATTATTTTTTACCGAACTGCATCTTTATGCGTCCCGTCTGTACAATTGCACCACCGTTTCGCCGGAGGATGCCGTACAGGATGTGTTTTGTTCGCTGCTGGAAAATAAGGGGACTCACTTCGAATCCCTGCTCAAATTGAAAGCTTTCCTTTATACCAGTATCAAAAACCGGTACAAAAGTTATTTAGAACACCGAAAAGTACAGGGCAAATACAAAACATATACAGAAACGGCTCAGACCTTTGCCTCTGAAATCACAGAAAACGAAGTGTACGCATTTTTGCAAAAATGTCTCGTCATGTTACCCGAGAATTGTGCCCAGGTTATGAACCTGTATCTTTCGGGTTACGAAATGGAAGAAATCGCCGGACAGCTCAATCTGAGCCTGCAAACGGTATATAATACGAAATCTATGGCTATCCGCCTGTTAAAAGAAAAATTCGGGAAAACGAACTTTATCAACCTGCTGTTTTGTTTTCTTTGCAAAGTCAATGCTACATCCCCCACACGGTAATCGTCCGCCCGCCGTATTCCTCCCGACGGTGCCAGATCTTATCATCCCAGCTTACCCCTTTGTCCCGGTTGAAGACGATGAAATGGCCCTCGCTCACATCGCCGCAGCGGTCCATATACCACACTGTCTGCTCCAGGCCTTTAGCGATGGTCTTGTCCAGATCGCCACGCTTGATTTTCAGTTCCAGCACAATGTGCTGCACGGGCCCCCATAACCGTCCGTCAAGGGCTTGCGGATCAGCAAATCCGTACGGCCGCGGCCCAATCCGTACTCCCGGTCGATGTACCCGCCGCCATTCACCACACGCTGCAGGAATGCCTGCAACAGCAACTGAGGGCCGCTCTCCTTGTAGTCGAAACGCTCGATCCAAGAATCCGCATTCTCACGGAA
>OGFW01002227.1_pt1 | contig 12469 bp, 10 predicted proteins | sample 1570991 | NCBI WGS metagenome assembly OGFW01 (sample SAMEA2582074, study PRJEB24529) | metagenome | biome: Human gut stool | place: China | collected 2011
TTGAAGGCACTGCAGGCGATGTTCAAGCTGTTTGGACTTTTTGTGCAGAACGTTATGAAGAAAGTCAAAGAGCTCTTGGTTCGAGCTTTCAAAGCGAGCAAGATATCGAAGATTCTGTCGGTTGCCGCTGGCCTCCGCCCATTCTTCATAGACCTCCTTTGTCTGGTCTCCGAGACTTAATGTGATCCCGAGGCCGTTCGGAAGACTTTCTGAAACTGTCTTTCGATGAATCTCACGCAAACAATCTGAAATAAATGAGACAAACTTAGGATCATTACGCTCTCCGGCCTGAAGGCAAATGCTTCCGTAACCGTTTTCAGCAGCAAACATCGCCGCCTCCAAGATTTCCTCTTTCGAGAGCGTATAACGATGAACGCCATGATTATCTTTACGGATGCCGCAGTAACGGCAGTCAACCGTGCAAACGTTAGAGACTTCAATGAGGCCGCGGTAATAAACCTTATTCCCCATAAGCTCGGTTGTCTTCTTATAAGCAACTTCCTGAAGCTTCTTGCAGTCTTCAGGTTCCGTCAGGCCGAGCAGGAACACGATATCCTCATCGGATAAAGCTTCCTTCTTCAGTACTTCATCGAGGGAGTTTCCATTCAATTTCATTACTATTTTTTTATTGTCACAGTGCATCAGTGAATCGCTGCATTATGGCAAAGACATCTGAAGCAGTCATTACAGGTTTTCGAAACAAATTGAAAGACAAAACCGACGGTTTTTGCCGCCGGTCCTGTCAATTTATTAAATCGGAATCAAAGGAAATCAACCTTTGATGATGTCAGGATTGCCTTCCTGCTGACCAGTTTCTTCCTTCTTTTCCTTGTGTTCGGGCTTTTCAATTAAAGCTTTCATAGAAAGACGGATACGATCCTTGTCATCAATCTCAAGAACCTTCACGCGAACGGTCTGACCTTCCTTGAGATAGTCGCTGACTTGATTGACGCGTTCGTGAGCGATCTGGCTGATATGCAGCAGACCGTCGCGGCCCGGCAGAACCTGAACAATGGCGCCGAAATCGAGCAGTCTCTGAACTTTGCCTTCGTATACCTTGCCGACTTCAACAGTGGCGGCAAGCTCTTCAACACGGCGACGGGCTTCTGCACCGGCAGCTTCGTCAACGGAAGCAATCGTGACGGTACCGTCGTCTTCGATGTTGATCTGTGTTCCGGTTTCTTCAGTTAAGGCACGAATCACAGCGCCGCCCTTACCGATCACGTCACGGATCTTATCCGGATTGATCTTGAAGGAAACCAGACGCGGAGCGTACGGAGAAAGTTCTGTCTTCGGACCTTCAACGGCTTCGTGCATCTTGCCGAGGATGTGCATACGGCCTTCCTTAGCCTGAGCCAGAGCGACCTGCATGATTTCCTTGCTGATGCCTTCAATCTTGATGTCCATCTGCAGAGCAGTCACGCCGTGATCGGTACCGGCAACCTTGAAGTCCATATCGCCGAGGTGGTCTTCGTCACCGAGGATGTCAGACAATACAGCATATTTTTCTTCGCCCGGATTCTTGATCAGTCCCATAGCAATACCCGATACCGGCTTCTTGATCTTCACACCGGCATCCATCAATGCCAGTGTTCCGGCACATACGGTAGCCATAGAAGAAGAACCGTTAGATTCGAGGATTTCCGAAACAACACGTACTACGTACGGATAGTCAGCAGGAATCTGTCCTTTCAAGGCACGCCAAGCCAAGTGACCGTGACCGATTTCACGACGGCCTACTCCACGTTGAGCTTTTGCTTCGCCTGTAGAGAAAGGAGGGAAGTTATAGTGCAGCAGGAAACGTTCTTTTCCGTGTTCCAATACATTGTCGATAATCTTTTCGTCGAGCTTCGTACCCAGAGTGACAGAAGTCAGAGACTGAGTTTCACCACGAGTGAAAATAGCAGATCCGTGAGGACCGGGCAGAGGACCAACCTCACACCAAATCGGGCGGATTTCAGTAGTCTTACGACCATCCAGGCGCTTGCCTTCGTCAAGAATTGAACGACGCATCGCTTCTTTTTCTACATCATGATAGTAACGGTCGATCAGCGGAGCTTTTTCTTCAAGTTCTTCTTCAGAGAACTGAGCCTTGAACTCTTCGCGGATAGCATCAAAAGCATCGAAACGTTCGTGCTTGTTGTTATTTCCGGAAGCAGCTACTGCATAAGCCTTGTCATAACAAGCCTCACGAACTGCCTTACGCAATTCTTCATCGTTTACTTCATGGTTATATTCACGTTTCACTGTCTTGCCTACTTCTTCAGTCAGCTCCATCTGAGCCTTGCAATGCACTTTGATAGCTTCGTGAGCTACCTTCATTGCTTCCAGCAGTTCAGCTTCAGATACTTCGTGCATTTCGCCTTCTACCATCATGATGTTATCATAAGTAGCGGCAACCATCAGGTCCATATCAGCTTTTTCCAGTTGGTCAAAAGTAGGATTGATTACAAACTGACCGTCGATACGTGCTACACGTACTTCCGAGATCGGTCCGTTGAAAGGAATATCTGAAACAGCGAGTGCTGCAGAAGCTGCCAATCCGGCCAGTGCATCCGGCATATCTACACCGTCAGCAGAGAAAAGGATGATATTTACATATACTTCTGCGTGATAATTATCAGGGAATAGTGGGCGGAGAGCGCGGTCAACGAGACGACAAGTCAAAATCTCATAATCGGAAGCTCTACCTTCTCTCTTGGTGAAGCCACCAGGAAAACGGCCGAATGCCGCAAATTTTTCTTTATACTCTACCTGCAAAGGCATGAAATCTGTTCCGGGAACTGCATCTTTAGCGGCACAAACAGTAGCTAATAACATGGTGTTTCCCATGCGTAGCATTACAGAACCGTCTGCCTGTTTTGCCAACTTTCCCGTCTCGAGTGTGATGGTTCTTCCATCAGGTAACTCGATCGTCTTAACAATTGGGTTAATCATAAAAATTGTTTTATCTATACTTTTCTTTCAAAATTCCTGCAAAGATATACATTTCTCGTTGTAATCAGGTGGAAATGAGCTAAAAAGTTAGACGCTATATGTTTTTTTTGCAAAATAGAGGTGAAGAAGCAGGCAAAAAGCTTTGAGTAATCTTGAAAAGACGTATATTTGCAACTCTTAAAAAACACACGAGATATGAAAAAGATAACTTTTGTAGCGCTTGCCGCACTTACCATTACAGCTTGTAGTTCCGGTCCTGAGTTTGAAGTGAACGGAGACATATCAGGGGCCGACGGGAAAATGCTTTATCTCGAAGCTTCCGGTCTGGAAGGTATTGTTCCGCTTGATTCGGTTAAATTGAAAGGAGAAGGTACATTCAAGTTTAAACAACCCCGCCCCGAATCACCCGAGTTTTATCGCTTGCGGGTAGACAACAAAGTCATCAACTTTTCTGTGGATTCTATCGAAACGCTACAGATCAACGCTCCATACGTTGATTTCTCTACCGCCTACACGGTAGAAGGATCTGAAAACAGCAGTAAGATAAAGGAACTGACGCTGAAACAAATCAATCTTCAAAAGAATGTGGACGAGCAACTGAATGCGCTGCGTGCCAACAAACTGGGACACGATACGTTTGAAGAGAACCTCGCAACACTGCTGAAGAACTATAAGGAGGACGTCAAAGTGAATTATATATTCGCAGCTCCCAACACGGCAGCCGCTTACTTCGCCCTGTTCCAAAAGCTGAATGACTATCTGATCTTCGATCCGCTGAACAACAAGGACGATGTAAAATGTTTTGCAGCTGTCGCTACCAGCCTCAACAATACATATCCGGATGCTGTACGTTCAAAAAATCTATATAATATCGTAATCAAAGGGATGAAAAATACCCGTCAGCCACAGAGCAAGTCTCTGGAAATTCCACAGGACAAGATCATCGAGACCGGTATTATCGACATCGCCCTGCGTGACGTGAAAGGAAATACCCGCAAACTGACCGACCTGAAAGGGAAAGTAGTGCTGCTGGATTTCTCCGTATTCCAGTCACCGGCAGGAGCGCCTCACAATATGATGCTTCGCGAACTATATAATAAATACGCAAAGGATGGGCTGGAAATCTATCAGGTATCTCTCGACGCAGACGAGCACTACTGGAAAACCGCAGCAGGCAACCTGCCCTGGGTTTGCGTACGTGACGGCAACGGTGTCTACTCGACCAACGTAGCTGTATATAATGTTCGCCAGGTTCCATCCATCTTCCTGATCAACCGGAACAACGAACTGAAGCTCCGCGGCGAAGACATCAAAGACCTCGAAGCATCCGTCAAGTCATTACTCTAAGTTGTTATAATTTAGCATATTTCATTTAAATATGTTACATAGCATCATTTTTCACTTGACAGATATCACTTAAAAGTCTATCTTTGCAGAGAAATAATTGAAGAGAGGGTTCCAACATGTGCCATGTTGGAATTCTTTTTTGTTTATATGACCATTTTAAATAAAAGGAGGAAAAACATCATGGCTTATATGTCAGAAGAAGGTTACAAAAAGTTAATGGCAGAATTAAAGGAACTGGAAACAGTGGAACGCCCCAAAATCTCTGCGGCTATAGCCGAAGCAAGGGATAAAGGCGACTTGTCGGAAAATGCAGAATATGATGCAGCCAAAGAAGCACAGGGGATGCTTGAAATGCGCATCAACAAATTGAAAACGGTCATTGCAGATGCCAAGATCATCGACGAGTCCAAACTAAAGACAGACTCTGTACAGATTCTGAACAAAGTGGAGCTGAAGAACGTCAAAAATGGCATGAAGATGACTTATACCATCGTTTCCGAAAGCGAAGCTAACCTGAAAGAAGGCAAGATTTCCGTAAACACCCCGATTGCACAAGGTCTGCTTGGCAAGAAAGTAGGTGATATTGCAGAAATTACCGTACCGCAGGGTAAAATTGCATTAGAAGTAGTAAACATATCAATTTAACAGAAAGGCAGGTCTCCGTGTGAGGCTTGCCTTCTTTTATCTATCAAAGATTATGGCAACAATATTCAGTAGAATCATCGCAGGCGAAATTCCTTGCTACAAGATAGCGGAAAACGATCGTTTTTTTGCTTTTCTTGATATCAATCCATTGGTAAAGGGACATACGCTGGTAGTCCCCAAACAGGAAGTAGACTACATCTTCGATTTAAGTGACGAAGACCTCGCAGCAATGCACGTATTCGCAAAGAAGATAGCCCGTGCCATCGAAAAAGCCTTCCCTTGTAAAAAGGTAGGCGAAGCGGTTATCGGCCTGGAAGTACCGCATGCCCATATCCACTTAATTCCTATTCAGAAGGAATCGGATATGTTGTTCTCCAATCCGAAACTGAAATTATCGGATGAAGAATTTAAATCCATTGCGCAAGCAATCAGCTCCTCTCTATAAAACATGATGACGACATAAGCGAGCGGGCACCCTGAGAAGGGCGCCCGCTTTTTTTCATATCATACATTATATATGATTATTTCTTCAAGGGGTCCGGCGACTTGTCTTTGCTTTCGGCTACCTCAACCAGATAAACGCCGATACAAATAAAAATGATGGCACACGTCTGCGTCCAGCTAAAACGGTCCTGTCCGAGAGCCAGAGAAGCAATGGTCGCAACAATCAGAATCAGATAACCGTAGATCGCGACGACTGTTGTTTTCAGATACTTCAGACCGACCGGAAGCAACATATAGCTGATCGTTGTCGGAAATATGAGTACAAACATCAATATCAGGAAAGGTGTCCAATGGAACGGCATAGAGAACACCGGCGCATCGAATCCTGTAATAAATGTCACAATAATAGCAGAAACCGCCGCACCGGAGAATGTATATCTCAACATAGTCATCGCCCCGATAGATGAAAGGATACGCTGACTCAGAATCAGATAGACAGCATAAACGATGGAACTGATCAGGCAAAGCATATTCCCCACGAAAGCATCGGAGGCCAAATCATCGCTCTGTTGGGTCAGGATGCAGACCAGTGCACCGACCAGTCCGATTGAGATTCCAAGAATTTTCTTCCATGTCGCCTTCTCCTTATAAAAGAAAATCATAATCAGAAACACCCAGATAGGCTGCAGACTGGTAAATATGGAACTGGATACAGGAGTCGTTTTACTCAATCCCGCCAGATAAAGAAACATAAAGCCGTACAGTCCGAATGCCCCTAACAGGAAAAGCAGCCATTTGTCTTTGGCGGATGACTTTTCCGGCGGCATGAACCATCCGATCACCCAAAATGCAGCGGCGGCAAAGGTGCAACGAAGTGTCGCACCTGTCAACGGGCTCATCCATAGGGGAAGCAGATACTTCAGGGCATTCATATTCAAACCGCTGAATATTTTTGATACAGCCATACTCAGATTGGCTTCCAGTTTCTTATTCTTCATCTTTTTTTATTTCAGTTGATCGTTAAACAAAAAGGTATCGCGGCGCAGGTAAGCCCAAAAGAATGTGACAATAGTTATCAACAAGTTGAAGACAAAAGGAAACTCTTGCGACTGGGTATGAAACAGATTTTGGAGAAAATCTATAATAAAAGGATAAAGCAAGATGGCGAGATAATTCATCATCATTACAAAAGCCAATGCCATTGTCGCCTTTTGAGGCAGTGCCGTATGTGTCGTTTTATCATACAGCATAGGCTGAATAATGCCATATCCCAAACCGACCAGGATACATCCCGGAATAATCAGCCATTCGATCGGGGCAATCCAGATCAGCGCCAGCCCCACAGCCATAGACAGGAGGCTGTATGCTTTGGTACGCTCTTTCAGTTCATCCACTATCTTGTCCAGACAGAAACCCGGAGCCATAATCGCTAAAAAGAAAAGCGAGATCATCAGTCCCGAATTGCCACTGGAGAAATGGTGTTTCTCCATCAGGAAAGAAAGGTTGAATATGACTGCCAGCACAATAAAAGTCGTCACTCCGTAGAAAAGCATGATCTGAAGCAGATGCCTGATATGGATTCCATATTTACTTCCTCCGGTATCTGCGGCAGCCGTTTGTCCGGATGGCGCGGTACTTTGAGAAGAAGGTTCGACGGCGGCGTCAGACCGGCTCTCTTTTAAGTGACCGACCAGCAGAATAGAAATCAAAGGGAGCAGATAGACCAAAAACGGCAAATGCCAGCTGACTTCCGCCAGATATCCGGTCACGGCAGTAGCTATCACCAATGTAAAATTGGTAATGGCAGAACTCAATCCGAATTGTTTCACCCGGTAAGTACCCACAAAGTATTTTGAGATTAATCCCGTGGACAGCGGAATAATCAGTCCGGAGCCGATGCCCAGCAGGGCACTCACGACGATTAATTGCCACATTTTGTTGGAGATCAGATACAAGATACCGCTTGCTGCAAAGAGCCAGAGTCCGATTTTCAGGATACGGACAAAATCAACCTTTTCCGTGAGCTTACCACCCAAAAGGATAAAAGGGATAATCAGCAACGATGGCAGCGAAGTCAACATCTGAATATCCAGGTCGGTCGCTTTCGGAAAGATTTTGGTAAGGTCGCCCAATATAGGCGAAACAGCCAGCCCCGGCAAAGAGGTCAATGCCGAGATAGACCAAATAGCTATTAAAGTGATAAGAGGTATTGTTCCCCTTCCAGTTTGTATTTTCATATACCGGTTCGTTAAAAGTTTAGGTCTGATGAAAACAATGATTACCTTATAAAGTTCAAATGAGGCAACAGTGAATATTCAAAAAACGGGTGAAAAACACCCAAAAACTATCAGATTATGGCCTAAAAACTATCCGCAAACAGTTTTTAGGCTAAATTCCGTCAGTTTCACCCCCGCCGTACTTAAAAAAATCCCGTAAACTTGCATCATCGAAATTTAACAACGAATATTCACAATTTAAAAAGCAACGTATATGAAAAGTGTAAGCTTCAGAAAAGATTTAGTAGGAGTACAAGACGAATTACTCCGTTTCGCTTATAAGCTGACAACCGACCGCGAAGAAGCAAACGATTTGTTGCAGGAAACATCATTAAAAGCATTAGACAATGAAGATAAATATATGCCTGACACAAATTTTAAAGGATGGATGTATACCATCATGCGCAATATCTTTATCAACAACTACCGCAAAGTAGTTCGTGACCAGACATTCGTTGACCGGACGGACAACCTTTACCACCTGAATTTACCGCAGGACACAGGGTTTGAAAGTACCGAAAAAGCCTATGACCTGAAAGAGATGCACCGTGTAGTCAACTCATTACCCAAAGAATACAGAGTGCCTTTCGCCATGCACGTTTCCGGCTTCAAGTACCGCGAAATCGCAGAAAAGCTGAACCTGCCGTTAGGTACGATAAAGAGCCGCATATTCTTCACCCGCCAAAAACTGCAGGAAGAACTGAAGGACTTCCGCTAAACCTTAACAACACAATTCAATAGGTATCAGATAACTATAAGCTGCCAGTTGTCAGCGAATAGCCAAAGGCAAGAGGGAAACAACCCCTTCTTGCCTTTTTTATTTCCGTTCCCCCCACCTTACGCCTGCCCCAAAGCCGCCCCTTAATAAACGCCAAATAATGTAAAAGCCGAAAACTTTCAAAACCATCTGCTGTTGTTGAGGGAAATTCGACGGGGAAAATCCCCATCGCCCTAAACCTTTAAAAAAACAAATTAGTATGGAAGATTTAAATTTCAGAAAAGGTGATGCAAAAACCGATGTATTTGGTTCAGACAGAATGTTACAACCCTCTCCGGTAGAGAAAATACCTGATGGACCTACTACTCCTGAAGTCGCCTATCAAATGGTGAAAGATGAAACATTTGCTCAAACTCAGCCCCGTTTGAATCTGGCTACTTTCGTTACCACTTATATGGACGAATATGCAACCAAGCTGATGAATGAGGCCATCAACATCAACTACATTGATGAAACAGAATATCCGCGTATCGCTGTGATGAACGGTAAATGTATCAACATCGTTGCCAACTTGTGGAACTCTCCTGAAAAAGATACCTGGAAAACAGGTGCTTTGGCTATCGGTTCTTCAGAAGCATGTATGTTGGGTGGTGTAGCTGCCTGGTTGCGTTGGCGTAAGAAAAGACAAGCACAGGGCAAACCATTTGATAAACCAAACTTTGTTATTTCTACAGGTTTCCAGGTTGTTTGGGAAAAGTTTGCACAGTTGTGGCAGATTGAAATGCGTGAAGTGCCTTTGACGCTTGAAAAAACCACTCTTGACCCCGAAGAAGCTTTGAAAATGTGTGATGAAAACACCATCTGTATCGTACCGATTCAAGGTGTTACATGGACTGGACTGAATGATGATGTCGAAGCATTGGATAAAGCTCTGGATGCTTACAATGCCAAGACCGGTTATGACATTCCTATCCACGTAGATGCCGCCAGTGGTGGTTTCATCCTTCCGTTCCTGTATCCGGAAAAGAAATGGGACTTCCGTTTGAAATGGGTACTTTCTATCAGCGTATCCGGCCACAAGTTTGGTTTGGTATATCCGGGACTCGGATGGGTTTGTTGGAAAGGCAAAGAATATCTGCCCGAAGAAATGTCATTCAGCGTCAACTATCTGGGCGCCAACATTACACAGGTAGGTTTGAACTTCTCTCGTCCGGCCGCACAAATTCTGGGACAATATTATCAATTCATCCGCTTAGGATTCCAGGGTTACAAAGAAGTGCAGTACAACTCCCTGCAAATTGCCAAATATATCCATAGTGAAATAGCCAAGATGGTTCCGTTCGTTAACTACTCAGAAGATGTTGTGAACCCGCTATTCATCTGGTATCTGAAACCGGAATATGCAAAGAGCGCCAAATGGACTTTGTATGATTTGCAAGACAAACTATCTCAACATGGTTGGATGGTTCCTGCTTATACATTGCCTTCTAAACTGGAAGATTATGTAGTGATGCGTGTCGTTGTTCGTCAGGGATTCAGCCGTGACATGGCAGATATGCTTCTGGGCGACATCAACAATGCCATCGCCGAACTGGAAAAACTGGAATATCCAACTCCTACCCGTATGGCTCAAGAAAAGAATCTTCCGGTAGAAGCCAAGATGTTCAACCACGGTGGTCGTCGTAAAACCGTAAAAAAATAAAATGATCTATGGATAAAAAAGTAACACTCGCTCAATTGAAAGAAGTGGTACAGGAGGCATACGATCAGGTGAAAACGAATACAGGCGGTAAGAATGCCGACTATATCCCTTATCTGGCCAATGTCAACAAAGATCTCTTTGGAATCAGTGTCTGCCTGCTCAACGGGCAGACCATCCATGTGGGAGATACTGACTATCGCTTCGGTATAGAATCCGTATCCAAAGTACATACGGCTATCCTGGCACTGCGTCAATACGGTGCTAAAGAGATTCTGGACAAGATTGGAGCCGACGCAACAGGCTTGCCCTTCAATTCAATCATCGCTATCTTGTTGGAGAACGATCATCCGTCTACCCCACTGGTAAATGCCGGAGCCATCTCCGCCTGTAGTATGGTACAACCTATCGGTGACTCTGCCAAGAAATGGGATGCCATCGTAGGAAATGTGACAGACCTATGCGGCAGTGCCCCGCAACTGATTGATGAATTGTACAAGTCGGAATCGGACACCAACTTCAACAACCGTTCTATCGCATGGCTATTGAAGAATTACAACCGGATTTATGATGACCCGGATATGTCATTAGACCTTTACACCCGCCAGTGTTCATTGGGAGTTACCGCATTGCAGCTTTCCATCGCAGCCGGTACAATCGCCAACGGTGGTGTGAACCCTGTGACTAAAAAAGAAGTTTTTGATGCCGTCCTGGCTCCTAAAATCACTGCCATGATTGCCGCCGTAGGTTTCTACGAACATACCGGCGACTGGATGTACACTTCCGGTATTCCTGCAAAAACAGGTGTAGGTGGCGGTGTGATGGGCGTACTGCCCGGACAGTTCGGTATTGCCGCATTTGCTCCTCCTTTGGATGGTTCGGGCAACTCCGTGAAAGCGCAGTTAGCTATTCAATACATCATGAACAAGCTGGAATTGAATGTATTTAGCAACAACCATATCACCGTTGTTGACTAAAATTCTCTCAATCTCTTTTATAAGAAAGGTAAAGGTTACTATCTATTGATAGTAACCTTTACCTATTCCCCTTACCCTCTTGATTTCCCGCCAATGTTTCAATACAAACGGCATCATTTTTCAAATGCTACAAATTGAACTTACCCCTGAACAACTCTAGTTATTAAAATGAGATAGCTGTTATTAACCCGGATAAGGTAAAGTTTGATTCATTCAATAACGGTTATAACAGCGTCGTGTCTTGTCTCTTCTCAACAAAGATAGAAAGTAATACCTCTTTTCCACCCCTTTTCCTTCGCCGCTTATAAAGAAAAGTAATTATAGTATTAAGAAAAGTAATTCATCTTTGGTTTTCAACACTTTACCGTCATCATCACTTCATCTGTTTTTTCATCTTATCCGCAAGCACATTATGATGTGCTTGCTTTCTGTACGGCTGCTTTTTCTGCCAATTCTTTTTTCTCGGAAGCCTTTTTCTCTAGTTCCTCCTCTTCGTAATATTGTTTTCTACGTTTGTTAGATTGCTGAATCAGATTTGTGATATAAACTGTAAAGATAGGGAACATCATCATACCCAGGGCAGCCAACAAAACGGAAAGTACACGTCCGGTCACCGTCTGCGCTATGATATTCGAACCGACGGTAGTGACATCCATAAAAGCCCACCACAAAGCATCTCCATAACCATTCACCAAGGGATTCACCCGATGCTCAAGCACAAAAAATGCCAGACTGGAAAAATAGACCGTTGCCAACAACATCGTCAGATAAGAGACAAACAAACTCGAAGCACGATTGTAGGTCAACCAGCCGACCACAATGGCAAGCGCATATCCTCCTCTCAATAAAGGTATGAAACGGAGAAGATAGGTGATCTCATCCGAAAATGTCCACCCATAATAGGCGATAATATTCTGATAAGGAATCGCCACCAATAAAAAGATAAAATGCGTCCGCAAATAACGTCCCTTATGTTTTGCCAGAAAGAACTCCAATACAAAATCAAAAAGAAACCAAAGACAGATACATAGCTGTACTTTCATATACGAAGACTGTGTATAGAAAGGAATTCCCTTAAAAGTATCTACCGAGATACTAATAACCAGGAATAGGGACATTACTAATATAATAATGTGAAGAATACCATAGATTCCCTTTTTCCCGGAAATAAAATCTGAAAGCGCTGATTTCATAACTACTTAATTTATAATAAAATGATTCATTTATAATTTAGATTGCTTAAAAACAATTGGAGAAAGCGATTGTTTCGGAAGAAGTAAATCCGGGGTTACAATCTCCCATTTCGGGGATGTTAATTAACGAACTTTGAAAGAGATTGCGGAAACATCTCACGCAAAATGTTGTTATAACACTGACTTTAAAATATTTTTCACTTAAAACCTTAACTTATGGCAAATATTAAAAA
>OGFW01002244.1_pt1 | contig 12388 bp, 8 predicted proteins | sample 1570991 | NCBI WGS metagenome assembly OGFW01 (sample SAMEA2582074, study PRJEB24529) | metagenome | biome: Human gut stool | place: China | collected 2011
AAGGATATTGAAGTTTCAGTTAAAAGGTATGGAATTGATGCACTGGGTGCGATGGCGCAGGGATTGTTCTGCTCACTTCTTATAGGAACAATTCTTAATACATTGGGAACACAGCTGCATATTGGTTTTCTTACTAATACTGTGGCAACAGTGAGCGGTGTCAATTATACAGTTGGAGGGCTTGCGTCAGCAATGAGCGGACCGGCAATGGCAGTGGCAATCGGTTATGCACTGAAATGCCCTCCACTTGTACTGTTTTCACTTATAACTGTTGGATTTGCATCTAATGCGCTTGGCGGTGCAGGTGGTCCGCTTGCAGTATATTTTGTTGCCATTATTGCAGCAGAAGCAGGTAAGATGATTTCTAAAGAAACTAAGATAGATATTCTTGTTACACCGCTTGTTACTATAGGTGTTGGAACAGGAGTAGCGGCTCTTATTGCACCGGCTTTGGGAAAAGCGGCAATGAAGATTGGCGAACTTATTATGCTTGCAACTAATCTTCAGCCTTTCCTTATGGGAATTGCAGTATCAGTTCTTGTTGGAATTGCACTTACACTTCCTATATCATCAGCCGCGATATGTGCTGCATTTGGACTTACTGGGCTTGCAGGAGGAGCAGCAGTTGCAGGCTGCTGTGCGCAGATGGTTGGATTTGCAGTTATGTCATTTAAGGAGAACCGATGGGGAGGACTTGTTTCTCAGGGAATTGGTACATCTATGCTTCAGATGGGAAATATAATTAAGAATCCGAAAATATGGATTGCACCGATAGTTACATCTGCAATTACAGGTCCTATGGCAACATGCCTGTTCAAGCTGCAGATGAATGGCACTCCGGTATCATCTGGTATGGGAACTTGCGGATTTGTTGGACAGATTGGTGTATATTCTGGTTGGGTAGCTGATATTGCTAATGGAACAAAGACTGCAATTACAGGATTTGACTGGGCTGGATTGATACTTATATCATTCATTCTTCCGGCAGTGATATGTCCGCTTATTAATATGCTTCTTAAAAAGATTGGCTGGGTTAAAGATGGAGATATGAAGCTTTCTTGATTTGGGGAACTTAATTGGAGAAACTAGATTGGATAAAAAGATAGGTTTATGTTAAAAATAGTGGCAGGACTTCAGGTATTTCTAAAGACTGCCACTTTTTATATGCATATTAATTAAAATGTTCTTTCAATTCACCAGAAAGCTTTAAGACATGCTCGATGCCATCGTCAACATTCGAAACGGCTTCTTCCTGCTGGCGGATGCTCTCTGAAATATTAGATATCATTGCAGCGTTCTCTTCAGAGGTAGCAACAAGCGTCTGAATGTCTGAGTTAACGCTGTCAAAAGCTGTCCTGACAGATTCGATTACCTTATACTGTTCCCTTACAAGATCGTGTGCAACTTCTGTTGAATCATTGATTCCGGTGAGGACATTGACAAGAGTGTCCATCTTGGAAACAACATCATTAGCTGATTCAGCACCTGCATTCACGCGGTTAGAAACTTCATCTGTCATACCTGAAAGACCGTTAATGATTTTGTGGATATTGTCTGCAGCTTCTGAACTTTGTTCAGAAAGATGACGGATTTCATCTGCAACTACAGCAAATCCTTTACCATGTTCACCGGCTCTTGCGGCTTCAATTGAGGCATTAAGAGAAAGAAGATTAGTTTGGGCTGCAATTGCATTGATTTCTTCAAGAATAGAAGTAATCTTAGACATCTCGTTCATAAGCTCAGACATAGCTCCTCTGGCAGAGCCAACAGTTTCTGCCATCTCCGAAAGAGTGTTTTTAACAACATTTACTTCGTTATTACCGGCTCTGACTGATGTATCAACTTTTTCGAAGCCAGCATCAAGCTCTTTGGAAAGCTCATAATTCTTATTGATTTCATCGGTTGCATCCTGAATTTTCTCAGTAACAGATATAGTTGCATTGGTTGTATCGTCAATAACGGTATTCATCTGAGAAGCAGCTTCATTTACCTTAGTTGCCTGTTCAGATAAGTTATCAAGACCGTTTTTACAATTTTCGATAGCTGAATTAAGATTAATGGCTATGTCATTTGCTGCATGTGAGTTGTTGTTAATAGTAGATAGTGTTTCTTCGCTCTGAGAAAGGAGCTCGCGTCCTTGCTCAACAGCTTTGTATAAAATAATAGCAACAAGGTCAAAAAGGAATACCTTTGTAAAGGCATCTACTCTGTCGTAATTAGCCCCATCAATAACGAATGGGAAAAATATGGCACATATAAGTGCAATATTAGCAACAGGAACAGAGTAATATATAATGTACTTCTTATCAAAATATAATGCCATCATTGATAGAAATACAAAATTGGCAAGAAATGCAACTGAGTTGCCGCCTAAAACAAAAGCATATACAAATGTAGCAATTGAAGGCGTAAGATTAATGAGCAAAGCTTTAATAAAATGATTCTGAATTAAGAACTTACCAATACCAGCAGCAATAAGACTGGCAAGCATTATGCCAATTCCGATAAATGCACGGATATTAATCCCTTCTGAAAAAAATGTCATAACTGATAATGCAATTGTTCCAACTAAAACAATAAGATAGTTGTGTGAATGTAATTTATCCATTAGTTCCTCCCTAAAAATAATATTAAATTGTTCGAAAATTAATATAGAAATAATAGCATTTTTAAATACAAAAATCAATAATTAACAGGTTGACATTATGTTAAATTTGAAATATACTTCTTACTAAAGCGTTGACGAGAAGAGTACTATGTTACGGTTCTACAGAGAGAAGCATATATGGTGGAAGTGCTTTAGAATACGGATATGGGAAAACCACCTCCGAGCGGCCTCAATACGGCACGGTGATTCCGTTATAATCATAATGAGATGTTCTCCTGATTGAGAGAATAATAAGGGTGGAACCGCGGATTGAATATTCGCCCCTTATACAGCAAGCTGAAAAGCCACTGTATAAGGGGCTTTTTTGCGCGAGTAGCGATGAGAATATACAGGGAAAGTCAACAACTGTGCTTGCACAGGGTGTGGACTTTGCATGGATATTCGAGGAGCACCGCGACAGTGACAGAGCGAAGCTCTGGAACATGAGCTACGAGCACAAGCAGCGATGAGAATAGCAACAAAAATATTAACACAAAAGGAGATTTATCATGGTTAATTTTAAGGAAGATGAAAGACTGAATACTCTTAATCATTCATGTGCACATGTTATGGCACAGGCAGTTAAGCATTTATATCCACATGCTAAGTTCTGGGTTGGACCAGTAGTAAAAGAGGGATTCTATTATGATATAGACCTTGGAGATAATGTAATCAATGACGAAGCTATTGAAGCTATCGAAAAAGAGATGAAGAAAATCTGCAAGGAAGGAAAGAAAATATACAGAAGAGAAGTTTCTAAGGAAGAAGCACTTGAGATGTTCAAGGATGATATGTATAAGCTTGACCTTATAAGCGGTCTTGAAGATGGCAATATCACAGTTTATGACCAGGGCGATTTCACAGACCTCTGTCGCGGACCTCATGTTGATAATACTAAGCTCTGCAAGAACTTCAAGCTTGTTAAATATTCTGGTGTATACTGGAAGGGAGATGCCAGCAATCATGTAATGCAGAGAATATATGGTGTATGTTTCCCAACAGCAGAGGAACTTGAAGAGCATCTTAAGCTTCTTGAAGAGGCAAAGGAACGTGACCACAGAAAGATTGGCAAAGAAATGGAACTTTTCATGTCAGATGACTTAATCGGCCGTGGACTTCCAATGTTCTTACCAAAGGGATATACAGTATGGCAGGAGCTTGAGAATTACATTAAGGACAAGGAAAGAAAGCTTGGATACCTTCATGTAATGACACCATGTGTTGGTACAGTTAATCTTTACAAGACATCAGGTCACTGGGATCATTACAAGGAAAACATGTTCCCGGCTATGGAAGTTGAAGGCGAATCATTTGTATTAAGACCAATGAACTGCCCTCACCACATGATGATATATGCTAACAAAATGCATTCCTACAAGGATCTTCCTATAAGAATCGGTGAGATTGCACATGACTTCAGATTTGAGGCAAGTGGAACATTAAAGGGTATTGAGAGAGGAAGACATTTCTGCCAGAATGATGCCCATCTTTTCGTAACACCAGAGCAGATTGAGTCAGAATTTGCCAAGGTTGTAGACCTTATATTTGAGACATACAAGGATTTCAATATTACAGATTACCGCTGTGTTCTCTCATTAAGAGATCCAGAGGATAAGGTAAAGTATCATGATGATGATGAAATGTGGAACAATGCTGAGAACGCATTAAGAAAGGTTCTTAATGATATCGGAATTGAGTACACAGAGGAAATCGGAGAGGCTGCATTCTACGGACCTAAGCTTGATGTAAATGTTAAGCCTGCTATCGGTAATGAATATACATTATCAACATGCCAGCTTGATTTCTGTCTTCCATCTAAGTTCAACTTAACATACATTGATAAAGATGGACAGAGAAAGACACCTGTAGTTCTTCACAGAGCTATCCTTGGTTCTCTTGACAGATTCATGGCTTATATACTTGAGGAGACAAAGGGTAACCTTCCATTATGGCTTGCTCCTGTACAGGCTACAATTCTTCCGGTTAAGAATGAAGATGAAGAGTTAAATGCTTATGCTCATGGGCTCTATGATTATCTTGCAGATAATGGAATCAGAGTTGAGATTGATGAGAGAGCAGAAAAGCTTGGATACAGAGTAAGAGAAGCTCAGGTTAAGAAGATTCCTTACCTTATTGTACTTGGTAAGAATGAAGCAGCAGAAGGAACTGTAAGCTACAGACTCCACGGAGAGCAGAAGTCAACTACAGTATCTAAGGACGAATTTGTTGCAATGCTTAAAGATGAGATTGCTACTAAGAAGAATAATCCTGCAGCAGCTAAATAATCAGACTGACCTTACAGAAAGAAGCGTGACAATATGTAATGTTTTATGTATTGTCATGCTTCTTGTTTATATTTCATAAAACAATAGGAAAATAAATGGCTAGATATTACTATAAAAAGAAAAAGAAGAAATTCGTACCTAAAGATTTGGCAAGTCTTAAGGAACTAAAGATAAAGACCGCATTAATGGAGAGTATTCCTGAGGATATAACACAGCTGTATCCTGAAGCCAGAAATATAAAAAGACATTTCATACTTCATATAGGAGAGACTAATACAGGAAAGACACATGATGCACTAGAAGATTTTTATAATGCCGATTCAGGAATGTATCTCGCTCCCTTGAGACTTCTTGCACTTGAGATTCAGGAGATGAGTCTTGCAAGAGGAATTAACTGTTCGTTGACGACAGGCGAGGAGAAGGATATAAGAGATGGTGCAAAGCATTTATCCTGTACAGTTGAGAAAATGGATATGAGCAGACATTTTGATGTCTGTGTAATAGATGAGGCACAGATGGTAGCCGACTCAGACAGAGGCTGGGCGTGGACAGAGGCAATTCTTGGCGTCAATGCTGATGTTGTACATGTATGCATGTCGCCGAATGCAATACATATTGTTAAAATGCTTATAAAAATGTGTGGAGATACATATACGGATATAAGACATAAAAGGAATTCAAGACTTATTGTTGAAGACCATGATTTCATATTTCCGGATGATATACGGGATGGAGATGCTTTAGTAGCATTTTCACGTAGAAAAGTTCTTATGCTTGCAACCCTTCTAAAGAAGGAAGGCTATAAAGTAAGTGTTATATACGGTTCACTTCCATACAGTGTGCGAAAAGCAGAGGTTGCCAGATTCTTAAATGGAGAGAGCAGAATTGTAGTATGTACAGATGCTATTGGAATGGGAGTAAATCTTCCTATAAGAAGAATAATATTTACTGAGTCGAAAAAATTCGATGGTAAATCCAAAAGATTTCTTAACATGAGTGAGGTTAAGCAGATTGCCGGAAGAGCAGGAAGAAAGGGCATGTATGACCAGGGGTATGTCAACTCAATAGAGGACAGGGATCAGATAGGTGAACTGCTTCATGGAAGATATGAGCAGATAACAAGCTGCGTTATACAGCCGCCAAGAAAAGTCCTGGATATGCCATACAGCCTTTCAGAGATATTTAAGATATGGTTAAAGACGATTGAAAAGAAATGCTTTTCAGTTGCTGACTTAAAGAACAGGATTAAACTTGCTGAATATATTGAGAAAAAGCATGGTGAGAAGATTAATAAAGATCTTGAATACAGTCTTATTAACATTCCATTTGACGAGAATAGCGAGAAACTTAAATATTTGTGGCAGGATCTTGTTGATATGACAGCTGACGGTGAACCGGTAAGCAGGATGTGGTATTATGTTGATACTGAATCTGAAGATATAGAAGCCATGAAGCTGGATGACCTTGAACAGTTGTATAAGAAACTGGATCTGCTTAATTCATACTGTAATGCGCTTAATATATCAGAATATGATGAGCGTATCAGAATGCTTAAAGAGAAGATATCAGAACTCATAGTAAGAGAACTTACTAATGGGGAATTCTTCAACAAATGTAAACGCTGTGGAAAGAGACTGGAATGGAATCACAGATTTGGCATGTGTGAAAAATGTTATGAGATAAATAAGCTGGAAAGGATGCGCTATAAAACAGATAAATGGAGATGAAAAGGTCTACATTTTGCTTTTTTGTGCGAACATAAGCAATTCGAACTGACAATATATAGGGGATATGTTATATTTAATGCACCAAATATATGTTTTTATAAAATGTAGACATTTTTGGAGTAAATTATCGTTATTAAGTGATAATACATTTATAAAGTAATAATTATTGGAAGAGGAAAATGCTATGAGTGAAAGTATTAAAGGTAGAATTCATCAGGTAGAAAGCTTTGGTTCAGTTGATGGACCAGGGGTAAGATATATTGTATTTCTTAAGGGCTGTCATATGAGATGCAGATATTGTCATAATCCTGAGACATGGAAAGAAGAAGGCGGAACATTAGAGACAGCGCAGGAAGTGTTCGATAAAGCTTACCGTTACAGAAATTACTGGAAGAATGGGGGCGGAATCACTGTAAGTGGTGGAGAGGCGCTTCTTCAGATGGAATTTGTGACAGAGCTTTTTGAAATTGCGAAAAAGAATGGTGTGCACACAACTCTTGATACATCAGGTAATCCTTTTAAGATGGAGCCGGAATATCTGGAAAAGTTTGACAGGCTGATGGCTGTTACAGACCTTTTTCTTCTTGATATTAAGGAGATTAATGATGAGAAGCACAAGGACCTTACAGGCTGGACTAATAAGAATATTCTTGACCTTGCAAAGTATCTTTCTGACCATGACAAGGATATGTGGATAAGACATGTTCTTGTTCCGGGAGTGACAGACGCACAGGAAGACCTTGAGCAGTTGAGGGATTTTGTTGCCGGTTTAAAGACTGTTAAGAGATTTGAAGTGCTTCCATATCATACACTTGGAGTATTTAAGTGGGAGGAATTAGGAATTCCGTATACACTTTCTGATGTAATGCCACCTGATAAGGAACAGATTGCAAGAGCTAATGATATATTAAGAACAGCAGAATACACAGGATATCTTGAAAAATAAGATATTGGAACAGAATAAATAAGCCCCCGGACAAGATTGTGTCTGGGGGCTTAATGTGCTTAATGAAATTATTTGCAGACTGACCTTAAACCGTCATTAAGACCTTCAATATATGAAAGAGCCTTTTCCTTTCCTGAAGCATTAAGCTTCTTATAGTAGCCTAATAATCTTGTCTCATTGTCGGATAAAGATTGAACCTGAATCATATTTCTGACATCAGATTTCATCATTATGTAATCCATGCTCGCATCTAATATACTGCTTAATTTCATAAGAGATGAGACACTTGGAAGATGCCTTCCTTGTTCGTATGCACTTATTGTTTCCTGGGCAACTCCAAGTTCAGTGCTTAATCTTACCTGTGTTATATGTTTTTCCTCGCGTAATTCACGGATTCTGTTACGATATTCCTGCATCTGGTATTCCTCCATAGTTCATCTGATTGCAAATCCACTATAAGAAAAATAACATTTTATAAGCCTGATATTAGTGGCTAGAGTGGTAAAATGTGGTAATTATATAGGTTGACATGGTAATAAACGGTAAAAAAGATATATGGTAAAATATATGACATTGTGTTATCATTCTAAATAGCAGCGTTGCTGTTGTAGAGAGGAAACAGGGGTATACAATTATGAGAAGAAAAAATGCAGCTGTATTAATGACAGCAGTCATTATTGGAGGACTGCTTACAAGTTGTGGCAGTGCCTACAATAATACTAATGGGAAGAATTCTGACAATACTGTAGAGACACAGACTACAGCAAGAACCGTTGTCAATGGAGAAACCAAAACTGATGGTAATAATGTTAAGACAGCAGATAAAGAAACCAGGGATTTTACACAGGAAGTAACCAGTGAAGAGAATAACCTGACAGATAGTGATATTGCTGGTAATACAGAGGCATCAGAACAACAGGCTTTTGATGATTTGTCACAGGCAGATGGTTATGAGAATAATTCCGGACAGGAATCAGGGAAAGACAGTGGTTCGGGAGATGATTACAAGAATAGTGATGGGGAATCATATGGTGACGGAGATTCACCGGATAATAGCGAAGAAACAGATATTCCGTCTGCAAGTGAAGATGTTAATTCTGATTATAACCTGCTTGCGCGTGCACAGATTAACACAGTTACATATAGCGCATATGCCAATGAAGTTTTAAGACTTGTTAATATTGAAAGAACTAATGTTGGTGTAGCTCCACTTGTATTAGACGAAGCATTGTGTAATGCAGCTAATATGAGAGCTATAGAGATGGATTGTACAGGTGTGTTTGGACATAAAAGACCTAATGATCATAGCTGCTTTGAAGTGTATGACATATGTAATGTTGAATGGCAGAATGCATGTGGTGAGAATATTGCGGCAGGTCAGGCAACTCCTGAAGAAGTCATGAATTCGTGGCTTGGATCAGCAGGACACAAGGCTAATATATTGAGTCCGGAGTATACAAAAATGGGGCTTGGATATAGTGTGGGGCTAAGCAATGGTCAATATAGAGGTTACTGGGCACAGGAATTTGCTGGATAAAAAGAATATGTAAAATAGAAAGAGCCATGCCGGATAATCCGGTATGGCTCTTTCCGAGAAGGAAATTATATGAGAAAAATTAAGATATAGCTTTCTTAATAGCGTTGAATGATTCCTTGCTTATATCATGTTCGATACGGCAGGCATCTTCTTCAGCAACCTTAGGATCAACACCAAGTCTTATGAGCCATGATGTAAGGAGCTGGTGACGCTCATATATCATCTCAGCAATCTCTTTACCGGATTCTGTAAGATATATGTAACCTTCTTTAGTTACCGTTATATGATTAGACTCCCTCAGATTCTTCATTGCAATACTGACGCTTGATTTCTTGAAACCTAACTCATTGGCAACATCTATTGAACGAACCACAGGAAGCTTTTTGCTTAACATTAATATTGACTCAAGATAGTTTTCTGCTGATTCATGAATAACTGACATAATTATATCCCCCGATTACTTATAACGATATTGATATATGAATTATAACACGCATGTATATTTAATGCAAATGTGCTGAATATAAATTAATCATAAAATTTATCATAATACTTGGTAAAATATGGATGTAAAGCCTTATCAGTGTTGCAAATAAACTGAATGCAGTTTAAAATGTAGAAAGTGTATGTAAGATATTATTATGTTAGAGGGTGTTTTTTTGAATATAAGCAATATAGAATGGATAGAAAAACTGAATTGCCTTACAGACTTGCATGTACATCTTGATGGTTCACTGTCACTTGAATCTGTAAGACATCTTTGTGGTATGCAGAATATAGAAACAGGTGATGATGCAGAATTGTCAGCGAAGCTGAGTGTGTCATCAGATTGTAAGAATCTTAATGAATACCTTGAAAAGTTCGAATTTCCACTTCAGCTTTTGCAGACGCGTGAGGCTGTTAAATATAGTGTGTGTCAGCTTGTTAAGGAGCAGGAAGAACAGGGGGTAATATACAGCGAGATAAGATTTGCACCACAGCTTCATATGCAGAAGGGGTTGACACAGGAAGAGGTTGTGCAGGCGGCAATAAAAGGACTCGATAATTCAGATTATCACAAGCTTATATTATGCTGTATGAGGGGAAGCGATAATGAGGAGCTTAATAAAGAAACGATAAGGATTGCCCATAGATATCTTGGACGTGGAGTTGTGGCACTAGACCTTGCCGGTGCAGAAAAATTATATCCAACAAAGCAGTTTGTTGGAATATTTAAAGAAGCTTTGGCATATAATATTCCGTTTACAATACACGCAGGTGAAGCAGATGGAGAAGAAAGCATAAAGACGGCAATATATATGGGAGCTGAAAGAATAGGACACGGAATAAGGGCAGCCTGGTCAGAGGATATGATTAAGGAGCTGGCAGATAAGAAAATTCCGTTAGAATTGTGTCCTACAAGTAACCTTAATACGAAAGTTGTTGATAATATTGCTGATTATCCAATTATGAAACTTATTAATAATGGTGTTAAAGTTACCATAAATACGGACAATATGATGGTTTCAGGCACAAGTATTAAAAATGAACTTAAATTACTTGTGCAAACATTTCCTATAAATGGTATAATATTAAAGAATTTGCTTATTAATTCAGCAGAAGCTGCATTTGCCAAGGATAGCATTAAAGAACAGCTTAAAAGAAAGATATATGAAGAATTGGATGGGGTTACTTATGAATGAAGTTAATAAGTTATTTACAAAGGAGAATGTTGAACAGATAGTTGTTCCACAGGTTGTAAAAGATGATTTACTAAGCATTATAGAGGAAAAGCTAAAAAGAGCAGGATTTTACTACAGAATTGCATACAGGGTCAAGGCAGTTGATTCTATGGTGAATAAACTTATATTTAAGGATTACGGACGTCCGGGTACGGAGAATGAAGATAAGAAAATGCAGGATCTTGTAGGAATAAGAATAATCCTATATTTTGTTGATGATGTAGATATATGCAGAAAGCTTTTAGATACATTATTTATATCTCCAGGAATGTGGGAGACTACGGAGAATAATGAATATGAATTCAAGGCTATGAAGGTCAATGGAATATTCAAGCTTCCAGCATATCTTAGCAAGACAATTGTCAATCCATATCTGTCAGATTATGTTGACGATACATTTGAGGTTCAGGTAAGGACGAACTCATTTGAGGGCTGGCACGAGATTGAGCACGATATGAGATATAAAGGCTCGGCGTTTGGAATAGGTAACGAAGCACTGGCAAGAAAGATGAACAGTATTCTTGCTACATTTGAACTGTGTGATGATTCGATAGCAGGACTGCTTGAAGATTTAGGACATCAGCATTACAAAGACAAAAAATGGAATGATATGTTAAGGTGTCACTACAGGTTAAAGTTTGAGAATGAACCTCTGCATCGATACATAGAGGAGCTGTTTGACTCAGACACAGAGCTTGCAAAGATATTTTATAAGGCACCAAGACAAGGGGCTATTGAACAGTTGTGGCTTGATACTTCAGAGAATGGAATAGAGCTTACACTTAATAATATAGTAAAGATTGTCAATCAGATAGGCCCTGATGATGAAAGGCTTAACGAGGTATTTAGAAAGATAGAGCAGGAGCATAAGAATAAACAGGAATTCGAGACTGGCGGTAAAAGACGCCGCTTTGAGCCATTTAAACCGCTTGGCAATTATAAGGTATTCCAGTCACATTCCTGCATTGATCTTACTAATCTTTCTATGGAGGACGCATTTAAAAAGGCAGTTAATTATATATATTCGTGGGTACATTCAAGATTTAATGAAGTATTTGATGATATGCCGGGCAGTGTGGATACATATGATAATGAAAGACCAGGGTATAAGGTATCGCTTGAATATGATAATGAGAATTTATATTTCAAGGAGATTACAACGCACCTTGATTCTAAGGTCGCTAACAGATTGTGGATATCGATTGCTACTATTAATAAAGATGGTGACAGGCTTTTATTTGACGTAAGTAATGAATATGCCGAGCCAGCAGATAAGTACAGAGATAATGAAAATGTATTGTTCAGCCGTCCTAACTTCTATGGAGAGATAGCAGATAACATTGGAATCTGTGATGTGGAGAGGTTAAGACAGAATGTAAGGGGTATTGATAATAAAGAAGAATACAATACATTAAAGGATCTTATTAAAGATGATAATAGGCAGTTTCCTGTAGTTGTATTTGTGGCATCAGATGATTACTGGGTAGAAAAGTTTGATGTGGACTATTTTGCATATCTTGTGGGA
>OGFW01002263.1_pt1 | contig 12311 bp, 10 predicted proteins | sample 1570991 | NCBI WGS metagenome assembly OGFW01 (sample SAMEA2582074, study PRJEB24529) | metagenome | biome: Human gut stool | place: China | collected 2011
TGCTAAAAGTTTATTCCTCAAATGGTTAAGTCAAATCATTGAAAATCTAAAATAAAAAAAACAAAATATGCCTATACTGGAACGGAAAATCATTCATGACCGGACTACATTATGCAGCCGCATATTATACCCCCGGTTCGTGTTGCCCCGGCATAAGCATGCCGAATATGAAATCATGCTGTTCACAGGTGGAAGTGGAAAGCAGTTTGTGGGAGAAGGGGTTTGTGACTATAAGGAAGGCGACATAGCCATGATAGGGAGCAACGTACCGCACCTGCATTTGTGCAATGCCAAATTGAACCCGACGATGGGACTCGAAGCGAGTGCCGGAGTGGCATTACAGTTTCATCCGACCATTTTTCCCATGTCCATGGAAAAACTGCCGGATTATTTACCCATTTACGGGCTGTTGCAGAAAAGCCAGTACGGAATACGTTTTTACGACAAAAATTTATATGAAGAGTTATTGCAACGGTTCCAGGAGTTGGAAAGGGTGGAGCACACGGCCCGGTTGATACATTTTTTTCAAATTTTAGAACGGTTATGCCAGTGTAAGAAAACAAACATTCTTTCAAATGTTGCTTATAACAGTTCGAATCTTCTGCCGGAAGTCAATGAGCCTGTCAATCGGGTGTATGCCTATCTTTTCAACCATTTCAAAGAAAAAATCACATTGAAAGAAATAGCAGACTATGTGAAACAGAATCCCTCAGCTCTTTGCAGATATTTCAAACAACGTACTGATAAGAATATCTTCCAATGCCTCGCTGAAATACGGATTGAACATGCCTGTAAATTATTGGCTTATTCCAATCTGACTATAGCACAAGTGGCTTATGAATCCGGCTATAATTATGTACCTCATTTTATTATGCAATTTGAAAAAATAGTCAAGCGAACACCAAGCGAATATAAATCGCAAATTGACAGCTTGTAAAAAATGTGTACCCATATATCTTACCGAATTTGTGGTACAAAATAGAATACTAAATCACAAACGATATCTATCGATACAATATTGGGATACACAAACAATAGGTGTGACTTCGGAGCATATCCTTGTAGACGGCTGGCGGCGTTTTCGCCGTTAAACCGTCCTGTTTTCGTTAAACGAAAACACAACTTGCTGTCCGCAGGAGCGGACCATGTTTCTCCAATAATTATTGTGTATCAGACCATTGTGTGGCTATTTTCCTGTGGTTTGTGGGGCTTTTCCATCAGATATTTGCCGGCTGTTCTCCCCATTAAAGGATAGATATATCTCCATGACCATGTGACTTACGCCCATAATTCGGGGATAAGGAGGCGAATATACGGAAAATCTGCCCTTTACATGCCCTATTGTCCATTAATGGATTGCTACTTCTACACTTCTGCAAATGGAGAATAACAGGTAGCCGTATACGCCTTATTGTTTTTTCATCGTCTCCATTAATGGATTGAAACTTCTACACATCTGTAAATGGAGAATAACAGGTAGCCGTATACGCCTTATTGTTTTTCTTCATCGTCTCCATTAATGGATTGATATTTATACACTTCTGCAAATGGAGATTTTGAGATATCTATATCCGGAAGGATGCGTGCTCCCTTCGCTCCCGGCTATCCCTATTTTGATATCCGGCTATATCGCAATTCTGTGATAGCATTATCCGGATAGCGTATCATACGGCTATATACAAATATGGCTACACTATAATTCATGGTTGTGATGGAGATGGCTTTTCCCATCCGGTAACAGACCATGATGCCACGAGGACGTATCGTTATCGTCGTATCTCCATGTCCGGTCATATGGCTATACGCATATCCGGTGGTATCATCGCCTTTCCCATCCGGGTCTGTCACGGGTTGGATTCAGATATTTAAAGTAACTTTAGAATAGAGTTCTTATCCCTTTATAATAAGGACTTTGGAGAGATTGTCCGTTTTTTAGGTAATGACTTGGCAACCGTACCTATTGCTGCGTTTTGCTGTGAGTTGCTTTCATTGTCACTCGTCTTAGGACAAAAGTAGCAAAAAAAATTAAAATACCTCAAATTGCAATGGAGTTTTTTATACAATTTGAGGTACTCTCTGTTTATACCGTTATTGATGTTGCTAAATTGACGGCTGATATATATAATTTCATTCAAAATACTCGTTTGCCATAAACACTCAGTTTATACAATCGTTTACTTGGGAAGCAAGCTGGATTTTTTTCTTGGAGACCAATCGCCCCAAGGCATCTTTCTTTTTTGAGGGTAACAAATATAAAGATGTCTTTGAGCTCTAGTAATTGCAACATATAGGTTATTTTTCTCTTGTTGCATTTCAATGCTATTGTTCCCTTTTTTAATAGCACGATAATCAGGGAATGTCCCCTCATCCATACCCACAAGGAATACTACTACAGCTTGTTGGCCTTTCATAGTGTGGACTGTACTCAATGTAACCCCTTCTCCGTCCGAAGAAGTGACAGAGGTTTGTCCCAACGACATTGCATTACGAAAAGCAGACAAAGAATAGTTTGTTACACTCTTAGCATAAGAACTCCAATGATGTTTTAACAATTCAAATTCATCAAAAACAGCCAAAACTTCATCTGTTGATTTAAATTCCGAAGCATTGGAGGCTTTTAAAGTGTTCAATATGGATTTGACAGTTTGATACATATTACTACCATCATCTTTTAATAGTGAGGCTTGCTGCACGACTTCTTTTAAGAATGCATCGCTAATATTTTCTACAACTTGTTCTAATGATTTGCAATGGCTCACGCCTACTATAGACTGCAACATATCAAGATGCAGTCTATCATAGGGATTGGTTCGTACTACCATAGCCAAATCAAAAGCTTTAGCAGCAGTGGATGCAAATTCCAAACCTGCTCCCGTAGTTTTATAATGATATGGCAGTCCGCCACTTTTTAATTGTTCTTCAATCTTTCCAAGAACGAATTTATTTCTAGCAAGTACTGCAATATCAGAATAACTCAATTTCCCGTCATAACCTTCTATTTCAGCACCAACCAATGATTTTATACCACTTACGACTTCTTGCGCTTCCTCACATGGTGTATCATAAGCATATTCCTTACAAACGCCTGTATAAGGTAAGGTTACATCTAAGGTGTCATCATGCACTACCTTTTGTGCATAATCCAAAATCGCCTTCGCACTTCGATAATTCTCATTTAGGTTATATACGGTCGGATTGTAGTCCTTCACAAACCAATCATCCATATATTTACTACTTGAACCATTAAAGGCATATATGGATTGTTTGGTGTCGCCAACCAGCATTACGTTCTTATGCTCACCACCAGTAATCGCGCGAAGAACCATGTATTGAGCTTTGTTTAAATCCTGAGCCTCGTCCACACAAATGTATGTAAAACTTCTTCGATATAAGTCTGCAATTCTTGGATTATGTATCAGTAATTGATAAGCATTAAGCAACAAATCATCAAAATCAATTGCGTTTAGCGAATCCATCTGCTCTCTATAACTTAAATATAGATTACGCATCTGCTCATCTTTAATAACATTATACAGTTCGTCATCTAAAATCACAGACCGTTTTATAAGGCTGATATTATCCAATGCCCGATAAAGAGTTTCCCTACGTTCTTTATCATCCAGTCCTCTATACCACTGGCTTAAAGATGGAGTCTCAGTAATTGTTTCTTCCAAGATTTTCTTTCTATCGTCATCTGCAAAAATTTGTGGCATTGTCACAAACCTAGTGGCGGCAATATGGCTTTCAATGATTGATTCACATAGACCATGGAAAGTAGCAACAAAAACATGCTCCAATAGATTTTCATCCACTTCTGCAAGTCTTGTTCTAATCTCCTCACAGGCTTTGTTCGTAAATGTAATTGCCAATACCTTACGCTTGGTCATACCAGCCAACATTTTTATACGTTCCACAAGTACTCTTGTCTTGCCACTACCAGCACTTGCACGTACTAAAACTGCACCATCTGTCAATGATGCAATTTCTTGTTGTTTGGGAGATAACTTTATCTTACACATGACATATATCCTTTTTTATTCCATCAAATAGTTTAACTACTAATGGAGGTAATGGTTTTTCGCTTTCAATTATACAATTTGCCAATACCGGACCTAGCTGAGCCTTATTTTTCTCCATTATATCATCCAAAGCTGTCAATCTACCATCTTCACCATCATATATTCGTTCAATATCCACAAATATATGTTGATTACAGCTTTTACATATATTGGGAGTTTGTTCCCTCCCTTTAGGCTTATGATTGAATTTCCTGATAAATTCATCAATGTAGCCTTCTCCTTTCAACTGTTCGATAGCCTTTTCTATTTCATCTTTATACCCATCATCAAGGAGCATTCCTTCAAAATCTTTTTCAGGGGAAATGATGAAAATATTATTCTGTTCTGCCAGTTCCTTATCTTCATTGTAAGTCCTCTTCAAAAGTTTTTTAAGACCTTTCTTGGTGTCTTTTTCTCCATCAGAGAAAATATACCAAGGTATCTGAAACGCTTCAGCAAGGGCTACAAATGGATAATAATTACCACATCCCTTTGCATCGACAAACGACAGACCGGACTCAACTGGAGTCAATCCCCAATGTTGTTGACAGAAAATAGGTAAAGCTTGTACTTCTGTCTCACCTTCGCCCAACACAATTGCTTTGGCAAACAACAGTTCGCCATTGCTAGTCAATACGGCTTGCCTGATTTTTCTTTGTTCCTCTGAAGTTAGTTCTGTAACGGGCAAACTTCCACAAACTGTATTCTCAGCGGCTTTATACATACCTCTCAACTCTGATAATTCTGCACATGCAGCCACATATGGAGAGTGTGTTGATATTATTTTAATGCCCGGCATTTCGTTCATCTGTTTGTAGAGTTGCTTCTGTGCATTCGGATGCAAATGTGCTTCAGGTTCTTCTATAGCTATAATCGGCAAAAAAGCCTCGTCTTCTGGGTTCTTGCTGTCGCACATTTGCTTTACAAAAGCCCGAAACGACAACATGGAAGACCAACTCCTAGTACCCATACCATGATAGTCCATTGTAAAACTACTATCCTCCGTTCCATAATGGATAGTCAAGCTCTTGTTCAAATCTCGCAATTTCTTAGCAAAAGGTGACACATAGACTTTGCCTGAAGAGTCCATTGTAGCGTCAATCCCTTTTAGTGATTCCTGAATATTTCTAAGCACATCACTCTTTTCTATGGCTTCTGCATTTAAAGAACTTATTTTTTGTTCTAATTCAGCAACATCTTTCGGGTCATAATTACTAACTACATCACCAAGCATTTTACCTAAATAGGAGGTTCTGGCTTTTAAATCATCCTGAATATCCCGTTTTGCATCCAGATAGTGAAACTGAAAATAATCTCCCTTAACTGTAGATTTTTTACCTTTCAAATTTTGCCAAGCGATGCCCGCCGAGTCCCATTCATTCAAGATTTGCATATCCCTATTAAATGAGTTCTGAAGTGTTTGAAAAGTGTATTTAACACGCAAAGGCACATAGGCGTGTTCTTCAGCATCCATTTTTATATTATCCGCACCAAATGCAATTTCCCATACATCTGAGAAATTTGCAATACGTTTTCCATCATTATCAATTGCTACTATTTTGGCATCAACAATGATATAATTTGATTTGCCGTTCTTGTCAATGTGTAAATCTTCTGTTGAAAGGAACGAGCTGTTTCCAAACAACAGCTGTAGCGCTTTTAGAACAGAAGTTTTCCCGACATTATTCATGCCAGTAAGTACCGTAGTTTCAGAAAGGCTCATTTTAAAATCTTTCAATCCACGGAATCCATCTATTCTAATTTCGTTAATCAGTATCTTTTGCATAAGAAGACAATTAAAATTGTTATGTGCAAAGGTAATTCTTTTATGGCAGAAAATGCTCGTTTACCAAATAAAATTTTGTACTTTTGCACTCGTTAAACAAGATAGTGCGTGTATGAACCGAATAAAGGAAGTATTGGATGCAAAGGGTATTAGCCAAACAGAGTTAGCAAACAGGCTTGGAAAGACCTTTAATATGATCAATCTATATACAACAAATAGAGTCCAACCACCCATCCATGTCCTATATCAAATAGCCGAAATTTTGGATATTGACGTTCGGGAACTTCTTGTTTCAAATAAAATTTAACAGCGGACAATAATGAAACTAACAGATATAATTAAAGGTTCGGAATATGACCTCAGCTTATTTACCGAAGCCCAAATTTCAGAGTTGAAAAGTCGTATTGTCGAACGACAAACAAAGAAAGGAGTGGAATATTACATTACGTGTACCGTACGTAAAAAGGATATTAAGGCTACTCCTGAAGAAGTGGTGCGCCAATTATATCTGTTGGTTCTCACCAGTGATTTGGGTTATCCAGTTTCTCGAATGGAACTGGAGTATGAAGTCACGTTTGGCAGGGAAAAGAAACGTGCCGATATTGTCATTTTTGACAAACAGCAAACGACAAGTCCATACATTATTGTAGAGGTCAAGAAACCAAAGTTGAAAGATGGAAAAGAGCAACTGAAAAGTTATTGTAATGCAACAGGTGCTCCAATCGGTGTATGGAGTAATGGGCGTCAAATTTCCTACTACCACCGTAAAGACCCCAATTATTTTGAGGATTTAAGTGGCATACCTCGTGCAGACCAAAAACTATCTGACATACTTTCCGAGCGTTGGAAGATTGCTGACCTTATCAAAAAAGACAAGTTGGTAAATGAACGAAAGTCCCTCAAAGACCTTATCCTTGAAATGGAGGATGAGGTGTTGGCTGGTGCTGGTGTAGATGTGTTTGAGGAAGTATTCAAACTCATCTTTACCAAATTGTTCGATGAAATGGAAAGCGGGCGTAAGCCTAACAGGAATTTAGAATTCCGCAACTATGGTGATACTGAAACGGAATTAAAAGACAAATTACAGGCGTTATTTGATAAAGCAAAAGAGAAATGGCAAGGTGTTTTTACCGATGATGCCAAACTTTTACTCACACCCTCACACTTGTCTGTTTGTGTCGCATCTTTACAGGATGTGAAATTGTTCAATTCCAACCTTGATGTGGTAGATGAAGCTTTTGAGTATCTTATCAATAAAAGCAGTAAAGGCGAAAAAGGGCAATACTTTACCCCTCGTTATGTGATTGATATGTGCGTAAAAATGCTCAATCCGAAAGCGAATGAAAAGATGATAGACACTGCGGCTGGCAGTTGTGGTTTCCCTGTTCATACGATATTCCATGTTTGGGAAAATATCCTCAAATCCAAAGGCTTAAGCCGTAGTCATTTGTTTACCTTAGAAGAAAAACCTGCCGAATGTACAGACTATGTTCAAGACAATGTTTTTGCCATCGACTTTGATGAGAAGGCTGTACGTGTGGCTCGTACCCTAAACCTTATCGCAGGAGACGGACAAACCAATGTCATGCACCTAAATACGCTTGACTATGAACGTTGGGATGAGACTGTAAAAGATGAAATTTGGTCTGATACTTATTCTGAAGGATGGAAGAAGTTAAAGAAATTGCGCACAGACAAAAATAGTAATCGTGATTTCAACTTTGATATCATTATGGCAAACCCTCCGTTTGCAGGGGATGTAAAGGAAAGTCGTATTCTTGCCAAATATGATTTAAGTCGCAGTGTTTCATTGGAAAAATTGAAAAATGCACCGCAAGGTGCTAATGTGGTAGCAGGAGAACCAACTTTTCCTGAAGCACTAAATAATAATGGCGAAACAGTCTATCAGATGAGCGATGGTACATTCCGCAAAACCAAGTTGAAACAGGCTTCTAATATGAGCCGTGACATTTTGTTTGTGGAACGAAATCTCGACTTCTTAAAGCCGGGAGGACGTATGGCTATCGTGTTGCCACAAGGACGCTTCAATAACAGTAGCGACAAATCATTGCGTGAATATATTGCTGACCGTTGCCGCATTTTGGCTGTGGTAGGCTTGCATGGCAATGTGTTCAAGCCACATACAGGAACAAAGACAAGTGTCCTTTTTGTGCAGAAATGGGACGAAGAGCTGTGCCCTAAGGTTGATGATTACAACATTTTCTTCGCTACCATGCAAGAACCGAGCAAGGATAATAGTGGAGATAAAATCTATCGTAACACAATTGACGAAGATGGTAATAATGTTCCTTTGCTTGACAGTCACGGTCATTTGATTGTGAAGCACGACCTTTTCAATCATGATGGCAAGACTCCAAATGGAATTGCAGAGGCGTTTGCTGAGTTCGCCAAAAAAGAACGACTCTCTTTTTTCGTGGATGCCCCTTTGACGAGGTAAAATATAAGACTTTGTTAGAGGGGCTTGAAATAACAGAAGTTTCAATTTCTGCTTTAGAAAGAACGCATAGACTTGATTCGGAATTTTATTCACGATCAAATCTAAAACAAGTTGCACTTTTAGAAAACATCAAAGCAATATCATTATGTCATTTTGCAGATATTTCAGATGGCAACCACATGTCTATTAGTAAAGAATTTGTGGAAACTGGAATACCGTATTATCGGGGAGGCGATATATATAATTCATTTATTGAATTTGCCACTAATCCATTGTATATACCTCAACGTGTATTTGATATTCCAACCATGCACCGTTCTCATTTACATAAGGGGGATATTTTGATGTCAATAGTAGGAGCCATCATAGGAAACATTTCTATTGTAGCAACAAATAACGATGCCACTTGTAGTTGCAAATTAGCAATTATACGCCCTAAAGAGAATATGTCTTCTGAATATTTAGCAACATATTTAAGAAGTAGATTTGGTCAGCAACAAATACAAAAATTTCGCAGAGGGTCTGGACAAACTGGGTTAATATTAGAAGATTTTGACCAATTATTAGTACCATATTTGGAAAATAGTACAGTTCAGTTAATAACGGATAATGTTAATAAATCGTTGGATTGTTCTTTGCATAGCCAACAGTTATATGCCTCTGCCGAGTCTTACCTTTTGGACTGCTTAGGGATGGCAAATTTTGCAGCCAATCCTGACGCATATAACATTAAAACACTAAAAGAATCATTCCTCGAAACAGGACGTTTCGATTCCGAATACTATTTACCAAAATATGAGGACTATATAGAACTTGTACACTCTTATCCGAATGGTTACGACCTGATTGGTAATGTATGCGACATTAAGGACAATAACTATACTCCTGTTAATGGCATACAATACAAGTACATTGAACTTGCCAATATTGGTAAATCGGGCGAGATAACAGGATGTAACGAACAAGCAGGAGAAGAACTACCGACACGAGCTCGTAGAATAGTACATAAAGGAGATGTGATAGTCTCCTCGATAGAAGGTTCTCTTGATAGCTGTGCTTTAGTAACGGATGAATATGATAGGGCTTTATGTTCAACAGGATTTTATGTTCTGAAATCGCATCAACATAATCCCGAAACATTACTTACGTTATTTAAATCATTGCTTATTCAAAACCTGATGAAGAAAGGTTGCTCGGGCACGATATTGACGGCTATTGGTAAATCTGAGTTTGAAAAAATCCCCATTCCACTTATTCGTCAAGAGGTCCAAGATGAGATAGCCAAACACGTTAAAAAGAGTTTTGAACTACGCATGGAGGCTATGCAATTACTTGAAAATGCGAAACTTACAGTGGAAAACATTATAGAAACAGGGGGGGTAATTTGTTGATTTATAACGAGTTACAACTCAGGGCGTTTGAAGAGTGGAATCAAGCAGTTTGGCTGCTATTTACAGAAATAGGTATAACTTCAAACATTGATGTAAAAGCACCAATAGGCAGTACATATAAAAAACTATCAAACAGTTTCTTGAAAAGTGGCAGATTGGATGCAGAATATTATCAACCCAAATATGACCATTTGTTCAGTGAATTAAAGCGGTTCAAAACAAAAACAATAAGACAAATAGCCACATTGTCCAAATCAATAGAACCCGGTAGTGATGCTTACTGTGAAAAAGGAATTCCGTTTATCAGAGTAGCAGACCTCTCTAAGTTTGGATTGTCTGAACCTGCTGTTTATTTGAACAAATTAGAATTTAAGGACACGATTAGACCTCAAAAAGATACGATTCTCCTATCTAAAGACGGTAGTGTTGGTATCGCATATAAGATGGAGGAACCTATTGATGTTATTACTTCTGGCGCAATTATTCATCTAAACATTACGGACAAAGATGTGCTTCCTGACTATCTGACATTGGTTCTCAATTCTTCTGTTGTGAAGTTGCAAGCAGAAAGAGATGCTGGCGGTTCTATAATTCAACATTGGAAACCATCAGAAATAGAAGATGTGATAATTCCAATATTGCCAACATCTGAACAAGTAACTATATCTAAAATGCTCCAGCAAAGTTTTACCTTGCGAAAAGAAAGCAAACGCTTGTTGCAGGAAGCGATACAAATAGTAGAAACTGCCATTGAAGAAAACTAAGTCAAATATTTGTCAGCCAGTATTTATTATGCTGGCTGACAAATTTATTGTAAGTTTTTAACCTGAAGGTAATCGGCCTGATGGTATAGGAACAGGAAGAAGTCTGTAATCGTAGCATTTACACGGGTAGAGAAGCCACATTCTTTATATTGCCGGACTTCCGGCATTGCCTCATCCATGCGTGAAGAGGAGTTTTCTTCTTTCATCGCAACGTTCCTTTCACATACCCAAAGGGGGTAGTGGATCCAGACCCGCTTCGGCTTTCTTTTTCCTTCCCATATGACAAAAACCGACTATCCATGACTATTCCTGACAGCGGGAGGACTACGCTTGTCCTGCATGATTTCGCCCCATATATTTGCACCTGAATTTGACTTGCTAAAAGAAATGAGATACAGGATTGAAGCCGGCGCATTTAATATGGTACCGGTAAATATATTTTTTTAATAATTTGCGATTGTAATACAAAAGTGCTACTTTTGAATAAAATATAAAATCATGGGGAAATATACCGCATTGATTCAGAACCGGCGTTTCGTAACCGGAAAGGAGATGTTCCTGCTGTACAAGTACAGCAGGCGTAATTCCATTGTACGGATACGCAGGAACGTGTACCTGCCGACAAACCCTGTGGACGGTTTTGTCGACGAGAACAAATACGAGATAGGCTGCAATTCCGTTCCCGGCTCCTATCTCTCCTACCATTCGGCCATGGAATTCTACGGATTGCAGAACCAGGTCTGGAACAGGATATACCTGTCCTCGGCCAAACGTTTCCGCCCTTTTGAGTTCGAGTTCGTCGAATATATGTATGCCCCGGACAGGCACCGGGAAGGGATCGTGCGGCCAGCGGAACACGTGAGTGTCCGCGTCACCGACATGGAACGTACCATACTCGACTGCATCGACCAGCCGGATCTTGCCGGCGGCCTGGAGGAGCTGGTCTACAACCTTGAACTGATGGGCACCGTGGATGAGGACAGGCTTCTGCGTTACCTGCCGTTATACGGCAAGTCGGTCATATATCAGAAAACCGGGTTCATCCTCTCGCTCTTCAAGGAGCGGATGGGATTGGGCAGGGAATTTTTCCAGACATGCGGTGAAAAGACAGGCAGGAGTGTACGTTACCTTACCGACAAGCGGGAGCAAGGATATATATTCCCCGGTGAAGACTGTATGTCCCGCAGTATATCCTATCCTTAACTGACAACTATTAGCGCCATGGACACATCGGATATTACGCGGTTATATATCATCGAGACAGCCCGGAAATACGGTTTTCAACATGATACTCTGGAAAAGGTGATACGGCAGTGAGCCGTATATAGTTCATTGTTTTTTCTGCATTATCTCCATTAATGGATTGATACTTCTACACTTCTTGTAGAACGATAATTTTAAAATCCGTATCAGGATAGATACGTGCTCCCACACCTGCCCATAAGGATTTAAAAGGACCGGTGGACAGGGAAACGGAATCCCGCTCGTTTTTCCACGTCGTTACAGGCAGCGGGCCTCTGACGCCACCTCCGCATAGGAAGAACCGTTCGAACGGAACGGCATGTCCGTCCCCCTCATGTGTATCATAGCAATAACCGGCTTTGGATGGCTATAAGTGAACAGCTGGTTCCGTCCGGTCCTCTTCTTCCTTTATTTTGTATTCCGAGGCAATACCGGTTGTGTAATTTAATAATTTAAGATTTTAAGATATTCAGAACCAACCTTCCTGAACCGGTGGAGAAGATATGTCATCAAGCTGGAGGAATCCGATACCAACCGGTTAGGATACAGACACCTTTAATAAGGACTTTTAGCCTAAGATAAAGTAAGCTAATAGCATGATAATAAAGCTCT
>OGFW01002271.1_pt1 | contig 12275 bp, 9 predicted proteins | sample 1570991 | NCBI WGS metagenome assembly OGFW01 (sample SAMEA2582074, study PRJEB24529) | metagenome | biome: Human gut stool | place: China | collected 2011
AGCATATCTAAAGAAAACTCAGTTACCAATCCTCGGACAATTTCCGTTTTTCTTCCCTCAATCGGAGTACTCTCATTTTTTAGAACCGCATTTTCTGCTTTAATTCAGGAGAATAGTAACAATTCTTTCCTTTTTTGGCGATTTCTATTCCGTAGCGATCAATCAATTTAATCAGGTACTTAAGATTAGAAATATTTATCCCAAATTGATTTAAAAGTCGCTTAAAGCTTTCCCCCTTGCTTTCTCAGTTCATAGATAAGAACTTTATCCTCATAATTTCATAATAAAAACACCCCAAAAGTTAGATTTTTTCTGTCTAACTTCTGGGGTGCAGGTCATATCACCAGCGGTTTGTTCTTCGACTGAATGTCTATGCTAACGACCAAGGCCTAACAAATTGTTTTCCTTCAGCACTACCTTTGCTAGCTGGTCTTATCGAGGCTACTTTCTTTTATTCTTCTCACCCGTAAACGAATCATAATCCTCACAAAGACTGAGCTGCTATCATGTCTTCTTATTATTGATTACGAATATATTCTTCAATTTGCTCCTGATCCCGAACCACCGTATCAACATAAAAAATTTGACACCAAAATTTGCGATTCCCATATTTATACCTGAAATTAGCACATCACTCGAATATTATTAAGCTACTCTTTTTACGTATCCCATAAAAGAGGAAATGCCTAGTTTTGCTGGTATACTGACCTACATATAAGTATGGTTTGGGCAAGAGCCCACTTCGTATATTTCTACACCGTATTGCCAATATAATAAACGTAAGATTCGAGCTATACTTGCTTTGAACTTACCATAAATTATTTGACGTTTATATTGAGATGCAAGGGAACACGATACTCACTATTTCATTAGCAACCTTTTTTGATACATCTCTAAAAACCTTTTAACCCCACCACCAGAGCTATTAGTTTTCTAGAGCTTGAATTGTCAAATTAAGTGCATACTTTCCCCATAGAATACTTCATAAGGTGTTTTCCAGTTAAGACATTTTCGTGGCCTATTATTAAGTTTGTTCTCCCATAGCTGAATAGTCTGATCATCAACCAATGTTAGATCACTACCCTTTGGAAAATATTCTCTAAGTAATCCATTCGTGTTCTCATTGGTTCCTCGTTGCCATGGAGCATGAGGGTCAGGAAAATAGACTTCAATGTTCAATTGATCACTCAATTTCTGATGATAGGTGAATTCTTTCCCTCTATCAGGAGTTACTGTATACTTCGTCAAGGGTTCTAACAGTTTTACCATAGCTTCTATTACCAACTTGCTTTTCTTAACAGCTACCTTTTTGATTTTTAGAAAACGAGAATAACGGTCTGTTAGAGTCACTAAACAAGCTTTTCCAGTTTTACCTGCAACAGTATCGGCTTCCCAATCTCCTATTCTAGTTCGATTATTAGCCTCTTCTGGTCTTTCGTGAATTGTATGAGAAATGGATATTTTCCCTCTATTTTCAACATGACCTTTAGTATGACGTGTTTTCCCACGATGACGAAGTTTACGAATGACACCACGAGCACCATGAGATAATGAGTTATCCTCAAAATGTCCTCGATAAATGGCTCTATAGATTGTTTGATAACTAACAACAGTTTTCCCATACTCTAAGCGCAACCGACCTTCTATTTCTTCAGGAGACCATTGGTAATCGAGAAATAGATGTTTGATGGTATTGCTTAAATTGTGATCTATTTCAAGCATCCGTTTCCGCCCACAGTGTGATTTGGCATTATGGTACGATTCCTGTGCATGATTTGGAGAATAAGCTCCTGATTTTGTATGGCGCTTCCACTCACGACTAATACTAGATGGATGACGATGAAGTAACTTAGCAATTTGAGAAAAATTTAGGCCTTGCGTACGGTAAATGAGAATACTTTCACGCTCGTCTATGGTAAAATGATGGTAGCTCATAAGATTTCCTTTCGTAACTAGTTCGTTCAATTCTATTTTACTAGAAAATCTTATGAGTTTTTATTGTGCACTTATATTGTATATTCAAGACAAAAAAATCCCTAGACTTTTGTCTAGAGACTCTATTATTTACTAGGATCAGAACACTAAGCTCTATAAGTGCTCAGTACCCTCTCTTGAAGCCAAGATGATGTATAAGACATATTCTCACTATTGTAACTATTCCAAATAAAATAACCAAAAACTGCCAATACTAATAAGAAACAAATTCCCAAGACGGCTAACCATATGATTTGTTTCTTTAAGCTATCATACTCACTCATATAGCCATTATGAAGTTTAATGAGTTCATTTCTTTTTTTGTTACTTGACTCTTTAGCAATAGCTATTTCTAGCTCGTACATCTGGTGCTTCCATGAATTCTTAGAAGTGCCTTTTTTCATTTTATTGTTTGAAAGGTTGCTGTTGCCTTTCTCAAAGTTATTTTTTTCAGTCATATTTCCCTCTAAAATCTTCTTTTAGTCCCTATCATTATAACATATGTAAAACTATCTGAAAAGTTCATTTTTGGTTAAAATTTTGAGAAAGATAATTAAAACATGAAAAAGAACCAGAGGGAAACTTCTTATGTTATACTCTAAGTATGCATAAGAAAACTGTTATTGATTTTAAAGAACTTGGTGTCAGACAAATCTTTACAGACGCCATTAAAGAACTAAAAACAAAGGACATTAAGGAAGTCAAACCCCTTTTAGATGAACTCGAAGCCTATCAAAATGAAGGTTATTATGCAGTAGGTTATGTTTCCTATGAAGCAGCCCCTGCCTTCGAGACAAAATTTCAGGTTATTGATGGTCCATTAATGTCTGAGTATCTCCTCTACTTCACTGTTCATGAAACTGTTCAAACAGAGCCTATTCCACTTACTTATGACCCTATTACCTTACCAAAATCTTGGCAAGAGCTAACTTCTGCTGAGGAATACAAGGCTGCTATTGAGCATATACACCACCATATTCGACAAGGTGATACTTATCAGGTCAATTATACTGTTCAACTTCAACAGAACCTGACAGCTGATCCCTTTGCCATCTACAATCGATTGGTTGTTGAACAAAATGCTCATTACAATGCCTTTATTCAGCACGATGATGTTTCTATCATTTCTATAAGTCCAGAACTCTTCTTTAAAAAAGATGGCGATAAGTTGACTACTCGTCCTATGAAAGGTACTACCAATCGAGGTTTAACAAGTGAAACTGACCTTGCACAAGCAAGATGGCTAGCTCAAGACCAGAAAAATCGCTCTGAAAATATGATGATTGTCGATCTTCTTAGAAATGACATGAATCGTATTTCAAAAATAGGAAGTGAAGATGTCAAGAGCCTTTGCCAAGTTGAACAATACTCTACAGTTTGGCAAATGACTTCGACAATTGAAACGCAACTCCTGACAAATAGAAGTTTATGCGATGTCTTCCAAGCCCTTTTTCCATGCGGATCGATTACAGGTGCCCCAAAAATAGCAACCATGGAGATTATTAAGAAGGTTGAAAAACAGCCTCGAGGTGTTTATTGTGGAGCTATTGGAATCTTGGTGCCACAGGGACCTAGTATTTTCAACGTAGCCATTCGGACACTACAAATGGAAGAAACCAAGGCTATCTATGGTGTCGGAGGGGGGATTACCTGGGACAGTAACTGGGAATCCGAATACGAAGAAACCAAGCAAAAAGCTGCTGTTCTATACCGTCAGAACCCAAAATTCGATCTCATTTCTACCGGTCGTACTCATCAAGGAAAACTTCTCTTTCTGGAGGAGCATATAAAACGTTTACAAGAGAGTAGCCGATACTTTGACTATCCTTTCAATGCAGAAAAAGCGCACTATCAAGTCGAAGCTCTGTGCCAATCACTAGACCTTAACACTGACTACCGTCTTAAAATGTCCCTTGCAAAAGATGGTGAACTGAAGTTTGAACATAGCCAATTAACAAACTTATCTGATGACTTTTGCCAAGCAAGGTTAGTTGAGCAAAGACATCCGTTGGATAGCCCCTATACCTTCTTTAAAACAAGTTACCGTCCTCACCTTAGTATCGAACCTCACGAACAAATCTATTATAATCACGAGGGACAACTCCTAGAAACCTCTATCGGTAACATCGTTCTTAAAATCGAAGACCAACTCTACACACCACCAGTTCACCTCGGCCTCTTAAATGGCATCTACAGACAAAGTCTTATAGCTGAAAATAAGCTAAAAGAAAAAGTCCTGACTGTAAAAGATCTGAAACAGGCTCAGGCCATCTACGGATGTAATGCGGTGAGAGGGTTGTATGAATTGAAGGTGGAGGGAGATAATTATATCTAAACAAAAAAAGCGAGTTCTTTGTACTCTCCTACACCTACTAAAGACAAAAGAAACTTCAATTTTCTATTGGAAAAAAAATCAACCATTTAGTAGTAAAATAAAGTATAATACTTACTGATAGTTATTCCAGTTATCTTGACTGAAATGACGAACTATTTGGCTTTAAATTTATTAGCCTTAAAACTGAGTAACAATTTAGAAAGGATACAAACCTTAAATGAAAAAATTTAAAGGCTTGACTTCCGCTGAAGTTCAAGCAAGTAAAAACACCCATGGCGATAATAGGCTTTCTAGTAAAGAGGCTAACTCGCTCCTCTCAATCTTTATCGAAGCCTTCCAAGATCAATGGATTCTTATCCTCTTGGCTGCCTTAGGATTAAAAATCATTTTCAACTTTGTTGGAATGATTTTCCCTGCTATTGGTGAAGCTAATTGGTATGAGGCTATCTCACTAATTTTCGCCATTTTGATGTCTACAGGATTCTCAGCAGTCTCACAATACCGCAATGAGCAAAAGTTCAACACTCTTCAAGAAGAGGCTTCAAAAACTAATGCTAAGGTTTATCGTGATGGTAAACTTAAAGAGGTTCTCGTTGATGATATTGTAAAAGGTGATCAGATTCTCCTTCAATCAGGAGACAAGATTCCAGTTGATGGTATCATCTTGGAAGGGGAGTTAAAAGTAAATCAAGCTGTCCTTAATGGTGAAAGTGAAGATGCTAAAAAACTTCCTCTTGGCGATGAAGCAGAGCCGGACTCTTCAGACCTCTTTACAGAGCTCAAAGTCTTCCGTGGTACAGTTGTTACTTCGGGTGAAGCTGTTATGGAAGCTACACAAATTGGTGATAACACCGTTCTTGGAAGCATCAATACTTCTCTTCAAGAAGATAGTAAAGATTCACCATCTAAAGAGAAACTTAACAAGCTTGCTGGTAATATCGGTGTCCTCGGTTATAGTGCAGGTGCTGCATACTCAGTAATCAACCTTGTATTAGGCTTTATTGCCCTTAATAAGGCTAATAACCTCAATGGTGGTTCAATCTTCCTTCTTATCATTGAAACGATTCTCTTTGCAGTTACAATCATCATCATGGCTGTTCCAGAAGGTCTCCCAATGATGTTGGCACTCGTTTCTTCAATGAACTCAGGTCGACTTTTAGCACAAAATATCTTGGTTCGCCATCCTGATACTATTGAAACAGCGGGATACATGAATATCCTCTTCAGTGATAAGACTGGTACCATCACAGAAGGTAAACTATCTGTAGTTGACTTTTTCCTTGCTGATGGTACACTTTATGCGGCTACTGGTGAAACTGATGCGCCTGATTTTAACACAATGTCAGATAGCCTTAAAGCTGAAATGATTAATGGTATCGGTCTTAACAACGATGCCATGGTAGCTGATGGCAGTGCTGTTGGTAGTAACGCCACTGACCGTGCACTTCTTGATTTCCTTATTGGTCGTTCTCAACTTGATTTCGATACGAATACAATTACTGAGAAGCAACAATTCAACTCAGCAACAAAATTCGCAAGTGTAACGACTAAGGACGGAAAAACTTACATCAAAGGTGCTCCAGAATTCATCCTAAATGACTGCTACTACTATCTTGATAAAGATGGTCATAAACAAAACTTTACAGATGATATTAAAGCTCGTTTCCAAGAATTGTCATTGGAACAAGCTAACCGTTCAATGCGTTTGCTTGCTATCCTCAATACAGATGGCAATGATAAAGTCTTGATTGGTATCGTATGTATCCGTGATAACGTTCGTTCTTCAATTAAACAAACTGTTGAAACAATGAACCGTGCAGGTGTTCAAGTAGTTATGGTAACTGGTGACCGTAAAGAAACCGCTGTTGCTATCGCTAAAGAAGCCGGTATCGTCACTGGAGAAAATGACCTTGTCCTTACTCACGATGAACTTTCTGCCCTTTCAGATCAAGAACTTAAACAACAATTGCCTCACTTAAAAGTGGTCAGTCGTGCCCTTCCAATGGATAAAAAACGTCTTATTGAGGCAGCTCAAGACCTTGATATGGTCGCTGGTATGACAGGTGATGGGGTCAATGACTCACCTGCCCTAAAATCAGCTGATGTCGGATTCTCAATGGGTGATGGTACTGAAGTCGCACGTGAAGCTTCAGATATCGTTATCTTGAATAACTCATTGACTTCGATTGAAAAAGCTGTCCTCTATGGACGTACTATGAGTAAGTCAGTAAGTAAATTCATTATCTTCCAGTTAACCGTAAACGTGACGACTATTGCCATGTCACTTCTCTCACCACTTTTGGGCCTCAAAGAGCCATTTACAATTATCCAAATTCTCTGGATTAACCTTATCATGGACACACTTGCTGCCCTTGCCTTTGGTGAAGAGCCTACCCTAGATCGTTACATGAATGAAAAGCCAGTTGCTAAGAAGGCAAATATTCTTACTGGCTATATGAAATCTGCTATTGGTGTAGCTAGCGTCTTCATTACTCTTGTATGTTTAGCCATTCTTAAAAACGTTGGTGGTATCCAAGACTTTATCACAAATGGAACTGGCAACTTTGAAATGGTAACAACATTCACATTTACAGTATTTATCTATGCTGTCATCTTCAACTCACTTAACACACGTAGTAATGGATTCAATGTTTTTGAACATATCAGCGAAAACAAGAAATTCTCAATTGTAATGATTTCTATTGCTGTCGTTCAAACCTTGATTATTCAATTCGGTGGTAAAGTATTTAGTACCGTTCCAATGGATGTTCAACACTATATCTTTGCTCTTCTTATCGCGGTTTTGATTATCCCTGCAGATTTAATACGAAAAGCTCTAACTAAAAACAAATAAGATCTGTTTAAGGTATTGCAAATCTTCAAAATGATAAAAAGGATTGGGTTTTACTCCCAATCCTTTTTCAAATTTTCTAAAGGTAACCTATGAAAAAATTATAAGAGCAATATTATTCTCTTATTGCTCTATAACAAAAAAGGCTTGCTAAAGCCTTTTTCTGTGTGTTACTTAAATTGACTAGGAGTCCCTGTATAACCTGCCCAATCCTTACTATAAAAGCGGTCGTTCAAGTTATAGCTAGGTGCAGGTGTTGGATTACTTACAAATGGATCAACAGCCTTGTCAAAGGCTACCCACCCTTTCCATCCCATATGAATGGTGTCTTGCATAAAGTAAGGTTGATCTCCATCTTTTGAGAAGTCTGCAATATTGGTAAAGCCTTGACTTTCCAATTGATAACGGATTTTAGAAACCGTAGCATCATACATTTCTTGACTAAGTCCCGTATAAGCCATCCACTTGCTATTAACAGGTGGGATGACAAAAATGACATTAGTATTTGACTTAGCAAATTGATTTAGCACCAACTGTAGGTCACCGTATTCTTGTGAAACTTCATAAGAAAGATTTTTCTGGAAACCTTTAAGTTTACCAATCTTCTTAGACAAACGTTTCTTATAGAAACGGTCATCGATACCAAAGTCGTTTGACTTTGTATGGGCTTCTGCATCTCTTACAGCAACCTGATCAAGTGCCTCATAAGAGAGCTTGTCTGGCAACTCTTTAAGATAAGGAAGAACTTTCTTCTCGTAATTAGCGTTATTTGATGCTGCTAAAGGACTAAACAAGGCATCTTCTCGCTTATTAAGCTCTGCCATAAATTGAATATAAGTCTTATCAAGTGAATTTAACTCTTGCCCCTTAGCCACTTTAGAAAGTTGAGATTTCATAGTAATCTCAGGCTTCATCTCTAAGATACGTTGAGCTGCATACTGAGAATTTGCATCCGTCTGATTTTGACTTAAGAAACTACTAAGTTGGTCGTTATTGTAGAACTGCTGGAAAGCCGCAGAATTGTAACCTTTTTTAGTAAACCACTGTGGTGACAAGACGTAGACTGCTGTCCCATTTTTCAATTCAGGAAGCATTTGTTGCATTCCCAAATATTGGTTTAGAGATGCAGCACCACGTTGTCCAATAAAGTATGGGCGATAGTTACGGTCGTACTTTTCAGCTAAAACAGCTGGATGAAGAGCATCAAAACGCAACCACTCACTTGACCCAAAGAATGGGACAAATCGATGCTTCTTATCTGAAAGAGCTGTAGTTTTGTTCATCCGACTCTTAAAGTTTTCATTTGTCAGTGTTACTGCACTACGTTTTTCAGCCACATAACTATGTTTTCTGCCTTGTGGGTAGGTATATATAACTACAACTACCAAGACCAAGGCACAAATTACTGGGCCAAAAATTTGCCATAAACGCTTAAGCATTGCGAAGCTCCGTTACCCCTTCAACAATCTTATTAGCTGTGTTCCAGTCATCACGACCAAATTCTGAAACTGGTACACGAATATCGAAACGTGATTCCAATTCAACGATTAGCTCAACTGTTCCCATTGAATCGAGAACACCAGCATCGAAAAGGTCTTCGTCCATCATGTCAGAAACATCTTCCATGAAGAGTTCATCAATAATTTCAATAACTTCTGATTTTACATCCATTTTTATAATTCCTTTACTTATTTTTTAGTGAACCAGAGGTCATTCAAGAATCCAGAGAAAATCAAGAATGACAACATAACAGTGTTAAATGTAATAAAGATTCCCAAAGCCTTCGTCCATTTATTTTCAGGAAGTGGCTCAAGACCAGCTTTCTTACGTTCTTTATTAATGGTCTTCTTCTTGCGCAACCAGGCATCATTAAGTCCTAGACCAATACCATGGAAAATACCGTAAGCAATGTAGTACCAAGTAACCCCATGCCAGAATCCCATAACCATCATATTAATGACATAGGCCACATTTGAAGTCGTGTTACGATTTTTGAAAACTTTATTTCGCATCAAAACCATAACCAAACGCATAAAGATAAAGTCACGGAACCAGAAAGACAAGCTCATATGCCAACGATTCCAAAATTCTTTCAAGTCTCTTGAGATGAAAGGTTTGTCAAAGTTGATTGGGCTCTTAATCCCCATAAGGTTAGATGCTGCCAAGGCAAACATCGAGTAACCCGCAAAGTCAAAGAAGAGATCAAAACCGAAAACATACATGACACCAAGTGTTGGTAAATTAAAAATACCACCTTGAGCCAAAGCTTGTGCTTTCAGTGAAGGCAAGAGCATACTTCCGAAAATCTGCGCCAAAACAAACTTATAGAGGAAACCAAGCATGATATATTTTACAGCTTGCTCCAACATATTCATCAGCTCGTCTCGCTCAGGAATTGCTTGATAGTCTTCGTTAAAGCGTCTGAAGCGATCAATGGGACCACTCGTAAAGGTGGGCATAAAGAGCATGAATCGGAGGAATTCTCCAAGTGTAAACTCTTTAAGGACACCATCCCGCATCTCGATAATCATACCAACTGATCGAAAGGTCAAGTAAGAAATACCAAGAAAGTTTAAGAGCGACTGAGTACCATTTATCGCAGGCTCTACCTTAACAAAAATCAAGGGAAGGACTACAAGAAATGAGTGTAAATAGAAAACCCATTTATTATCCTTTTGACTACGGTAATGTTTGTATGAATAAACCCAAATGATTTGCCAAATAATATAAAAGAGTAAGGCTAGTAATTGACTAGCATGTGTTCCTGTCAGAGCAAGAACAATAAAGGCTAGACTTACCAAACATTCATAAATCGCAAAACGCTTTTTAAAGAAGAGGCCCACAAAGATTGGCAATAGAGCTAATCCAAGGTAGATAAAATAGAAGGGATTACCGTAGGCTTCTAAATGAGGTAGCTGTTTCAAGAAGTCTATCATCGGTTGTTAACCTCACTGATAAGACCCTTGATATCAATCTTCCCATTTGGTGTCAAAGGCAAACTCTCACGATAGAGGAACTTGGTTGGCATCATGTAAGACATCATGATATCTTCTAAGTCAGCCTTAATCGCCTTGGTGATATCAATTTCACGTTCAAACTGCTCACGAACACCATCCTTAAGAATCACATAAGCCAAGAGGTTCTGAACCTTATGGTCTTTATTGTAACGTGGTACAGCTACTGCTGAATCAATGTACTTAGACTTATTAAGGTTTTGTGAAACATCCTCTAACTCAATACGGAAACCATTAAATTTAATCTGGAAGTCCATACGACCACCGTAAAGAAGGAGACCTTCATCAGTCATCGTTCCTACATCACCAGTATGGTAAGCAGGAAGGCCATTAAACTCGAAGAAGGCTTCAGCAGTCTTTTCAGGATTATTCATGTAGCCTTTGGAAACTGCTGGTCCTGATACAATGATTTCACCCTGTTGACCATTTGGAAGGATATTGCCATCCTCATCGATAATATAAGTCGGTGAATCTTCCTTGGTATAACCAATCGGCAAACGCTTAAGGTTAGCCAGCATCTCATCAGTTACTGCTACTGCTGATAAGGCTACAGTTGCTTCAGTTGGTCCGTAAGCATTGATAATACGTGCTTCTGGGAAACGTTGGCGAAGCTTTTGAGCAGTCTTGACAGTCAACTCTTCTCCATCAAAATAGAAATGCGTAATTTCCGGCATCTTCTCTGCATTGAAGTCTTCAGACAACATTGCCATATCTGCAAATGATGGGGTCGATGTCCAAATAGCAATTGGAAGTGAGAAGATCGTTTCAAAGAGCTTCTTGAAGTCCTGCGTAATGGCTGAAGGAAGCGCATAGAGTGTTCCTCCAAGTGCCAATGTAGGTGCCCAGTACATTACCGATAGGTCAAATGAGTAAGGCGGTTGTGCCAACATTTGGGGACGTTTTGGAGTCGCAAATTCCTTGTCCGTAATCATCCAGTTAGTGAAACTAAGGAGATTATTATGAGAAATTTGTACCCCTTTAGGCTTACCTGTAGTTCCTGATGTGAAGATGATGTAATAAGTATCATCACCCTTAACAGGATGAGTCACTTCGTAGCTAGTCTTACTTTCAAAAGCAGTCGTCACTTGGTCCAATGTCAAGATTGGCGCTTGAACATCCTCAAGTGGGAAGTCGTTAATTGCAATAATCAGACTAGGCTCTGCTACTTCTACGATAGCCGTCACGCGCTCAAGAGCTGAGTGACTATCAATTGGAATATAAGCATGACCAGATTTAGTCAAAGCTACAAAAGTTGCCAACATTTCATACTCTTGACCACCATAAACCACAACAGGTGATTTTTCTGGAATGTCAAGACTATCGATCATGGCAGCTAGGCTATCCGAATCAGCTTTTAAGTCACCGTAAGTATGAACTTCCCCTAAAATATTGTAAACAGGAAATTCAGGTTGTGATTGAGCAAACTGCTCAATCGTTTCAATCATATCTTTAATTTTTGTATTCGTCATTATTCTTCCTAAAATTCGTTATAGATAAAATTACCTTGACCTTGTCCTAGGTAATTGTAGAGATAAATTAGGGCCATAAAAATGGCGAAATAAAGCAAGGTTTGTCCTAAAAATACTAGGACGTTTTTGTGTTTTAACATTCTAATTTTCGATACCTTTTTTTATATAATATCCTCTTTAGTTTACCATCTTATCACCATTTTTTCCAATAAAAAAGAAAAAATAACTAAATTTCATTTCTTTTTCATCAATAGTTTTTAGTGATAAATGGTTAGCTAAAATGATAAAAAAAACAGAGCCTAAAAGCTCTGTCAGATTTAACTATTTTGTGTCTTTTGGGCTGTCTGCATTCGATAGTACATTCCCCTAGCTTGCATCAGCTCTTCATGGGTTCCATGTTCAACGATATCCCCATTATTCATGACCAAAATAAGGTCCGCATTTTCAATGGTAGATAATCGATGGGCAATGATGAAACTTGTTCGACCTTTCATTAATTTAGCGAAGGCCTCTTGAATGAGAAGCTCTGTACGTGTATCGATACTAGAAGTGGCTTCATCTAAGATTAAGATTTTAGGCACATTGACAAATATGCGAGCAATGGTCAAAAGCTGACGTTGTCCCTGAGAAAG
>OGFW01002275.1_pt1 | contig 12235 bp, 9 predicted proteins | sample 1570991 | NCBI WGS metagenome assembly OGFW01 (sample SAMEA2582074, study PRJEB24529) | metagenome | biome: Human gut stool | place: China | collected 2011
TTTCTTTTCTTCCTGTTCTTTCCAATAATTCCACTTTCGTTCTTCACTTGTCTTGCTGGCAGTCCACTTCTTCGATATTCAGTTATTCTGTTGGAAACATCGCTGTCTCCAGCTTGTTTCTTTCATTCCGTGTGCAATCTTTTCCTTGCTAACTTCTGCGGAGCTCTGCTGCAATGTCTGAAACACATCGGACGGTTCAACTTTTACACTGACCGTGTAATTTTCATCCTCATCCTTTTTCTCATCCTGCACCTTGTACTTCGCCAGTTTTTTAACCTCTGCCATCTTCTCTGTGTAAGCTGCAATCTCCTCTTCTGTGATGTTGTCGGAAGAGGTAAATTGCTGGCGGATGCTTTCATTATTATTTCAGAATCGTGTTACCACAATAAAATCTGAATCCTCCTTATTCCATTTATCACTCCAATCACGAAAATGCGAATGACATATATCCGTTTTTTTTACCACCTTAGTATGCTCTTCTTGGACATTTTTCAAAAAATTAATTAAATCCTCTAATTCTTCTAAAGTTCCATCAAATGTTACTTCACTTAATTTCATTAATCTTTCATTATCTTTTTCATATCCATAAAATTTCATTTTTTAATTTCCTTTCCACCCATTTTCTTGTACCATTTGTTAAATTAGGTTTTCCTTTATGTGCATCATGTACTGTACCATCTTGATTTAAAGCTGTTCCATCTTTAAAATGTACATGTGGCTTCTCTGTATAAGTTGCAATCTCCTCTTCTAAGATTTCCATCAGAAGAGCATAATCTGCGTATGTTCCATGATACACTGCCTCAAGAGAAGATTGGACATAGGATTTGGCATCGAAATCTGGTTGTTTAGAGCAAACACTAAATCCAGCACATAACATTGCTGTTCCGAAAATCACTATATTTTTGTAATCTCTTCATCCTGTCATCCTCGTGCCTTTTCACCTTATCTCAAATCATTTCTGTCCAAAATGGGATTTGTTTTATCTCTGAATATTTAATTGATTCTTGTTTTTTTTCTCCAAATTCAATTTGAAAATATTCATCAATTCTTGTCCCATAACATATCACATCTACTCCATGAATAGAAAAAATCGGATTATTTTTTTCATCAATCATAGGCATATAACGATGAGTATAAATTGGAATAAGTTTAGGAGCATGAGACAATTTATTTCTTACTATTTTTTCTATTTCTTCATTATTTTTTGGTTCTTTTCCCCAATCATCATTCCAATAAATATCAGCCGCATCTCTAAAAAAATCTATATTCGGTCTTTCAATGGTCTGAATAATATATTGAATATTTTCTTTCGAAAAATCTCTCCAATTATAGAATCCTTTTTCAACAGGAAGGACTTGTTCTAGTACTTCTTTTAATTCCGTCGGGAAAAAATATCATATATCTCTTCAATGTGCGAAATTTCTTTTTCGTTTAGTCCTTCTTGATATTCAATATTTCTCTTTTCAAAAAATTTTTTATAATCCATATTCTTTTCCCTTCTTATTCGATTTTCGTAAATGAATAATAATGATCATTTGTATACCATACCGATCCATCATCTCCAATAACAATTCTTTCAGCTTTAGGATTTGATTTCTCGCTTAATTTATAGTTTTGTTAGATAATACTCTCAACGTTTTAAAACTACTACTAGGGTTGATTTTTGCAGCATACAGTAAAGGGGGTTCTTCCTTGTCCATAGTATATATCTCTTCTGTATACGGCGATTCCATGTAACTTGCCAGCACATTTTTTATCGATTCAATTTTTTCATTCTTTAATACATTTTTTTCAAATACCGCCGTTATATACTTCTCCTTGTAATTTATAGAAATATATATAGTATAGTCGAATGCTGCTGTTACAAAATCTTCCGGTAAGGGAAAAAAACTTATTCTTTCTAAATTATCATTTTTTAGACTATTATATAAGATTTTACCCCTTTTATACTTTTTCACTTTACCGCCATTTTTACCTGTTATACTATCTCCCCAATGAGTAATTTTCTGATCACACATAGTATATATCATTTCTATTGTATCAACTAGTTTTTCATATTCTGTTAATTTATGTACTATACCTCTATATGTAATTGAAATTGTTTCCATCTCATTTATCATCTACCTTTCCTATGGAAGAGACTTTAAAAAAAAGCTAGCCCATCTTTTTAAAGCCTCATTCCCAAATTTGGTTCTTCAAATTTATTATATATCTAAATCTTACTTTTTAATATATACTAAATTAATATCACCCAATTGCTTATTAACTTCTTTCATTCGCTCTACTAATTTATCTGGATCATCTGATTTACTCGGTACTTCAAACAAATCAATTTTATCGTCTCTTTTTACTACCGTTATATCAGCTCTTCTATTCGGAGTCACGTCCTTCACTTCATTGCGGATACCTTTATTTACATAGATTTTTTTATATTCGCCTGATTCTGCTAATTCATTTGTTTTATCAACAATTGTTTCCCAATGTCCCTCTGTTTTATTAGTATGAGGTTTGCTTGGCCAACTGATTTCTGTATCTGTTAAATGATTACTATCTGAATCTAATGTTCCGCTATTTTTGCTAAGTCCTGAAGAAATCATGCCTTTTGCGAAATCAAGAGCGACATCTTGTGCAGTCACATCTCTACCATGCGCTAAATCATCAACTGTTCCGACTGCCGTATCTGCCGCATTTTCAATTGCACTCTTTGCTAATGGATTTTTCAGTGCTGATGAAGCAGTACTACTTGCCAAAGATCCTGTCGCAGCTCCAACACCGCCTGACACTGCACCGCCAATCGTTCCCCATAAGAATCCATCGGCTGCACCACTTAATACACTTCCGGCAATCACCGCTGCTGCTCCACCTGTAAGAACAGTTGCTGCCGCAAGACCTCCAAGGATTACTCCGCCTGCAACAACCTTTTTCACTGCGCTCCAATCTACTTTTCCCAAAAGAGAGGAAATACGGTTATTGGTTGTACACATTTCTTTATGAATTGTTGCACGAATCTCGCTGGTTCGTTCGGCTGCATAGGATTTAAACGAGCTATAGACTTTCTTCGCTCCATTTCCCACATAACTGAAACCGCCTCGTATTCCGCCACTGCTTACCGCTTTCACAAATCCAGATCCAGCGGATGCTACTTTCTGATAAGTCTGTTTTGCTTTTTCATTCCTGAATCAGATTGCCATCTTCATCATAGCTGTAGGTTGTTCCCGGATCGCCCCAGATCTTTGCATTGGTCCGCTTGATGAGTTGGTTGGAATCGTTATACTTGTAATTATATTTTGCTTTGCTGACACCATCTTCAATCTTCTCATAAGAAGTCCGGTTTCCGATCTTGTCATACGTATAATTATGGACTGTCTTTTTACCGCCCTCTGCTTTTTCTGTACAGCGTGTCAGTTCCCAGTTCGGTCGCTGTCTCGCTGACTACATATCCCTGATCATTGTACTTGTACGCATAAGTGCTGGTTACTTTGCCGCAGGAACCACAAGTATTCACAATCTTTGTGATATGATCTTCTGCATCGTAAGATACTTCCGTCTTTGTTCCGTTTTTTCAGAACTTTCATAAAAACTGCCAGGATTTTACCCCCGGCAGTCCACTTTTTCCATATTCAGTTATTCTGTTGGAAACATCGCTGTCCCCAGCTTGCTTCTTTCGGTTTCAGACAGCTCATACGTCCCGGAATGATTCTTTTCCACTTTTACAGTTACTGTCACCGAATCTCCATAGCTGTTCTTATCAATGCTCTTCTGCACGCTTTCCGTTAAAACAGATGCAAATACACCCGGATCTGTTTCTTTCATTCCCTGTACAATCTTTTCCTTGCTGACTTCTGCGGAGCTCTGCTGCAATGTCTGAAACACATCGGATGGTTCAACTTTTACACTGACCGTGTAATTACCATCCTCATCCTTTTTCTCATCCTGCACCTTGTACTTCGCCAGTTTCTTTACTTCTACCAGTTTTTTCGCATAATCAGCAATTCCTTTGTCCGTAATGTTATCGGAATAATCAAATTGCTGTTGAATACTCTCATTAAAATCCTCTTCGATTTCTTTCTTGGCATCTTTTTCCGAGATTTCTAACAGATTTGCATAATCTTTATAATCTCCATGATAGTATGCATCAAGAGAACTTTGAACGTAGGATTTGGCATCAAAGTCTAGTTGTCTGGAGCACGCTGATAGCACCAACAGGTTTCCAACTGCAAGTATTATTATTTTTTTATATCTTTTCATTTTTACCCATTTATCTTTTCTTGAGGAATACAATTTAATTTTTTTACCATAAACTCAAATATTTCTGCCTCATATCCTGATGAATATAACATTTGAAAATTGTTAGCCTGATGAACAATAATATATCTTTGTGCATTTTCTAAAAAATCGACTTTAAAATCCGCTGTTAATATTCCATTAAAAACAAGTCTTTTTACTCCTTTTACTTTAAGAAAATACTCACCATTTTTTTCATAAAAATCATAGTCCAATGTATCCTTTGCATCATGTGTTTCCAATTTTCGAATTATTTCATTCTGAGATAGTTCTGTTTTAAAAATTAAATTCTGTCCTGCATTTTTATATGTTCCATTAGAATATTTCATATATCTTTTCCAGCGCATTACAATAATCCATATCGAACTAATTGCTAAAACACAAAAAAATATATAAAACAGTGGGATACTATACATATTATTCCTTCTCTCTAGTTTACTTCTTTTTTATAATATCAAATACATTTATTGATGCATACGTCTTTGTAGTAGAAATTTCCGCATGTACTTCTCCACCAGGTGTTCCTACTCCTCCTGCCACAGTTACTCCATAATAATGTTTGTCTGAGCTATTAGGATCACCCGTAACTACAAAATCTCCACTACCATAAACCGGTACACCCATTACTGGTGCTGCTAAAGCACCACCAACATTACTTCCTTCATTCTCCAACTCAAATATATCTGGAGCATTAGTAACTGTTGTATATCCAGCTGCAGATATACTAGGTGCTGCAGAAGCTGTGACTCCCCCAGCGAAGCTATGTTGTATTCCAACATTTCCCTTGGCATCAAAAGATAGCCCTATTGAGAAATCATAAGTCCAAACACCTAATGTACCCGATATATTAATTCCTCTAGTAACTGTCAGATTTACATTATCTTTAATCCCAGTAATCAGGGTATTTATTCTTTTATTGGTGCTACACATAATCCGATTAATATTTGCTCTAATTTCATTTGATCGTATTGTTGCAAAATTATAAAACGAACTATATTGTTTATTCTTGCTTTTACTATGTACCCCGACTAATTTTACTCCTTTAGACATTTTTGTTCTGTTATAAGAAGCATTAGTATAAAAAGTATTATTCTTATTTATCTTCAGTTGTAAAGGTTCCGTTCTCTGCGTTATAGTATCTTGCCCGCAGATACTGAAGTCCTGTTTTTACATTTGTGGACTCCCCATTATAACCGTAGTAATTGACCCCGTCTGCTGTTCCTGATGTAAGGTTTCCGTATGGATCATACTGATAACTGTTCGTCAGATTAGCATTTTCAGTCAGGATTCCGGTTACGCTGTTTCTTCCGTCATATAAATAATAACTGCTTTCTGTGGATTTATCAACGCTTATACGTTCTCCGATTCCACTTTCTCCATAAGTATAAGCCTGACGGACTTTCTCGTCTGCCCCATACTCTGCGAGGACTTCTGTATTCTCACGATTGATATCGTTGATATACTCTGTCAGTGTGTATCCTTTGGCATTGGAACCGCCTTTTACCAGAGAGGCAAGCTGCTCTTTCGGGCTGTTTCCATCTTCGGTACGCTGGTTCGCCGGGATCAGGACTTCATCGCCATAGCAGTCTTCCCATTTATAGGTGTTATCCAGTTCGAATACCCGGTTGTTATCTCCATCGTACATGGCTGCCATCAGGACTGTTCCACCCTGTTTTACGACTGCTAGACGATTCTCTGCTGTGTATTCATAAGTAACCGGATCTGCACTGTTTGTCTTATCGCATTCCTGGATCAGATTGCCATCTTTATCATAGCTGTAGGTTGTTCCCGGATCGCCCCAGATCTTTGCATTCGTGCGTTTGATGAGCTGGTTGGAATCGTTGTACTTATAGTTATATTTTGCTTTGCTGACACCATCTTCGATTTTCTCGTAAGAGGTCCGGTTTCCAATCTTGTCATAAGTATAATTATGAACTGTCTTTTTACCGCCCTCTGCTTTTTCTGTACAGCGTGTCAGTTCCCAGTTGTCATCGTATTCATAGGTACGTGTCGTCTGAATCTCTTTTTCCTGATGCTCACAGTCTGCTTTGTCTGTCTCTTTCTGTGTATCGCCCCAGTTGTACCAGTCTTCCCAGCTTGGCGTCTTTCTTGTTCCGGCTTCCAGTTCCGTAGCTGTTTCTCCAACTACATATCCCTGATCATTGTACTTGTACTCATAAGTACTGATTACTTTGCCGCAGGAACCACAGGTATTCACAATCTTTGTGATATGATCTTCTGCATCGTAAGATACTTCCGTCTTTGTTCCATTGCTTCTAATGACTTCTGTCACACGATTCAGTGCATCATGCTTGTAAGTGGTTACTTTTCCATTACGGTCTGTCAATTTTACCAGATTATCATTTAAATCGTATTCATAGCTGACCTTTGTACCATCCGGATACACGATTGCCTGCAGATTATCTGCGTCATCATAAACGTAGCTGACATCCTTTTTCGAACCGCTTGTCACTTTGGTGATTCTTCCGAGCGCATCATATTCGTAACTGCTCTTACCAGTCTGATCCTTCATGGATACCCGTTCCCCGGCACTGTTATATGCGTAGGTTACGTCTTTTTCGGACGTCTCACCCTTTGCGTCCTGATATGATTTCTCCAACAGGTCATTCAGTTTATCGTAATCATACGTGGTTTTCTTGCCACTTGCCTGTGTATGCCCGGTGAGTCTGCCCTTTTCATCATAATCAAATTTCTCAGTTCTTCCTGTCGGATCTTTGATGGATGTCAGGTTGCCTTCCAGATCATAAGTATAATTCGTTGTCTTATTTGCTGCATTGGTGAAGGTCACCAGGTTATCCATGTTGTCGTAACCGTAAGTTGTTACACCGCCAAGGGCATCGGTTACTTTGGTCAGATTGTCATTCTTGTCATATTCCAGATGGCTCTTTAATCCGGTCTTATCTGTAACAACCTGAATATTACCATGTGCATCGTAATCAAATCCCGTTGTGAATCCACGCTTGTCTGTAATAGAAGTTACCCTGCTGTCCTTATCATAGGTATAGGATTCCTTCTGACCCAGTGCATCGGTCTCTTCTGTTACACGATTGTCTTTATCGTAGACTGTCTTTGCAACATAGCCCATCGGGTCTGTTACAGATGTCACATTATAATTCTTGTCATATCCATAGCTGGTCTTTCTTCCACCCGGTTTGGTAATCTCAGTAATATTTCCTGCCGGGTCGTAAGTATAAGCAGTTATCTTACCAAGCGGATCAGCTGCAGAAGTCATCTGGCCTGCCAGGTCATAACTGTAGGTATTGCTCCGTCCAAGTGGATCTGTCTCCTTCACCAGATTGCCATACTTATCATAAGAAAAGCTGGTTGTTCCATCCAGTGCATTGGTAGAAGACTTCATGTTATGGAGCTTATCGTAAGTATAAGTGGTGGTACTCTTTAAGCTGTCGCTTTCTTTTACCACGTTGTCCACTTTATCATAAGAAAAATTTTTAGTATAACCCAGTGGACTGGTCATACTCTCCAGACGTCCGGCTTTGTCATAATTGTATGTATATTCGCCACCATTCGCTTGCGTCATCTTTGTAACATTATCATTCAGATCCACACTGTACTGGGTCGTATTTCCTTTTGGATCTGTTACGGAGATAACATTACCATGCTTGTCATAATCATATTTGGTGACTGCTCCCTTTGGAGAGATCTGTTCTGTCAGATTACTTAAGCTGTCATATTTGTATTCCGTAATAAGTCCCATCGGATCTTTTGATTTGGTAAGATTTCCAATGGCATCATAACGGTATTCATTTGTTTCTTTTAACGGAGAAGTCTCACCGATCTTGCGGTCCAGTTCATCATACTGGTAGGTTGTCGTATTTCCATTTCCGTCTGTCTGGGATACGAGATTGTCATTTTTATCGTAAGCATACTTGGTAACCGTACCGTTTTCATCGACAGATTCCGTCACATTATCATTTCCGTCATACTTAAAGGTGCTGGATGCTCCCAGTGGATTTGTCTGAGAAATAACCCGGTCTTTCTTATCGTAAGCGTATTTATATGTGGCTTCCTCTTCTTCTGTCATGGATAACTGGTTGCCGACTTTATCGTAGGTAAAGGTTGTTTTATGACCTTCCGCATCCGTTACCGCTGTAATGCGGTCCATAACATCATATTCATAAGAGGTGGTACTTCCGTCTGCTTCAGTAAGTTTCAGGAGTCTGCCGTACTGATCGTACTTGTATGTTGCTGTCCTGCCAAGTTCATCGGTCTGTGTCAGTACATTTCCGGCACCATCATATGTATAATCCATACTGTTTCCGCCATTGTCGGAGGAATGGATCAGGTTGCCTGCTCCGTCATATTGATAAGTAATTACGAGTCCCTGTGCATCCGTACATTTTACAAGCTGTCCGATGGCATCGTACTCCATCAGCACCTTGTCCCCTGTCGGCAGTATTATGGATGTGTTATTTCCCTCTTTATCATACACATAACTGTACGCATTGCCGAGGGCATCTGTCATCTTTGTGCTGTTGCCCTGTGAATCGTATTCGTAAGTGGTCTTTCCTTTCAGGGCGTCCACCGTCTGTTCCAGATTGTCGGTGGAATCATATTTCATTGCTGTAATGTTGCCCTTTGCATCGGTTACCGATGTCATGTTTCCATTACCATCGTAAGTCATGGTACTGGTATTTCCATTTTCATCGGTAGAGGATACCAGATTTCCATTTAAGTCATACTTCATGGATACGGTATATCCAAGGGCATCTTTGGATGTAGTCAGATTTCCTGCCTTGTCGTAAGCATAAGTATCTGTTCTTCCCTCTTCATCGGTAGAAGATACCAGATTTCCTGCTTTATCATAAGTATATGTGGTAGTTCCACCTTCTGGGTTGGTTTCACTTAAGCGGTTTCCTGTATTATCGTAGGTATAAGTCCAGGTTCTTCCACTGTCATCTGATTTTGATACCAGATTGTCTGCCGCATCATAAGCGTAAGTGGTAACTGCACCTAATTCATCTGTCTCTTTAGCGAGTCTTCCGCAGTTATCATATTCCTTGGAATGGCTGCTTCCATCTCCATAGGTAATCTTGGTTTCGTTTCCTAATGCGTCATATTCATATTTGGTTATATTACCAACTGCATCTTTTGACTGAAGCACCTGTCCCAGAGAATCAAACTTGGATACGGTTGCATTTCCATTTCCGTCGGTATATTTTTTCAGATTTCCTGCTTTGTCATATTCATAGAGCTTTGTTCCAAAATCTTTATTACTCTCTTCTATGACACGTCCCATGCTGTCATACTTATAAGTAATTGTATTTCCTTTTGCATCGGTTGCTTTGACCTGCTGATAATTCTTATCATAAGCGTAGCTGATCTGATTTCCTTTCGGATCTGTACCACTGGTCATGTTGTACATCTTATCATAAGTATAAGTGGTGGTATTCCCCAGTGCGTCAGTACTTGCTGTAATATTTCCCACACCATCCAGCGTATAAGCAGTCACACCGCCATCGGCTGCTGTCTTGGAAGTCAGATTGCCATTCGCATCGTAACTGTTCGAGGTTACATTTCCAAGTGGATCTGTCATGGTAACTGCACGATTCATCGCGTCATACGTGAATCCCCATGCTGCTCCATTTCCATCCACATATCCGGTCATGTTCGGTCCGTCATACGAATACGTTGTTGTGACACCTCTGCCGTCTGTCTGGGATACCATACGATGTTTGTCATCGTAAGTATAGGTAATGGCTGTTCCATCCGGTTTTGTAGATGTGACCATATTTCCATTACCGTCATAACTGTAAGTAACCGTTGCTCCGTTATATCCGGTTACGCTGGTCAGCTTATTCTGGTCGTTATATGTGTAGGATGCTGTCTTTCCATCCTCTCTTGTCTCCGTTGCTACATTGCCAAATGCATCATACGTATAAGATTTTGTTCCTGCTGCTGTGGTTTCGGAAGCAAGCTGATTTTCTGCATTATAAGTCTTTTCACAGGTTGTTCCATCCGGATATTCAATGGATGTTGTACGGTACTGATCATCATAATGATAAACGGTCTTATTTCCTTCGTTATCCGTTGTTGTAGTAGAATTCTTTCCGTACTTAAAAGTTGCTGTTCCTTTTTCTGCATCGGTCTGCTCTACTACTCTTCCTTCTTTATCGTAAGTATTCTTTACAACCGTATTGCCATTCTCATCTTTCCAGCTTGTCATACGGCTGTCATCATCATATTGGTACTCTTTTGTTGTTCCGTTCGGGTCTGTTACAGATATCAGATTTCCCTGCTCATCATATTTGTAAGTAACTTTTCCACCATCTGGAAGAGACAGTTCCTTGATATGCCCGAATTTATCCTGCTTTACCCCGAATGTTTTTCCGGATGGTGTGGTAATCTTGCTCAGATTATAATCATCGTCATAATCTAATACTGTCTTAAATCCATTCACATCCGTTACATAACGTAAAATTCCGTATTTATCAAATGACCAGATACTCTGATCCGCATCTGTCAGTTCCCATCCGATGTAGTCATGGTCTGTATCTTTATAGCTGACTGCTTTTAAATCGTATACATAACCATCCGGAGCGGTGTAGCTTCCATCTTCATTCTTATCAAAGATCAGATAACTTCCGTCCCCTCTCATATACAGAAGACTTCCGTCCTCCATTTGAGAAAGTGACTGGTCATAGTTAAAGCTCCATCCACGTCCGAACATGGAATGCTGGTCTGTTCCTTTGGAATTGTAGCTTCTTGTAATGGAGAATTCTCCATTCAGTTCATTCATCGTCGCATCGGACTGATCCATGTAGAAGTTACCGGTATTTAAGTTGACCGGCTCAAATCCAAATTCACAGTGCAGGCCTCTTCCCATCAATGCTCCGTCAATCCGCATCTTATCCTGATCCGTAAGCGGTGCCGGACTATATGGGACATTGGTCTGTGGGTTACGGATAAAGATCGTATTATTCGCAACAACCAGTGCATCCATCACCTGATTGTCTTTCATAATGTTCTTAAGCGGAACACCATAATATTTTGCGATCTTTGGAAATGTATCAAACTGTTTGACTTCATAGATCACAAAGCTGTCACTGGTCACTTCTTTTCCTGTTTCCAGCTTTCCATCAATCTCTTTCGATGCTTTTGCTTTGATCTTATAAAGCTTGTCTTTCGTCAGCCCCGAATACAGTGCACTCTGCCAGTTGCAATCTTTGCTGTAATACTTATTCGCCTCCGGGAACTGCTTATTATATTCAGTGCTATCTGGATAGGAATACAATGGTTTTGCATCTGTTTCGTGATGCTCTTCTTTTTCCTCATCCGGGAGCAGATAATACTCTACGGTAGATTTGCTCTTTGCAATTCCGTCTGCAAATACGGCATCAAATTTCAGTTTTCCATTGGTATTCTTTTCTGTCATCGGGCGAAGCAGGATGGTTGTCTCATCCAGTGACATATCTCGCAGATATGGATCTTCTGCCGGAGACCACTGGATACTGAGTTTCGGTCCATAGGCTGAATTTCGGTTATTCAGCACTTCACACTGCATGGATGCCCCAAGATTATTTGCCTCTGCGATTGCTACCAGTGCAAATCCGTTATTCGCATGCGTTCCCTGCACCCAGTCATTTACCAGATCTTTGACGTCATAATTGATATAACTGTTCCTTGTGGTACTTGCATTCTGTACATCCTGGAATGTAAGCTGCACTGGTTTTGTTTTCCATGTAATCGATGTGTTCCAGGTTTGATCCACACGGTAAAGACCAAACTGCGATGCACCGCCACTATATGCTGTCCTCTGGCTCACTGCAAAGGTTGCGCTGTCGATTTTTGAATCTTTCGGAATCTGACTAAAATCAGAATTAACTTTGATATAAGTCCGGCAGTTCTGATGTGCACTACCAAATCCTGCAAGGTTTCCAGACTTAATACCATCATCAAATCCGACATACGG
>OGFW01002280.1_pt1 | contig 12219 bp, 10 predicted proteins | sample 1570991 | NCBI WGS metagenome assembly OGFW01 (sample SAMEA2582074, study PRJEB24529) | metagenome | biome: Human gut stool | place: China | collected 2011
CAGGCAATAGGGCGGGCGATGGAATGGCCCGAACCGTGTCCGAAGAGGAAGCTCCCGGTACGCCCGGCTCCGAGATGCAGCTTACAGCCAAACGTCTTTTGGGCCGCTATGAGCTGCCGACGATCCAGCGCCTGACCGCCCTTTGCAGTGCCCGGCATCCGGAACAGACCAGGGCCTTTGCTGCCCTGCGGGCCGAGGCGGAGCGGTTGACAGCAGAAAATGCCTGCTGCCGGGTGAGCCAGCTGGCTGTGAATGGCCGTGACCTGATGGCGGCGGGGGTCAGACCCGGCCCGGGTCTGCGGCAGGTGCTGAACGCCCTGCTGGAGGCCGTCATCACTGGGCAGACACCCAACGAAAAAGACGCGCTGCTGGCAGCGGCGGCTCAATTTTCTGCGTCTTGACAAGAGAAAGAAGCTGCGGTAGTATTATACTACTGTTTTAGTGTGTTATTGAATGAGGGACGATATGACAGAAGCACAGAACACGAAGCGCCCTGGGGCACTCATCGCCATGAGCGGCGGTGTGGACAGCTCGGTGGCGGCATGGCTGATGCAGCAGGCAGGGTACGACTGCACCGGCATCACCATGCGGCTCACCCGCAACGAGACGCTGGGGCAGTCCGGTTTCCACACCTGCTGCTCCGAAAAGGATATCGAGGATGCCGCCGAGGTGGCCTTTGCGATGGATATCCCCTATGAGGTGCTGGATTTCACCGCCGACTTCCGGGAGAAGATCATCGAAAAATTCATCCGGGTATATGAGATGGGCGGCACGCCCAACCCCTGTATCGACTGCAACCGGTATATGAAGTTCGACCACCTACTCCGCTGGGCCGAGAGCCATGGCATGGAGTATGTGGTCACGGGCCATTACGCCCGGGTGGAGCAGGACGAGGCCACCGGCCGCTGGCTGCTGAAAAAGGGGCTGGACGAGGGTAAGGATCAGAGCTATGTGCTCTATAACCTGACCCAGGAGCAGCTGGCCCATGTGCGCCTGCCGCTGGGGGGGCTGCACAAGACCGAAGTGCGTGAGATCGCGGAAAAGCAGCATTTCATCAACGCCCGCAAGCACGACAGCCAGGATATCTGCTTTGTGCCGGACGGCGATTACGCCCGCTTTATGGAGGACTTCACCGGCAGGCATTACCCGGCAGGTGATTTTCTGGACGAGAACGGCAAAAAGGTGGGCACTCACAACGGCGCGGTGCGGTATACCATCGGCCAGCGCAAGGGCCTGGGCCTTGCCATGGGTGCGCCGGTGTATGTCTGTGCCAAGGATATGCAGGCCAACACCGTCACGGTGGGCCCGGAGGAGAACCTGTTTGACCGCATCGTCTATGCCGACGAGGTGAACTGGATCGCCATCCCGGAGCTGACCACGCCCTTGCGGGTCACGGCCCGCACCCGCTATCACCAGACCGAGCAGGCGGCCACCGTCTACCCGGCAGGAAAGGGGCAGTTCCGGCTGGAATTTGACCAGCCCCAGCGTGCCCCCACACCCGGTCAGGCCGTGGTGCTGTATCAGGGGGATGTTGTGCTGGGGGGCGGCACCATCGTTGCGGTCGAATAAACCGCTCAGGTGCTTTGCAGGAAAGTGATAAAGCAAAACGAAAGTAGCTGTGCCGAACCGGTAAAATGAACGGAACAGTGTAAAATGGAGGAGCAAGTATCTATGCAGGATCAATATTCCCGCACCCAGCTGCTGCTGGGCAAGGAAGCAATGGAAAAGCTGCACAATTCCCGTGTGGCGGTGTTTGGCATTGGCGGCGTGGGCGGCTACACGGTGGAAGCGCTGGCACGCAGCGGTGTGGGTGCGCTGGACCTCATTGATGATGACAAGGTCTGCCTGACTAACCTGAACCGCCAAATCGTGGCCACCCGCAAGACCGTGGGCCAGTACAAGGTGGATGTGGCCGAACAGCGTGTCCACGAGATCGACCCCAACATCAAGGTTACCACCTACAAGATCTTCTTCACCCCGGAAACGCAGGATCAGTTCGATTTCACCCAGTACGACTATGTGGTGGATGCCATCGACACCGTCACCGGCAAGATCGCGCTGGTGGTCAAGGCCAAGGAGGCCGGTACCCCCATCATCTGCGCCATGGGTGCAGGCAACAAGATGGACCCCACCCGCTTTGAGGTAACGGATATCTACAAGACCTCCGTCTGCCCGCTGGCCAAGGTGATGCGCACCGAGTGCCGCAAGCGCAAGATCAAGCACCTGAAGGTAGTCTACTCCAAGGAGCCAGCCATGACCCCCATCGAGGACGACTCCATCAGCTGCAAGAACCACTGCATCTGTCCCCCGGGCACCCAGCGCAAGTGCACTGCACGGCGCACCGTGCCGGGCTCCAACGCCTTTGTGCCCTCGGTAGCCGGTCTGATCATCGGCGGCGAGGTCGTCAAAGACCTTGTGGGCTTTGTACCGCTGAAAGGGTAAAACAGACCACAGCTTCCTTGCTGCGTGGGACGATTTGGAATGCGCTCCGCGTTGCTCTGCGCATAAGCTAAGGAAATATTATTTTTTATTTCGGGGTTCAGAAACGCCTGCGGGCGTTTCTGAACCCCTTTTTCACAGGTGGGGTCGTGGAGGAAAACGGCATTTGCAGCGCCGCTTTCTGCGAAAGCGCGGCGCTGCGGGAAAGGCTGTATCTTGTCTTTACGACCCTTTCCGTGAAAAATGCGTTTGGAGCGCTCCGCAGAGCGCGACAAACGCCCTATATCAAAAGAAGTTTCCGCTATATTTGCCCAGAGCGCAAGCGGAGGGCATTTTTGATATTCCCCCTCTCCCACTGGACTTTGAAATGTGTTATACTGGGAGAAAACGATGCACACAGGAGAGATGACCATGCAATATAAGATTCTGGCAAGCGATTATGATAACACGCTGATGCCCTTTGGAGAAGCAAAGCCCCGCCCGGCGGTGGTAAAGGCGGTGAAAAAGCTGCAAGCCGCCGGGGGCAAATTCGTGCTCAGCACCGGCCGCTCCTACCCGGGCATCCGGGATAAAAACCAGTTGGGCGGCATCCGGTACGACTACGCCATTACCTGCAATGGTGCCTGCGTGGTGGACAGGCAGGGCAACGTAATAGCCGAGCATCCGCTTACCAGCGAGGAGATGTATGTGCTGGTGGATTTTTGTGAGGATTATAACTACCCGCTGCAATTCAACTTCCGGGATGCCTATTACGCCTACTGCGAGTACGAGTATCTGCACACCGGCTATCAGATGATGAACAGCCCCGGGCTGGACTGCGTGGACGGCGAGGATCAGGACAGGCATCTTCTGGATATGCCCCACGCCGCCTTTGCCGCCATGCCGCCGCAGGAGGTGGAGCGCTTCCACGAAAAATACGGTTACCTTGGCCTGCACTGGATGCAGACGGGCGCGCAGAACGCGGACGGCTACTGCTACTACGATATCGTGCGCGGCGGCATGGATAAGGGCGTAGGGCTTGCCGACCTGTGTGCACAGATGGGGCTTACGCTGGCGGATGCTGTGGCTGTGGGCGATTCTGCCAACGATGTGGGGATGCTGAAAGCTGCGGGCCTGAGTGCCTGCATGGCAAACGGCACCCCGGACGCCAAGGCAGCTGCCGACCGGATCATCGGGGATGTGCGGGAGGACGGCGTGGCGGCGCTGATCGAGGAGCTGTGGTTCGACGGCCCCCGCGCGGAGCCCTCCGGCAAGGACTTTGGCTCTGCATGGGGCAATATTGAAAGTGCAGGCGGCAGCTTATGAGTTTTGCGCCGGTATACGATGACCGAAGCCGGGCGCTGATTTTAGGCACATGGCCCAGCCCCAAAAGCCGGGAGATGGCCTTTTACTACGGTCATCCGCAAAATCGGTTCTGGCCGCTGCTGGCGGCGCTGACCGGGGAGCCGCTGCCCGCGCGGGAGGATATCGCCGCCAAAAAGCAGCTGCTTTTGCGCCACGGGCTGGCGCTGTGGGATACGCTGGAAAGCTGCACCATCACTGGCGCGTCGGATGCTTCTATCCGGGATGTGGTGCCCAACGATATCGCCGGGCTGCTGCGCAAGGCGCCCATCCGGGCGGTGTTCTGCAACGGTGCCACAGCCTACCGTATCTATACAAAATATCAGCAGCCGCTTACCGGCATCCCGGCTGTCCGTCTGCCGAGCACAAGCCCCGCCAACGCCGCCTGCAGCCCCGCCCGGCTGGAGGAGCTTTGGGGCGCAGCGCTGGCGGACTGGATCGTAAAATGATGACAAGGCTGTAAATTCTTTTGCGGGATACTTGCGTTTTTTTGCGGACGTTGTATTATGGATATCATAAGGGGCGCACTGCCCCGGACAAGGAGAAATGACCATGAGCAAGATCATCCGCACCCGGAAGCCCAGTGTCCTGCCGTACTATGCGGCAGCGCTGGTGTTCGTGGTGCTGTGCGCGGTGCTGCCGGTGTATAAATTATGGGCGCTGCTGGTGGCGCTGGGCGGTGCCGCCGTGGCCTTTGGCGTGGCAAAAAAGACCTGCCCGCCCCGGGTGGTGGAGCGGGAAGTACCCTTCCACACCGGTGTGGAGGATGTGGACCAGATGCTGACCGATATCCAGCAGAAGCTGGACACCCTGCACGCGCTGAACGAGACACTGCCCGACCCGCAGCTGTCTGCCGCTATGACCCGCATGGAAAAGGCAGGACGCTCCATCGTGGAAGCCGTGGAAGCAAACCCCGCCAAGGCAAAGCAGGTGCGCCGGTTTGCCAACTACTATCTGCCGGACGCCGTAAACGTTTTGCAGCAATATGCCAAGCTTGCAAAGCAGGGTGTGCGGGGCGAGAACGCCGCCGCCATCCGCGCCGAGGTGGAGCACAACGCCGCCTCCATTGCCACGGCTTTTGAAAACCAGCTGGATGCCCTGTACGCGGCAGAGAGCATGGATCTGTCCGCAGACCTGACCGTTTTGCAGAATATGCTGAAAGGGCAGGGTCTGAGCAAGTAAAATCAGAATATCCCCTCGGGATTTTGAAAGGAAGGAATCACTTATGGCTGACAATACCCTGAACTTTGATCTGGATGCTCCCGCAGTGCCCACCCTGACGCTGGACCCCACCCCCGCTGCTGTGCCGCAGGAGGAAAAGCCCGCCGCTGCTCCTGCCCCGGAAGCACAGGTGAGCCTGACCCCCGAGGAGCAGGCCATGGTGGATCAGTTTGCCCAGAAGATCGATATCACCAACAGCCAGCAGGTGCTGCAGTACGGCTCCGCCTGCCAGAAGAAGATCGGCGATTTCTCCGAAGCAGCCCTCTCCAAGGTGTCCACCAAGGATCTGGGCGAGGTGGGTGACATGATCACCAACCTCATCGGGGAGCTGAAGAACTTTGATGCCAATGAGGAGCAGCAGAAGGGCATTCTGGGCTTCTTCAAAAAGAAGGGCAATGAGCTGGACAACCTGAAGACCAAGTATAACAAGGCCGAGACCAACGTGGAGAACATCCAGTCCATGCTGGAGGGCCATCAGGTCCAGCTGCTGAAAGACATCGCCATGCTGGATAAGATGTACGAGCTGAACATGGCCTACTTCAAGGAGCTGAGCATGTATATCCTGGCCGGCAAGAAAAAGCTGGCCGAGGTCCGTACAAACGAGCTGCAACAGGCCATGGACAAGGCCAAGCAGTCCGGCCTGCCCGAGGATGCTCAGGCCGCCCGCGACCTGGCAGACCAGTGCGAGCGCTTTGAGAAAAAGTTGTACGATCTGGAGCTGACCCGGAACATCAGCCTGCAGATGGGCCCCCAGATCCGCCTGCTGCAGAACAACAACACCATGATGGCTGAGAAGATCCAGTCCACCATCGTGAACACCATCCCCCTGTGGAAGAACCAGATGGTGCTGGCCCTGGGCCTGGCCCACAGCCAGCAGGCCATGCAGGCCGAGCGTGCCGTCACCGACATGACCAACGAGCTGCTGAAAAAGAACGCCGACGCCCTCAAAATGGGTACCATTGAGACGGCCAAGGAGTCTCAGCGCGGTGTCGTAGACATCGAGACCCTGCAGCAGACCAACAAGAGCCTCATCGAGACGCTGGACGAGCTGAACAAGATACAGAGCGAGGGCCGTGCAAAGCGTGCCGCTGCCGAGCAGGAGCTCACCCGCATCGAAGACGAGCTGAAACAGAAGATGATGGAGATCCGGAGCTGAAATGGCAAACGCAGATTTTTCCAGACAACAGAATCAACCCACCGGCGGCTTTGACGCTTCCAGCTATCGCGCCGCAGCGCCCGCCGAGGAGGAAGTGCGGCTGACGCCCTTCCAGCAGAAGCTGGCAAGCCTCGAAAAGGCCCTGCCTGCCGCGCTGAGCAAGCAGGCCGTGGCCGTGGCGCTTTGCATCGTGGTGATGCTGGGGTGCTTTGTCGGCTTTGGCGGGGCGAAGCTCCGGGCAAAGTACGACACGGTGAAGAACGGGTTCACCACTGGCGTGGCCGCAGACAGCGGCTATACCCTGAATGAGGAATTGACCACACGGCTCAACACGGCCGCCAATATCATCACCACCGCGTCCAACACACTGGGTGCAGACAGCACCGAAGTGCAGACGGCACAGGCTGCGCTGGACTCTTTTTCCGCCTGCCTCGGGGCGGTGCAGTCCGATGGCAAGATTCACGCACCGGACTCTCTGAGTGTTTACACCGGCGGCAGGATGCATATGCTCTACCAGTCGAACGAGACTCTTGGCGCAGCCATCGGCCAGCTCTACGCAAAATTGCAGGAGCAGGCCGCAGACCCCATGAAGATGGGCGCAGTGCAGGGGCAGTACAGCCAGTTCAACAGTGCGCAGACCATCATCAGCAACCTGCATTATAACGATGCAGTCCAGAGCTACCAGAAAGACGTCGGCGGCTTCCCGGCCAGCGTGCTGGGTAAGCTGTTCGGCATACAGGAGGTGGAACTTTTCGCATGAAGACGATGAAAACACTTTCCCGCCGCATTGCGGCACTGCTTCTTGTCGTGACTGTCGGCATCACGGCGCTGGCACCGGCGGCTTCGGCTTCCAGCATCCAGCTGCCCAGCCTGCCGAAAGATCAATGCGTGGTGGACGACGCCGGTGTGCTGAGCGACAGCACCACCTCGGAGCTCGAGACCCTCAACGCACAGCTCTCTTCCAGCTGCGATGGCGCACAGATCGGCGTGCTGACCGTGGACTACACCGGAAGCGCCACCACCGAGGACTACGCTACTGAAGCCTTCAACACCTGGGGCATCGGCAGTTCCAGCAAGAACAACGGCATACTCATCCTGCTGGTGATGCAGTCGGATCAGTACGCCGACGGCGACTACTATCTGACCTACGGCGACGGCTTCCGCAGCACCATGCTGGCCGACCAGGCAAGCTCCCTCGTGCAGACCATGGAGGACGATTTCGCCGCCAAGAAGTACGATGCAGCCGTCCTCACCTGCGCCACCAATGTGGCAAACACCGTCGCGGAGGTGTACGGGGTCACTCTGAGCGGCGGGACCATCTATTCCGACGGCTCTGACACCCAGACCACCCGGCCCTCTGTCGAGCCTGTCCCGCCCCAGAAGCACTACTCCATCTGGGAAAACTTTATCGGCGGCATTTTCTCCATGATTGCTTATATCATCCTGTTTATCGCAGTTTTCTTTATCTTTATCACCCCTCTCGGCCACTCCTTCGGCTGGTTCTGGGGGCCGTTTGGCTGGTTCGGCGCACGGCGTCGGTACAGAGGCCCGCGCCCTCCCCGCGGCCCTTACGATGACTTCGGCCCCGGCGGTGGTTTCTATGGCGGCCCTCGCGGCCCAAGAGGCCCACGGGGGCCTCGTCCTCCCCGCGGCGGCGGTTTCGGCGGTTTTGGCGGTATGGGCGGCGGCTCCGGTTTTGGCGGAGCCGGGCGCGGCGGCGGCAGCTTCGGCGGCATGGGCGGCGGCAGCAGCCACGGCGGCGGAGCCGGACGCGGACGCTGAACATTTTTTGATTTTGGATCGAGCCACCAGCACGGCAGATGCGATCTCGTATCACATCTGCCGCGCTGGTGTTATTTTTTGCCTTTTCCTCCTCCGCCTTTCCATCCTCCCGAAATCATGCCCTTCGGGAATTTATGCAAGATAACTGATATATTTCAATACTTTCTTTAAAAAACTAGGACATTTTTCATTTGTCGTTGAAATTTTGTGAAATCTTTACTATACTTTAGCCATCTTACGGAGCGCACCGCCTGCGAAGGGATGCGTCCTTTAACCCGCACGAAGTGTAAGGAGTATCGTATCATGAAAAAAATCACTCGCCGTCAGTTTCTCACCTCTGCCGGTGCGACCTCTGCCGCACTGCTCCTTTCCAGCCTGCCTCATGCAGCAGCCGCAGACGAGAATTGCCTGCGCAAGGTCACTCCTGCTGCCACCAACTCCAACGACCTGTCTTGGGACATGGCAGAAGAGATCCTGACCCACATTTCTGACCCCGTATTCCCTGCCTACACGGTCAATGTTCTGGACTACGGCGCCGTCCCCAACGACGGTAAACTGGACACCGCAGCCATCCAGCGCGCCATCGACGAGACCAGCGCCCACGGCGGCGGCACGGTCGTCATCCCTTCCGGTGTGTATGACGTCGGCGCCATCACCCTCAAGAGCAACGTCAACCTGCATCTGGAAAGCAAGGACACCGTCCTGCGCTTCACCCGGGACATCACCCCGGCCAACTATCCGCTGGTGTTCGCCCACTACGAAGGCTCCAAGCTGTACAACTGGAGCCCGCTGATCTACGCCTATCAGCAGGAGAACATCGCTCTGACCGGCAAGGGCACCCTCGATGGTCAGGCCGATAAGAACAACTGGTGGAACTGGTCCCGCACCGTCAACCCGGACGGCACCACCACCAGGCCCAGCAGCGCCGATGCCAAGCTGCTGCGCAAGATGACCGACGACGGCACCCCCGCAGAGGAGCGTATCTTCGGCGAAGGCCATTATCTGCGCCCCAACTTCTACCAGCCCATCGAGTGTACCAATGTCCTGGTCGAGGGCGTCACCATCGCCAACTCTCCCATGTGGGAGCTGAATCCCGTCCTCTGCACCAACTTCACCGCCCGCGGCGTCACCATCGACACCCACGGCTACAACAACGACGGCTGTGACCCCGAAAACTGCAACTACGTCCTGATCGAGAACTGCTTCTTCAACACCGGCGACGACTGCATCGCCGTCAAGGCCGGCCGCAACCGCGATGGCCGTGAGCTGGGCGAAGCTGGTTATCCCACCCAGAACCTCATCATCCGCAACAACACCTTCGCAGACGGCCACGGCGGCATCGCCTGCGGCAGTGAGATGAGCGGCGGCATCAAGAACCTGTTCGCAGACAACAACACCTTCGACAGCCCCACTCTGAACTACGCCCTGCGCTTCAAGACCAATGCAGAGCGCGGCGGCGCTGTGGAGAACATCTATCTGCGCAACTCCAAGGTCAAATCTGTCGGCAACGCCGTCGTCCATGCCACCATGCTGTACGATGTGGGCCGTGACGGTTCCTATCTGCCTCAGTTCAAAAACATCACCATCGAGAACCTGACCAGCAGCGGCGGCGAGTACGGCATCTTCATGGAGGCCTTTGAGGAAGTTCCCATCACCGGTCTGGTGTTCCGCAATGTGAACATCTCCAACGTCGGCACCGACATCCGCGCTCTGAACTGGGAAGACCCCGTCATGGAGAACGTGACCATCAACGGCAAGACCTACCCCCGCCCCGTGGAAACCAAGATCCTCGGCGTTCCTGTCCCGGGCCAGCGCATTGAGGGCAGCTCCACCCTGCTGGGCGGCGAAGATACCGACCTGAGCAGCAAGTGGCTGATCTCGGACAGCGCCGACGGCGATTACCATTTCTTCCGCATCCGCCGCAGCTATGCTGTTCCCTCTTATCTGGCCGGAAAGTACATCAAGTTCGTCTCCACCGACCGGAGCGGAAATCAGGACACCAGCATCCCCTACAAGGTGCTGCGGAGCGCCGAGATCGCCGGTACCACCAATGATGCCGAGCTGCTGCGTGCCGCCTCCAAGGGTTACATCGACGAGAACGACGCACTCGACCTGAACCGTCCCATCACCAAGCGCGAGTGCGCCAAGATGCTGGGCAAGCTGTGGAATCTGACCGCTCCGTCTGCACCGGTCACGATCTCCGACGTCCCCGCAAGCGACCCGGATTACGGCGTCATCGCCGCTGTGGTCGAAGCCGGCATGATCGAGCTGAAAGACCCCACCAGCGCCATCGCACAGGGCACTCTGTACAACGCCGGTGTCACCAGCTCTGAAAGCTCCAAGCGCACTGCTTTCCTGCCCGATGCCACCATCGACCGCGACGAGATGGGCCACATCGCTCTGCTGTCCTGCGGCGTGCCTTATAACGAGACTCTGGGCACTCAGCCGAAGTTCGACGACGCCAGCCAGATCGAGTCCGTGTACAAGTCCAACGTGGGTGCCAGCGCCTACTTCGGCTTTATCACCGCCAAGACCGGCAACAGCTACCTGCCCAAGGAAAAGACCACTCTGGAAGATCTGATCCGCATCGTGGAGCGCATCTCCGACTTCTCCAACAAATAATTTTTTCAGCCTCCTCCTAACTCCTCCCCGCCGGAAGCATTCTGCATGCTCCCGGCGGGGAGTTTTGTATCACTGCTGAAACGACGCACAAAAAGCACCATGCTTCGATTCGAAACATGGTGCTTTTTGCTTTGACCTCTCCGTCTGGCCTTGTCGGGCGGCAGTGAGACTGAGCGGTCATCTTATTTGATGCAGCTCGAGCAGGGGCTGTAGCCTGCGGCCACAGCTTCATCATAGCTCGAGAACAAAATCTGGTTCTTCTCTGCCGGGAGGTTGGCGCAGCTGGGCAGATGGAACTTTTTGCTGTTCACGTTGCCGATGTACGCCTGCTGGGCCGTGCTGGACGCTGCCGGGTCGGTGGGGTTCAGCTCAGCGTCGGTGGCGAAGTGTTCCGTTGCCACCGTGTAGTTCTGGCCGTCACTGGAAACGGTGATCGTCCCCAGCAGGTCGGTGCGGTAGACGTCCACACCGGCGTCCCGCAGGATGCTCAGGGTCTCCTCGTGGGGGTGGCCGTACTTGTTGTTGGCCCCGCAGGAGATGATGCCCATCTCGGGCAGGACAGCGTTCAGGAAGACGTAGCTCGTCGAGGTGCTGGAGCCGTGGTGCCCCACCTGTAAGACATCCACCTTGAGGTTCGCGCCGCTGTTCACGAGGTCGCGCTCGGCGTCGGCCTCCATATCACCGGTGAGCAGGAAGCTCGTCGCGCCGTAGTCGATGCGCAGGACGATGGAGGTATCGTTGGTGTCATCGTACTGCGCCACAGGGCCAAGCATGGTCACAGTGGCGCTGCCCAGCGCCCACTGGGTGCCTACGGCAGGCACTTCGACCTGTAAGTTCTGCTGCTGGGTGTACTTGACGAAATCCTTGAAGCACTTGGTGGAGGCTTCCGTCACGGGGCTGTAAACGTGGCAGGCCGGGAAATAGGCCAGCGCAGCGGCCAGACCGCCCACATGGTCTTCGTGAGCATGGGAGCAGAAGACATACTCCAGCTGCTCGACACCCTGGCTCTGCAGGTAGGAGACTACCAGACTGCCGTCGTCCACATTGCCGCCGTCGTAGAGCATGAACTGTCCGTCGCACTCCACCAGCACGCTCAGCGCCTGCCCTACGTCGATGAAGTGCATCTGGAAGGCGGCGTCCTGCCCGTCGGAAAGCGTCGTTTCGGTCTGAGAAACTGCCGGGTTCGGCATGACGCCGCCGCTGCCTCCCGGGACGATGGAAGAGGTATCACAGCCCACGAGGCCCAGCGCAAGGGCTGCGGCCAGCGCCAGCGCAGCGAGGCGGCTCATGAGCGTTTGAGCGGTCACTTTTTCTTTTTTGAAGTTTTCCACGATGTATTCTCTTTCTGTTGATTACTTTTCGGTTTATGCGCAGGAGCCGAATGAGGCGCAAAACGTGCGCCGGGACTGGGCTGACGGCCTGCCGGGCTGCGGCCCGCCGGGGCGGTGGAGCGGCTCTGGGGCTTGCCGCCCTTGCCTCTGGGCCGGACGGTGTAGGTGCCGTCGCCGTGGATGGTCACATCGGCGGCCTCGGCTCTGCGGGCCGAACGCTGGACCGCAATGCGGCCCTCAGCGGGAACCAGCAGGGGGATGAGGTCTTCGCGGTGGGTCATTTTCAGCGCCTTGATGACCTTTTCGGCATTGCGGGGCTCATAATAC
>OGFW01002281.1_pt1 | contig 12218 bp, 8 predicted proteins | sample 1570991 | NCBI WGS metagenome assembly OGFW01 (sample SAMEA2582074, study PRJEB24529) | metagenome | biome: Human gut stool | place: China | collected 2011
AAATTCTCCGCCCTCAATTTCATAATCTTCATAGTCAAATGCGCCTACTGGATATTCAAAACCAGAGATTCTAAAAGATATCTCATTTCCACAGTTCTCACATTCAATAACCCCGTCGTATCGATATTCAACTTCGTCACCCATTCCGTTTTCGCCGTGGTCATATCCGTATGCTTCAAACTCAATTTCATCCTTATGAACGCCAAACACACAGCCGCAACATTCACATCGAATAAAAATATCAGATTCCAATTCCACTATACTTCACCTCCACCCTTCAACACATCTTAATTTTTATTTGAACATTTCATCATTCCAAACAAGCTGCACAAGCTGTATCAGCACAGATGTTCTTTCTGTAATTTCCGCTTTGCCGAACTGAGCATACGCTTTAAACCCAAGTTGATGGTCTGCTATAAACTTCTTAAACTTTGGATTATTCTGGTATGCGGAATCACCGAGGGATTCTGTATAAATATTGCCTTCGTTAGAACAATATTTTCCAAGTTTATAGTCGTACTTGGCATCATTAAGGCTGGCGTTGATGCTCTTGTGTAGAAGCAATAATGCGCCCACACTATTTCTCCATCGTCTAAAATCATCTTGGTCTGTATATTCCGATGTAAACCATTCATAATGGTCGGTAATTATATGCTCAACTTCAAACGGATTTTTTGTATTGGTATTCATATAATTACAGTAATTTGAGGCTACTCCAGTTTGCTCCTCAATATATCCAGTCACACGTGCCAAGATATTTTTAATGTATTTCTTTGTAAAGCTGTTCAATCCCAGATTGACAAATGCTGTTGATGGGTCAAATGCCAAATTGATGTATTGCGCAGCAAGTTTTGCCTTTAATATAGGAATGTCTACTATTCGAATGTCCTTTGTTACATTAAAGATAAAATTCTTAATTGTACTATAGTCAACAGAACGATAATTTGAGACCCTAGAAACAATCAGAATATCGATAAACCTTGCAGCTAGATTGATTTTCTCTGTAATCACTGGCCATGAATCCTCATAGCAGATAGGAGCCAAAAGCAACTGCGGCTGTAAGGTAAAATTCACTTGCGCATTGTAATACACATACTTTGTTTCATCAGAGTATGTTGCTTCTGCATTACGGATATATTCATATACGTCTGCAAACTTAGCAAACTTTTTGATAAACAACTCAAAGTCTTCAGAGGTGTTGAGACCGAGTTTCTCTCTTTCGTCCCTAACCCACTTGTGGAAAGAACCACCAATGATATCGAAATCTTTGTTTACAGCACCGGCTTTGGTCTCTCTGATGGTCTCTGCATAATGAGCTCTCAACCATGCCTTAATAAAGGTCTCATCACCTTTATCATCATCCTTCTTCAATGTGAGAACTTTTTCTTTCCAAAGGTCGTTCATCTTTTCTCGAATAGAGTCAGATTTTATCTCTGACAACAAATAGCCCTTCAACATTTCAGTAGAGGTCAAGCTCAAACCTCGGTCATTCATTGTGACAAAGACTTTATGCGCATCTTGCTCAGTTGTAGCTACAATCTCTATAAAAAATACTTTCTCAGCAAGCCAATCACAAAAGTGAAGAAGAACATCATCAGTAATGTCGTCTGGAAAAATCTCATTTATATCTTGGTATCTTCCATACAGATTTCGAACAGATTCACCTGCGCCTGTAACATCGTAATCTACATCATTGAAAATCGCTTCCATGCATTCTTGACGGTCTTCTACATTAATATTAAATGATTTTGTTCCGAAAGACTCAGAGAAAATCATAGTCTCAATCATGTTATAAGTCTGTCCAATCGCTTTTAATCTGTTATTTAAGTACATTAAAAGCAACGTCAAAGAGGAAAATCTCTGCTGCCCATCAATGATTGCATTTTCTCTACCAGCTAATACAATTGAGCCCATGAAATATGCTCCATAATCAGCAACGGCCGGTCTAGAATCTCCCGGATGATAATACTCTAAAAATTCCGAAGTCAAATCATCTATCAGCTCTTCAATATGTTTTCTCTGCCACATATACTCTCGCTGATAATAGTGAATATAATATTTTGTATTCTGCAAAAGCTGCTTAAGATTCTTTGGTGAACCTTCTATCTTTTTCATTGGTTACTCCTTCTCCAGAAACAGTTTCGGATCATTAAATCTAATACTTGCTGCTTCTGTCATCACACTTGTGTTACCACAACCCAACAAAGATAAGCGTAGTCTTAACTCATCAGTACTTCCATCATAAGCCACATACTCATCTTTATGTTTTTTGATAAAAGTTGCCGACTCTCTTAAAAATCCATTTCTCTGCAACAAAATTGTTAATGGATTTGTGGTTCCAAACTCGACATATTCATACCAGTTATTATCGAACTCATCAACACCGTTAATCTTTTTATATTCGTTAGAGAACCTCAGAAAGTAATTTGAAATACTAAAAAGCACAATATTTTCGATCGCCTCTAGCGTATCGGCAAACACTACATTCCTGTGTTCCTTCGAGTTGTCATTATAAATAGTTGGCGACTGGTATGCTGACACTCTAAAATTCTCCGAATACTGCTTATGATAATCAATTGCACTCTGCATGATGTAACTCAATCCAGAACCTTCCATCCATTGCGAAAGTATTACTGCATACCACTTTCTCTTCGATTCGTTTCCAAGCGTCAATTTCTCGTAAATAGGCCAGTCAAATATTTTTGATAGCTTGTTAAAAAAGTCAATGATGTCATCGTATTTGAAGTCATTTTTAGAAGACGGATATTCTAACCCGTTCTTAATGGCTATAATTAGCCTCTTGGTCTGGTCCACAAAAGTATTAATATCATCATCCGGCAATGTAGGTGAACTATTGAACTTTTCCCTAATCTGTCGTTCATCCTCCACTGTTAGGAAATCTGAAAACTCCCTATATACAAGGCTATCACGTTCTACCATAATATCTCTAAGAAGGATAAGGCCAAACTTACGCATCATTACATAAGATTCTTCTGTCTGGTCTTCTCTACGCTTTGGTATTTCTGAGCTACCACTCTTAAGAATATCTGCAATATACTTCTTTTCCACTCTCTTAAGAGCTTTGGGATTACTTTCAATTGACAGCTCTTGTTCAGGTATCTGTTCCTGAAGCATCTCAATATAGCTTTCGGATGATACTGACTTCTCATCTGAAACCAAAAATACATTGCCATAAAGGTTATAGCTGATACGCCCAACTCGGAGCCCGTACGCTTTATGTCTACTCCACCATTCTTCTGAAGAACTCTCAACGCCTACGATACAATCGCAAAAGCATCTCCAGTCACTTTGAAATGTTCAATTTTCGCACGAGAGAACACATAATCACCTATATTTCTATATAGGTGTTTCTTCATTTCTTCCGGATTAAATTTGTTATTACGGATGTTTAAGTGAAAAAGGCGCAGCTCTCTCTGCGTTATCTATAATACCGGGCTTGATTGTATTACTTCACGAAATATCGAATCAAAATCTCCGTGTACGGTTTTAGATAAATTATCGCTCATGCTACGCCTCCTTCATTATTCTTTTTTTGTTCCGTATGGCGTAGGCGACTCAGCAACCATACTTGCATCTGTTTCAACTTGTGGGTATTCAATAACCTTTGAGCCGTTCTTTTGGTCATATGTCATGTTAAATACCATATCTGAGAGCCATTTCTTAAATGATGGATTGTCCTGAAACTGTTTAAATAGCTCCATATTATCAGCCATCACTGAAAAGATGACCTGCTGCAATGCTCGTTCACTTTCCATACGAGCGTTTTGTTTATCAGAATTTTTCATTGCATTCTGATAACGTTTGTCCTTTGCTACCATGTCCGGAATTGCTACAATCTGTCGTCTGACGTTGTCAGGCTCCTTCCAGTCAATATTTCCAAACATATCATTAAAGTCGCTTAGGATAATTGAAAGTAAATCCATTTCCGGATTTACAATATGGCAACTTTTTCTCGCAGGAACAGGTGCAACCTCTGCATCTTCATCTGCCAACTTAATAGACATTGACTCTTGAGCCTCTAATCTATAGCTATCAAGGTCAATAATATCTAAAATCCCTTCTGAGAAATCATCATCACGGGGCGATGGAAGTTTCGGAATAAGCAAATTCAGGAAAATAGACAAACGTTCCCATTCCACATTTCCATACGGAAGTATAGCTCCAAGGAAACCGTAGGTACGGCAAAATACCTTTGCAGAGCTCTTGAACTTAATCTGGTCTTCTGTATCCAAGTTCTTATAAATCACAGCACATGCATCAAGAATAGGGTCAAGCCTATCTCTTTCTGCTCCATCAAGATACAGATTTACCAGCTGTTCTACATTCACCGCTGAATAGACCTGAAATTCTTCCATTGTCGCTATCAAATCGTACAGCTTATTAGGGTCAGTTTCACCAGAAAGCAATGTGGTTCTATAATATCTAGAGAAAGACTTCTCTATCATGTCAGAGCTGTTTGCAAAATCTAGTACGAAAGTATCATGTTTCTGCGGATGGCATCTATTCAATCTAGACAATGTCTGAACAGCCTTAATATCATAAAGCATCTTATCTACGTACATCGTATGTAACAGAGGCTCATCGAAACCAGTCTGGAACATATCAGCAACAATAAGCATTCGGTATGGATCTGTTTTAAGCATCTTTGGTATCTTAGCATCTGGGAATCCATTTAATCCTGCAGATGTTAATGCAGACTCTTGCCCCTGATACTTATGCTCTCCAGAGAATGCAACAATTGTCTTGTACGGACTATGACGTGCTGCAAGGCATTTATTAATCGCATAGTAGTATTCGACGCAACGAGGTATGCTCGACGTTACCACCATAGCTCGTGCTTGTCCGCCAATTTTACCCTTCGAAATCACCTGCTCGTGGAAATGTTCAACCATCATTTCAGCTTTCTGTGCGATGGTATAACTGTCACTTTCAACGAAAGCACGCAGTTTTTTCTGAGCACATTTCTTATCGAACATCGGGTCATCCTGCACCGTCTTCATCAACTTATAATAACTTGAAATTGGTGTATAATATTTCAGCACATCAAGAATAAATCCTTCTTGAATTGCCTGTTTCATCGTGTACGAGTGGAATGGTCTGTGCTGCAATTCACCATCCTCATTCAAAATAGGATTACCATTTTCGTCAGTAACAACCGTTCCAAAGGTCTCCAAGGTTTTATTCTTAGGCGTCGCTGTAAATGCAAAGTAACTTGCATTAATAAGGAGTTTTCGACCTTCCATCATGGCATTGATTCTATCTTCATTATCGACTTTATCATCTGTAGCCAATCCAGAGAGAGCTAAATTCATCTGTGCAGAGTTACGGCCACTTTGACCAGAATGTGCCTCATCAATGATAACAGCAAAATTATTCTTCTTATGTGCGGCACCTATATCAGGAACGACATATGGGAACTTCTCTACTGTAGTTATAATAATTCTCTTGCCAGCTTGAATAGCTTTTCTTAGATCACCTGAGTGCTCTGCCCATGCAACCGTATTTGTCACCTGCATGAACTGCTTGATATTGTCTCGAATCTGCTTATCAAGGATTCGGCGGTCAGTAACAACAAGAACTGAATCAACCATCGGGTGTCCCTCCTTTTCGAGTCCGATAAGCTGATGAGCCAGCCAAGCAATAGAATTAGATTTTCCAGAACCAGCACTGTGCTGAATCAAGTATCTTTTTCCGACACCATTCACTTTTACATCAGCGAGTAAGTTCTCAACTGCGTCTAGCTGATGGTAACGAGGAAAAATCTGCTTCACGGACTTTTTCTTTGTTTCCGGATCCTCTTCAACAACAACCTGCGCATAGTTTTCAATAATACGACTCAGCTTATTCTTAGTAAGAATCTTCTTCCAAAGATAATCCGTCATAATACCATCTGGATTTGGAGGGTTACCAGCTCCATCGTTATAGCCCTTATCAAAAGGCAGGAACCAACTGTTCTTTCCATCTAATTTGGTACAGAACTTAATGCGTGCATCATCAACAGCAAAATGGACCATGCAACGTTTGAACTGGAACAACAACTCTCTTGGGTCACGGTCATCTTTATACTGTTGAACAGCGTCATCAACATTCTGTTTTGTAAGCTGATTCTTCAACTCAAAAGTAATAACCGGAAGGCCATTAATAAACACGCACATATCCAGTGCCAGTCTTGTAGAATCATTCGAATACATCAGCTGACGTGTTACGCTAAAAATGTTCTTCTCATACATTTCTTTTGCCTTAGCATTATTTTCTGTAGGCATAAGATAGAACATAATTAAGTTTGCAGGATAGACCTTCACCCCATTGCGCAGTACATCGATGATACCTCTCTTCGCAATCTCTCCTTGCAAACGGATTAAAAACTGCTTCTTTTTCATATCAGCCTTAAATACGCCAAGTCGCTCCAACGCATCCGGCTGCGTATCCTGAAGAAAGCGGAATAGGCGTGTCTCATCAATGGCATAATCACGGTTGTAATCAGCATTTGTTCCTTGCTCATAGCCGTTATGCTCGACAAGCCATTTTACAATCAGAGATTCAAGTCCACTTTCTTTCGTATTAGAAAATGTCATTATTTACACCTCCTCGTCTATATCATCTTCATCATATGTATCATCTGTATCATCATGCGTTTCTTCAAAGTATGTAAATTCTGGCACCTCAACATCCCTAACATCAATCTGTCCTGTTACTGAATCAAAAATTAGCTTCTTTTTTAGCTCTTCAAGTATCAGTAATTCCTCAGAAATCTTAGAAATCTCAGCAGAAATCCTTTTGCATTTCGAATCCAGAACCCCTACTATTTCCTGTTGCTTTTTCGATGGTGGCAATACAACAAAAACATTTTTTAATACTTTTTGAGTAATGCTGTATACCTTAACACCATTAACATTTTTTCTAAGCTGATATCTCCAGAACGAAGACTTAAATAAATATGCTAAATATCGATTTTCTTTTCCATCCTTAGGACGGGCTACTAATGTATGGTAACCAGCAAAAATAGTATCGTCTCTATCTACAAAAACACAATTACCTACTCCTTCAAAATCTTCAGATGTATCTGCGAAAATAAAATCGCCTCTTTGTACTAATGCATTACTAGATGTTTTCAAGTAAATCTCATCTACATATCGAATTAGCGAGTCATCTATTTCCGTTCCTGAATTATTTTTTGAATGGACTTGCCCATAGCTTATTACACTAACCCCTTCGTCGACTAGATTCTTCTTGGTAATATTCAGCCCTTTAAAAAAGTCGAAGTAACCATTAAATTTTACAATAGACCATCCAGTCGGAATGGAAAATCCATATTTATTCTGGCAGTTATCTGATGCTGACTTTTCTATCACATTATCGTCTATAATCGCTTGTCTCTGCTCATGCAACAACGATATGCTTTTTTTCTTGTTCAAAATCAGTTTGTTAATATTTGATAGCTGCCAATCAAGATAAGTAACTATTTTTCTTTGTTCTGATAATGGTGGAATTAACGCCATTGTGCGCTTTAAACCTTGCCAATATATATTTCTCTGAATTGAACCAACACCTTTAGAGTTAATATGGTACTGACCAACCATTATCGGACTTCTAAATAAATAATTAGCAAATTCACGTGTCAAAGTATCATCTAAATCAACAATCAAATATGCTGGACTAACAATGCCTTGATAATTTGATACACCAACAGAGCCTCGCCATGATTGTTGATTATTTAATACAAGATTTCCAACATCAACTCTCTGATACTTTGATAAATCTTTGCTTGTAGCATTAGTTCTTTTCTCACTTTTTGCCTCAAAAGGAATAACACCACTATCAAGATAAACAGACAACAACGGTAAGTCTGTACAATTACAAATTGATTTTAGACTTCCGATTCCATATAAAGGCTTTATATCCCAGTGCGATGGTATTTTTGTATTCCACAGTCGATCTTCAACCTTATATCTTTCATATTCCATCATGCCTGCACCCCTCCTAAAATATCCTTTAACATACCATCGGCTTCATTCTCGAGACGTTCAAGGTCAGCTGTGATATTTTCAATAGAGCGCATTTTACTTGGTTTATAAAAATATTTTGTAAAACTTATTTCATATCCAATTTGAGTCTTTTTCTCATCAATATAAGCATCAGGAGCAAATGGAATCACCTCATTTTGAATGAAACCTTCTATTCCGCCTTTGTAAGAGAATGGAATATTTTCTGTATCTCTTAAGTCAGCATCTGCTTCGCCAAAAATAGGTTTTGCTGAAGCATCTTTTACTGTAATAAATGGGCGAATCTTATTAAGCTGTGCCTTTTTCAATTTCGTTTCTTTTGAGAACGCTGTCCAATCATCTAAATCAGCATGTTTCATCGCTTTCTCGACAGCTTGTTCAACAAAAAGCTGTTCATCCGCTTTTTTGAAAAGATTGGAAGGAATCATTGCATTTTGCAATACTCTCAAACGAAGTGGCCTTTCTACGGTAACATTCCAATAACCAAAATCTTCGTTATCAAAAATCATGCTTACATCGCTTTTCTCCATCTCCATAAAAATACGCATGATTTCTTTTCTTATTTCGGGAGTAAACTCACAATTCTTTTTCCCTAAATTACTTTTTAGGACACGCTTCATAGCAGTTGCGTCAATAAGCTGAATTTTTCCTTTTCTACGCTCCTCCTTTTTATTAGATAACACCCAAATGAATGTGCCAATTCCAGTATTGTAAAACATGTTTTCAGGTAATGCGATTATTGCTTCTACAAGGTCATTTTCAATTAGATATCTACGAGCATTACTTTCTCCACTGCCAGCATCGCCCGTAAAAATAGAGGAACCATTATGTACCTCGGCAATTCGGCTGCCAAGAGGAGTGTCATGTTTCATTTTTGCAACGTTATTTAATAAAAACAAAAGCTGTCCATCGCTTGTTCGCGGAATCATTGCCATCTGAGTTCCATCATCAAAGTATATATTGAATCGGCTATCCAGAATATCCTTTTTGCCACCCAGTTTCTCAGCATCAATTTTCCAGCTCTTTCCGTAAGGAGGATTTGCAAGCATGAAGTCAAATTGACGTGCAGCATGACCGTCCGCAGATAATGTGGAACCATATGCAATGTGTTCTGCCTGCTCGCCATCCCCCTTCAAAAGCATATCTGCTTTACATGTAGCATATGTTTCTGGCTGCACTTCCTGTCCAAACAGGTGGATAGAAACATTTTTACCTCTGCATTTAGCCACAGAGTAAAGCCGTTCCTGAGCAGCAGTGAGCATACCTCCAGTTCCACAAGCTCCGTCATAGCATGAATATGTTGCATCCATGATTTTGTCTGCAATGGGTACAATAATAAGGTCTGCCATCAAATCGACAACATCACGAGGTGTCCAAAACTCACCGGCTTCCTCATTATTATCTTCGTTGAATTTTCTTAGAAGTTCCTCATAAATGGTTCCCATTCCATGGTTATCAAGAGCTGGCAACTTAATCGTCTGCATCGTGTCGTCTGCATAAACAGGTTTAGGACTTAAATTCATGGTCGGTGAAACAAATTTTTCAATCACAGCTCCTAAAACATCCGCTTCAACCATTGTGTCAATCTGATTACGAAATTTGAATTTATCTAATATTTCTTGAACATTTGGAGAAAATCCATCCAAATAAGCCTCAAAGTCAGCCTTCAGCGTCTGCTTCTTGGCACGGCTTGTTAAATCTCTAAGCAAAAATGGCGATGCATTACAAAATGCCTGTCCTGCTGCGTTACAAAGTGCAGGCCATTGGTTTGTGATACCTGCCTCATCCATCTTTTTCTTCATTTCAAGAACTGCCGGTTTTGAATCCTCCAACATTGCATCCAAACGGCGAATAACCGTCATAGGCAAAATGACGTCACGATACTTTCCACGAGTATACACATCTCTTAAGCAGTCATCTGCAATTCCCCATATAAAATTAACAATTGCATTTTGCACTTGATTATCCATAAAGGTTTACCTTAACCTTTCATTTGTTTCTACAATATTCCATGTTAATACTAATCTATCAGGTATCCGTTAATCTGGACTTATTCATCGTCTATCGAAGAATTATCATCAGCAGCGCCTCCGGAGCGAATCCATTCATCCACTTCGGATAATTTAAATTTCCAGAGGCGGCCCACCTTATAGGCAGGCATATTTCTTTTTGCAATCCATTGTAAAATCGTATCTCTTCCAACTCCGAGATACTCCTGCACTTCTTTAAGCGTCGACCATTTTTCAATAACTTGTTCTTTCACTTTGAACCTCCGTTTTAGTCGCTCTTATACTTAGCATCTATAGTTACACTAAAAATTGTTTCTCTTTCAGGAAAGCAGTTCTGCCCATCAGCATCTTACATTTCCCATTTACAATAGGTAATTCCATCAAAGCCACGGCCGTCAATGGTCGTGGTTATTTTTATGCTCTGATTCGGCCTTACATCCAGCAATTCAATAACAGACGGATAGCTTCCAGGCGATCTTTTTCACCTCTCATATAGACGAGTTTTCTTCCAGTCCAAACTAGCTTACCTGTATTCATAATTTCCCACTGATGAAGGACTTTATCATAGCTTTGAATCACGTGAATCCGATTGTAAAACGCATTAACACTATACCCATTGTATAAAGGCTGCGGCAATGCACCAGTTATTTCTTCACTAGTATTTGCCTTCTCAGCTTCATATGTCATCGCAAGAATATCGTCGGCCTCATCTCTTTCGTTAATCAATTCCTGCATCTGACGGGTCAAAGCGACACACAGTGCTTTTTTATTGCAATCTGCTTTCTCTGGAATACCAAAGTCAGCGATTCCCCCTGCTAAATATGTAATGCTCCCCTCAAAAAAAGCAATTAGCTCCTGAGTCCTGTCAGCACTACCAAATCCTGATTTTAGTTCATCTGTAAAAGGTTTTCCGCCAGAATACAACTGCTTCGCATAGCTATCGGAGATAAAACTATTACCTGTAGCCTTGAATAATCCTATCACAAAAGCTGGTTGACTTTTTATTTGTTTGCAATAAGGTTTCACACCTTTACAAAGTCTTGAAAGGTTCAATCTGACGCCTCCTTGCTCAAATAAATATAACTTTCCAGATTCCATTATACTACTTTAATCAGCAAAAAAAATCCTTTGCTGTATTAACAATATCTAAATCATTATAAACCGACTCTAATACATATTTAAAGGAAGTGTCTTCAGAAGTCTCCAAAGTGTCTTTTTTCAGTGTCTCAGCCCAATTTCGAGTGTCTTTTTCAATTGGTAAACTCAAATCATCAAGATTAAGGCAGGTGATTCAAATGACAAAATCTGAAAAAAGAATGTGGCTCACCAACATCGAGAATGCCGCTGATGCTGTGGCAATCGAGTACAGTTCTGAAGTAGCCGAGTCAGTATTCCAGTGCTACAGTGCTCATGGAACCTATGACCTATGACTTAAGCCCTTGCTATGACAGCGAGGTCTTCGCTGATTTGGATCTTATCGCAAACGACAATTAAACAAACGCCCTGAGCAAGGTGTAAAACTACTCTCTTGATCATTGGCTCACCATCTTCGTGGCCACGTAGTATGTTCGTAGTTGATGAACAAGAAAACATAATCAATAGAGTGCCAGCTTACGAACAGCTGGTCACCGAAATGAAGCCAACGGAGGTAAAAGTTATGGCAAATAACGTAAATCAGAGTAAAGAGTATCGTGTCTATATCAAGGAATCCAAGAGCTGGGTGGACGTTAACAGGGATTTCTACACGAACTACTACCGTGAAATCAACGCCTACCATAAGCGTCAGCTGGAACATGATCGCTGTGTCTGCCCTGCAATCAAGCGCTACATATGCGATATGGATTGCTTAACCTGTTCTTATGCCAAGGCTGGCGACCAGCTTTCTATCGATAACACCGTGAGCGACGGTGACGGGAACGAAAAGAGCTGGCTTGACGATGTACCGGATAAATCTGCAGCTATCGCTGAAGTGTTGGAGGATGCAGAAGTTCTTAATGCCCTTTACGCAAAGATGAACGAGCTAGACCCGGAAGACCGTCTTATCTGCCAGCTTATTATGGAAGGAAAATCGGAACGTGACTGTGGCAAGGAAATGGGCCTCTCTCGTAATACATTCGTGTATCGCAGGGACAAGCTATTCTAGAAACTTTGCTCTGGCTTAAGGACTACATCTAATATGAATGGT
>OGFW01002286.1_pt1 | contig 12173 bp, 8 predicted proteins | sample 1570991 | NCBI WGS metagenome assembly OGFW01 (sample SAMEA2582074, study PRJEB24529) | metagenome | biome: Human gut stool | place: China | collected 2011
TAAGGATTATCGTAAACAGTCGTACCAGTGTTTGTATAAACACCTTTTTCAATAGCAGGAGCATAGTCAGTGATTGGTTTCATTGCAGAACCCCAGTCACGGTCTGTTTGAACAGCTTGGTTGGTACCAAGTGCAATGTTTTCGTCTTGGTGACGTGAACCCAATTGGGCAACGACACGACCATTAGTAACATCAATAATAGTAGAAGCAACTTGGAGACTATCGTTTGGATAGTATACGTAATCGTTAGTATTATAGACGTTCCAGATATATTTTTGAATATCTGGATTAAGGTTAGTGTAGACGTCGAGACCTGCTGAGTAAATATCAGCGTTGGCATCGGTAGATACCTGTTCAATAACTTGTTTGATGTAGTTATCTAAGTATGGCTCATAGCTAGCTTTCTTCGTAAGTGGAAGAAGGCCATCTGATACATCAGTTGCTTTAGCTTGCTCGTACTCTTCTTTAGAAATATTCTTGTCTTCATACATTTCGTCAAGAACAGTGTTACGACGTTCTTTGGCAGCATCTGGATTAGCATAAGGGTCATATTGTGTTGGTGCTTGTGGAATACCAGCAAGAAGAGCTGCTTGGGCAACAGAGAGGTCGCTCAAGTCCTTACCAAAGTAAGATTTAGCTGCAGTCTTCATACCGTAGTAACCATTACCCATATAAACCTTATTAATATAGAAGGTCAAGATTTCTTGTTTAGTGAATTGACGCTCCATTTGGAGTGACAACCAGATTTCTTGTGACTTACGTTTAAGGGTTTGGTCAGAAGTGTTAGTTGAGAAGTAAGCCAACTTAATCAACTGTTGGTCGAGTGTAGACCCCCCTTGGGTGCTGCTACGTCGAAGGTTGTTAACAGCTGCCCCCATGATACGGTAGACGTCAATTCCACGGTGAGTGAAGAAACGTTTATCCTCGATAGAGGTGATGGCATTAACTAGAGTTGTTGGAATTTCATCTGTTGATGCACTCTCACGTTTCTCAGCTCCCAAGTCGGCAACAAGACTACCATTAGCGTCGTAAATCTTACTTGAGTTTGTTGATTGCAGTTTGTTCTCGGTAAGTTTAGGAACACTGCTAACATAGTAGGCAAAGAGGCTACCACCAGCGATGACACAGACTACAAAGAAAGTAAGCAGTCCAATAAATCCGTATTTTGCAATACGCCAGCCCAAACTTTGGTCTGAAGCGGCAGAGCGTTTTCCTTTGCTATAGCGAGAAGAATCTGAACGCTTGACCTTGATGTTTTTAGCACGTTTAGTCAAACCGTTAAGTGATTCTTTAAAGTTGCTGAAATTAAATTTAGCCATTATGTGTTACCACCTAATAATTTTTCAATGATTTCTAAGTAAGGAACTTGAGGATAAGCTGCTTCTGCAATTGCATAGCCTCTTTTTTTGATATAATCAAGAGGCATTGATTTCGTCCCTTTATCAATCTGATAAAAAGCGATTAAGTCTTTGGCAGGCAGAAGGTAGGTTTCCTTAAGCGTCGAGAAGTGAAGTAGCACGAAGCAGATCCCATCTTGACTGATGACCTGAGACATGTGCTCAATTTGATGCGCATGAAAGTTTTTCATAGGCATGGATGTCTTTTGTCGTGTCTCTTTGGCTTCAAAATCAATGTAGTATCCTTTGTAAACGCCGGAGTAGTCGGTAGTAGAAGCTTGTCTAAAGTAAGCTTCTACAATCTTCGCCCGTGAGCGTTTGGGATAATCGACTTTGACAATTTGAACAGGGGTAGGTTTTTTATGAATAACGGCTAAACCACGCGACAAATAGTAATCATTAGTCGCGTTAATAGCAGATTCAAAGCTCATCCCCCGATTGGCAAAGTCAACTCTATTTGATTTTTTAGGACGTACTTGTGCTATCTTACGAGATATCTGATGGGGATAGTTTACCATTTCTTTCCCTTCTTCTTTATAAGATATGCATAAAGACTATTTTATTATACCATAAAATGAATGAGGAAAACAACAAATGACATCACTACTGGTAACTGGCTATAAGAGCTTTGAACTCGGTATTTTTAAAGACAAGGATCCTAAAGTAACCATTATCAAGAAAGCAATCAAACGTGATTTGAAGCGTTTCTTGGATGATGGTGTGGATTGGATGATTTTTACTGGGAACCTCGGTTTTGAATTTTGGGCACTAGAAGTAGCCAAAGAACTTCAAAAAGACTATCCTTTGAAGTTAGCGACCCTCTTCCCTTTTGAAACGCATGGTCAGAATTGGAATGAAGCGAATCAAACAAAACTAGCGGCCTTTAAGCAGGTTGATTTTGTCAAGTACAGCTTCCCTACTTACCAATCTCCAGCACAGTTTAAACAATTTAATCAGTTTCTCATTGACAATACAGATCAGGCTTATTTATTTTATGAACCTGAAAATGAAACAAATCTGAAATATTTTTACGGTATGATGTTAGAAGCAAGGGGTTATCCCGTATCTAGACTGACTTTTGATGACCTCAATGAAGTCATGTCGGAATAGGATATAATTGATTTTTAAACTTGCATTTTTATCATTTTTTCTGTATCATAAAAACATTAGACAGTAAAGTATTAGTAAGTTAGATAAGACAAGTATTGGAGAATAAAAATGGCTAAGATTAATTTAACGCCCAAGAAAATCTACGAACAAGAATTTAAAACAAGCATGCGTGGATACGATAAAAAAGAAGTTGATGAGTTTCTAGACGATGTAATCAAAGATTACGGTGTCTATATTGCTCTAGTTAAGGAATTGCAAGAAGAAAATGCAAAACTGAAAGCTAAGACTTCATCAGCTCCTGCTAGTCGCCCAGCATACGCGAGTGCGACAAGTGAGCCATCACGTGCGAATGCCAATGTTGCTTCGGCTTCAAACTATGATATCTTAAAACGTATCAGTCGTTTGGAGAAAGAGGTCTTTGGAAAACAAATCGTCGAATAAAACTGGTTTGTGCAATTTTTGGATAATCGCATGGTTGCTAGTCTTCCATGAGGAAAGTCCATGCTAGCACTGGCTGTGATGCCAGTAGTGTTTGTGCTAGGTGAATTAATAAGCCTAGGGACTTGATTTTCAAGTTACGGCGAGTGAACTGGCTAAGTCTTCGGATAGGTTTTAGTAGCTCTGAAAGTGCCACAGTGACGGAGTTTTTAGGGAAACCTAAAAAGTGGAACGCGGTAAACCCCTCAAGCTAGCAACCCAAACTTTGGTAGGGGCATGGGATGGCTGGAAACGAACGGACCATCCTGACTGCTTTGCAGTAGACAGATGATTATCGAAGGAAGTGGTACCTAGTCACTTCTGGAACAAAACATGGCTTATAGAAAATTGCATATAGGTGAGGCTGGGACACATGTCTCAGCCTTCTTTTAGCAAGAATTCTCTCTTTTATATTTAAAGAAAAGAGTGGGAAATAAGCTATCGGTTAAGAAAGTTTGTACGCGTAACAATGAGATAAAAGGATGACAATGAAAGAAACATTTACATTAGTAGCAACTGCAGCAGCAGGTCTTGAGGCTGTGGTTGGACGTGAATTGCGTGAGTTAGGTTATGACACGCAGGTTGAAAATGGTAAGGTGCGTTTCCAAGGTGGTGTTCGTGCAATTGCTGAAACCAACCTTTGGTTGAGAGCAGCAGATCGTATCAAGATTGTAGTGGGTGAATTTCCAGCACGTACCTTTGAGGAACTCTTTCAGGGAGTTTTTGCCTTAGACTGGGAAAATTATCTTCCGCTAGGTGCAAAGTTCCCAATTTCTAAGGCTAAATGTGTTAAATCAAAGCTTCATAATGAGCCATCTGTTCAGGCAATTTCAAAAAAAGCTGTCGTTAAGAAATTGCAGAAGTATTTCCACCGTCCAGAAGGAGTGCCTCTCCAAGAAACAGGAGCGGAATTTAAGATTGAAGTCTCTATTTTGAAGGATAAGGCTACGGTTTTGATTGATACCACAGGTGCTAGTCTCTTTAAGCGTGGCTACCGTACTGATAAAGGTGGAGCACCGATTAAGGAAAATATGGCGGCTGCTATCCTTGAACTTAGTAATTGGTATCCGGATAAACCATTGATTGACCCGACTTGTGGCTCAGGGACCTTCTGTATTGAGGCTGCAATGATTGGTATGAACATTGCACCAGGATTTAATCGTGATTTTGCCTTTGAAGCATGGAATTGGGTGGATAAGGATTTAGTACAGTCGGTACGTGATGAAGCAGATAGCAAGGCAAACTACGATATTGAATTAGATATTATGGGTTGTGATATTGATGGCCGTATGGTTGAAATCGCAAAAGCCAATGCTCGTGAGGCAGGTCTTGAAGATGTTATTAAATTGAAACAAATGCGTTTACAGGACCTGAAAACAGATAAAATCAATGGTGTCATTATTTCAAACCCTCCTTATGGTGAGCGTTTGTTGGATGACAAGGCTGTGGATATCTTGTATAATGAAATGGGTCAAACTTTTGCGCCACTTAAAACTTGGAGCAAGTTTATCTTGACCAGCGATGAACAATTTGAAAGCAAATACGGTATGAAAGCCGATAAAAAACGTAAGCTTTATAACGGGACCCTCCGTGTTGATTTATATCAATATTTTGGAGAGCGTGTTCGCCGTTCTGAGGCTAGAAAGGTAAATTAAACGTGTCAGAAGATAAAACACAAAATGGCTATGAAGGTAGCCAAGAGCTAGATTTCCAAGATGCCAAGGAAATGACGGTCGGTGAGGCTGTCCGAAAAGAAGCCGAGATTAATGCTGGTGTAACAGAAACAGATAGCATTTTGGATAAGTATATCAAGCAACACCGCGAAGAAGTTGCCTCACAAAAATTTTCAAAGAAAATTGAAGCTGACGGCGACACATCACCTTTGGATGCTTTTATTCAAAAGCAACGTCAGGAGTTTGCGGATTCAGGTTTGATTGGTCAATCAGTGGCTAATGAGTCAATCAACTCAACAACAGCTACTGAAGAAGTAACACCGGTCACATTTGGTTTTGGTGCTACAGATAACAAGGCTGATGAAACTCAATCTCGTATTGACAAGCAGTTGCCAAATGCTCCTGTTGAACCTGAGGTTATTGCAGAACCAGAAAGTCAAAGTTCTGAAGTTATCATTACGTCAACAAATGCTGATCGTTTCATCACGTCAGAAACAGAAAAATTTGACCTTGGTGATGCACTCGCTGATTCATCTACTTCAACTAATCAGCCAGCCTATAACGATGCATTGGTAGATAATATTGATGATAACAATCCTTTGATTGCTAACATTGATGATCCAGAACCACAAAATCCTGCTGTTGCCAATATTGACGATACTGAGCCACAAGCTTCAAAACCTTTGTTGGATGATGCTGCTATTTCAGACACTATTGATTTGGCAGCTATTGCATCAACAGTGGCAGGGGTAACTGGAGCAAAAGCTGATGAAGAAAAGACAACACCAAAAGTGTCTATGGCAGTTAATCGCCCATCTGCAGAAGACAGAATCTCTTCAGAGTCTATTTCACCATCGCATAAGAGTGCCTTTGATGGTGACATTCCAGTTTACCGTCGTAAAGGTGTTGTTATCGGTGCTCTAGCAGTTCTTGCTTTAGCTATTATCGGTGGTAGCTATGCTCTTTATAAAGGAACACATAGCCAATCGGCGAAAACAACAAGCACAGCTTCTTCAGCAGTGACATCATCATCAAGCAAGGATACGTCAGCTGCTGATAATAAGGCCTTTGAAGAAATGTATAAGAATTTCTTCACAGATGACGAGCAAACAAAACTCGCTAATGATCAATTTGGTAAGTTATCAGATTTGGAAAAACTGCTCAAGAAATTGGAGAAAACCAAGTATTATGATGCAGCTAAGAAAAAATATGATAACTTGAAGAAACAAATTGAAGCTGTACAAAAGATTAACAGTCAGTTTGAGTCAGATGCTCTTGTAGATGGTAGCTATAATGCCTCTATCGCTGTTAAATCAGATGCCAACTTTAATAATCTTCCAGAAAGTGTAACAACAACTGGGAACGCGAGTCTCGATAGCACTATTCAAGAAGCTATTAAGGGTGGTAAGACTCAACTTGAAGAAAAAGCTAAGGCTGCGAGTGCAACGTCTGCAGCGACAGCTTCTGAAAGTGTTAATACTGCTAGTCCTGCTGCACCTTCAGGTGATAACGCATCTGGAGCAGCTTCTAATGGCGGTGGTGCGTCCGCATCAAATACTTCTGGAGCGCAAAATGGAGCAGCTAACTCAGCAGGTTCAGCAGGTTCAACTGGTGCGACTGGAGGAACTACTGGTGGCTCAGCTGCAGCTTCAACAGTTGTAACACGCGGAATCACAAATTATAACCCATCAATCCTTCAACGTGATCGCTCACGTGTGCCTTATAATGCAAACGTAGTAGCAGATACAAGTAATCCAGCTTGGACATGGGCTGATGGTGTTCTTGATAAGATTATCGAAACATCACACTCACGTGGTTACTTCTCAGGAGATAACTTCATCCTTGAGCCAGTCAACATCATCAATGGTAATGGTTACTACAACTTGTACCTTCCAGATGGAACTTACCTCTTCAGTATCAACTGTAAGACAGGTTACTATGTTGGTAATGGTTCAGGTCACTCAGATAAACTTGATTATTAATAATAATCTGCGACACTCCCTAGGGAGTGTTTTTTGTTTTATCTTGGTGAAGGCCTAGTTTATAAGGATTTTGTGCTATAATAGAGGGATAAGATAGGGGTGAATACTATGGCAAAATTGATGCCGGGTAGAGTCCGTAATGAGGGTATTGAACTTTTTGAAAAGGATCTCATTACCATTCATCAGGTCTCAGAAACTCAGTTGGATACAACAGTTGACCAACATCATTTAATTTATGCACTCAATGATTCTGAAATCACGTGTGACTGTGATTATTTCGCTCAAAAAGGCTATTGTCCCCATTTGGCAGCGATTGAGTATTATCTAAAAAACGACAAAGAAGGCCAGCGTCTCTTGGCAGAATTGGAAGAGGAACAAGAGTCCTCTCAGGGCCAAGAGCGAGGACACTCTTTTGGTGGTTTATTTTTAGAAGGCCTTTCCCTAAATGAGGATGATACTGTTAGATATAGCTTGATGGTAGAGGGAGAGGAATCTACCTTTGGTTCAGAGATTTGGTGGAGTATACGTTTACGTCGCTTACCAGATGAACGTTCTTATGTTATTCGAGATATTCCTGCCTTTCTCAAACTTGTAGAGGCTGAGGGTTATTATCAGATAGGTAAGAACTATTATGAACCCCTATCGCTTATTCAATTTGACCAGGCTTCACAGGCATTTTTAGACTTCTTAGGACGGATGATTCCAGATGAAGCCAAGACTAATTTAGACTTTATTTTACCAAATAATGCACGTCATCTTTGTCTCCCCTACGGTTTTTTTGAGGAAGGTTTGAGACGGATGCAAGATTTGGATGGATTTAGGTTTGAATGGGAAGGAACCGAATATCACCGACTTTTGGTTGAGGATTTGACTGCTGATGCCCATCTCTTCTCGTTTGATATTTCTGTTGAGCCTAAGATGATTGGATTGACTGTTGCTGAGAAGAATAGTCAGGCCTTTTTTAATAATCGTATTCTCTTTTATCAAGGTGTTTTTTATCGCTTGAATCGAAAACAACAAAAACTTTTGGTTGGTTTACGCTCTCTTCCAATCGGAAGCGATTTGAATAAGCATGTCAGCTTTAATCTTGATGAACAAGCTATCTTGGCTGCTAGTCTTTTTGATTTTAGGACTATGGGACCAGTTAAAGCTCCTAAAGCCTTTAATATCAAGGATTTCACACCGAGATTTCACTTTGACCTGAAAGGTGACAGTGAGGTTATACTTACATTAGCCTTTGATTTTGATGGTTTCCTAGTCCATAATCGACAAGAGTTGAGTCATTTAGGATTTACGAGTAACTATCGTCATGAGCAGGCTGTTTTCCGTTTGATGGCTAAGCATGGATTCACCCCTGATTTTCAGTCATCTAAACGATTAGATAGCAGTCAAGAGCTCTATGATTTCTTTACGAATACTCTAGCAGAATTTGAAAATACAGGGACGGTTCTGATTGGGCAGGAGTTGCGTGACTTACGGGTTGAACAGAGTCCACAGGTTCAGGTAGAGCGTCAGGGGAATTTATTAGATATTTCCTTTGATTTTTCAAGTCTTGACGATGAAGATGTGGATCATGCTTTAGTAGCTTTGATGGAAAGTTCGCCCTATTTTATCAATCGTAGTGGTCAGTTGATTGTTTTTGACGAGGCGACTCATCGTATTAGTGAGAGTCTCAAAACTCTAAGAGCTCGATATTCAGGGCAAGGTCACCTAGAACTAAATCAATTGACTGCCTATCAATTAATGGATGCTCTTTCAGAAAGTGATTCTGTTCGTTTTTCAAAAGATTTCCAACTCTTAACGCAACATTTGAGTAAGCCAGAGACCTTTGATTTGCCAACCTATAAGGTAGAAGCTGGCCTTCGTCCCTACCAGGAAAAGGGTGTTCAGTGGCTATCTATGTTGCATCACTATGGTTTTGGCGGTATCTTGGCCGATGATATGGGGTTGGGGAAAACCTTGCAGACCATTGCCTATCTCTCTGCACATTTAGAAGAAGGGCAACGAGTCTTGGTTTTGTCACCATCAAGCCTGATTTACAATTGGCAGGATGAGTTTAAAAAGTTTGCTCCTCAGTTAGATGTAGCGGTTTCTTATGGACTCAAGCCAAGACGTGATGACATCATTGCTGAAGACCACCAGATTATTATTACAAGCTACGCTTCCTTCCGTCAGGATTTTGATGCCTACAAGGCTGGTAAATATGACTATCTCATTCTCGATGAGGCTCAGGTCATGAAGAATACACAGACAAAGATTGCCCAATATCTACGTGATTTTTCTGTTCCACATTGCTTAGCACTATCTGGAACGCCTATTGAAAATCATTTGTTGGAGATTTGGTCTATTTTCCAAATTATTCTACCAGGACTTTTGCCAACTAAGAAAACCTTTCTTAAGTTAACACCAAAGGAAGTGGCTAGGTATATTTCTCCCTTTATTCTAAGACGTAGGAAAGAAGAGGTCCTTCCTGATTTACCAGATTTGATTGAAATCACTCACCAAAGTGAATTGTCAGATGCTCAAAAGGCTATCTATTTAGCGCAATTGCAACAGATGCAGCAAGGTTTAATTTCTGCAAGTGATCAGGAAATCAACCGTCGTAAGGTGGAAATTTTGTCAGGAATTACCCGCTTACGACAAATCTGTGATACCCCAGCTCTTTTTATGGACTATGCTGGAGATAGCGGAAAATTAGATAGCCTAAGAGAGTTGCTTAGTCAAATTAAGGAATCAGACCACCGTGTTCTTATCTTTTCACAATTTCGTGGGATGTTAGATATTACAGAGGGGCTCTTACAAGAATTAGGTATTTCCTCTTATAAGCTAACAGGGTCAACGCCATCTGATAGTCGTCAAGAGATGACCAGAGCCTTCAATCAAGGAAGTCGAGATGCCTTTTTGATTTCTCTAAAAGCAGGAGGAGTGGGACTGAATCTAACTGGTGCTGATACGGTTATTCTGATTGACCTTTGGTGGAATCCAGCGGTAGAAATGCAGGCTATTAGTCGTGCACACCGTATAGGTCAGGAACAAAATGTCGAAGTTTACCGTTTGATTACAAGAGGGACTATTGAAGAGAAAATTCTTGAGCTTCAAGAAGGCAAGAAGAACCTTGTGACAACTGTCTTGGATGGCAATGAAAGCCGTGCCAGCATGACTGTTGAGGACATTAAAGAAATTCTTGGTATTGCAATATCTTAATTTGTTATATTTGATATTGGAATACTAAGAGGTGAAAATGCTACTAGGCAAATCTTTTGAATTAGGCTATAATAGAATATTGCAAGACGTATCTTCCCATTCCCGATTGTTTATATTAAGATACGCATCATCTCGAAAATGAAAGGAAGTCTTTTATGCATCGCCAAAGACGACAATTTCCGCTGATTCCAGACGGGGAATCTTGCTTGCAAGAACCGGTCTCTATGCGCCTATACGAAAATGAAGATTTAATCACAAATATCCGTGGCCCTTACCAAGATAAGGACTACAATGATTTGTTGCCGAACTATGATTTCTTGTCAGCTAAGCCTAGCAATCGTAAGCAGGCTCCAAAACGAGTGGAGACACAAGAAGCTGGCATGACTTATGCTGAGGAAGCCCGTGAAAAGGCTAAGCGTGATGTACGTGAGAAACGCCAAAAATTCCTCCGCCAAGAAGTTCAACAAACCAAACATACTAATAGCCGTCAACTAACTGCTAAGCCTAAGGTAGAAGCTAAGCCAAGCTTTGAGGCTACTGTTGAACCAGCTGCTGTAACAACGGATAAAGGGCCAGTGACAGCATCTATCTTGGGAGCTCCTGTAAGTGCTATCAAGCGAACTTTAGCACCTAACGGGAAACACTCAAAAATCCATCACTTGGCAAATCGTCTGCAACAGGATTCTTACATCTTGGCAGAAGTGGCTCCAACCTATCAACAGCCTAGTAACCCATCTCGTAAGAACGTTAAGAAAAATAGCTATGACTTCTTGAAACGTAGCCAGGTTTATAATTACCCAGAACGTCAAACTTACCGTGAACACCGAGTTGCTCAAGAATTAAATTTGACGCATTTAGAAGACGCAAACTAATCGCAGTGCGATTGTAAGGAGAAACTATGTCAAAAACTTATCATTTTATTGGAATTAAAGGATCTGGTATGTCAGCTTTGGCTTTGATGCTCCACCAAATGGGACACAAGGTTCAAGGTTCAGATGTGGAAAAATATTACTTCACTCAACGTGGTCTTGAGCAAGCAGGTATTCCTATCCTTCCTTTCGATGAAAAAAACATCACAGAAGATGTTGAATTGATTGCTGGAAATGCCTTTCGTGAAGACAACAACGTTGAAGTTGCTTATGCGATTAAAAATGGCTACAGCTTTAAGCGTTATCACGAGTTCTTGGGTCACTTCATGGATCAATTCACTAGCTTTGGTGTGGCAGGTGCACATGGTAAGACTTCTACAACAGGTCTCTTGTCACATGTTATGAAAAATATCACAGACACGTCATACCTTATCGGTGACGGAACTGGTCGAGGTTCTGCTAATGCACAATACTTTGTCTTTGAGTCTGATGAATATGAACGTCATTTCATGCCATACCACCCAGCATACTCAATCATCACTAACATTGACTTTGACCATCCTGATTACTTTACAAGTATCGATGATGTGTTCTCTGCCTTTGATGATTATGCTAAGCAAGTGCAAAAAGGACTCTTTGTTTACGGTGAGGATCCACACCTTCGTAAGATTACAGCCAATGCGCCAATCTATTACTACGGTTTCGAAGAAAATGATGACTTTATGGCAACAGACATTGTTCGTACAACGACAGGGTCTAATTTCAAGGTAAAACACGATGGACAAATTCTTGGAGAATTCCATGTGCCAGCCTATGGTCGTCACAATATCTTGAATGCAACTGCGGTTATTGGGACCCTCTATGTAGCTGGTTTCGACATGGATTTGGTTGCAGAACATCTTAAAACTTTCTCAGGTGTTAAACGTCGTTTCACAGAAAAAATTATCAGTGGTACTGTTGTCATCGATGACTTTGCTCACCATCCAACTGAAATTATTGCAACGCTTGATGCAGCACGCCAAAAGTACCCATCTAAAGAGATTGTTGCTATTTTCCAACCACATACCTTCACACGTACCATTGCTCTTCTTGATGAATTTGCTGAAGCTTTGAACGAAGCAGATGCTGTTTATTTGGCGCAAATTTATGGTTCAGCGCGTGAAGTTGACCATGGTGATGTTAAGGTTGAAGATCTTGCTGCTAAGATCAATAAACCTGCCAAAGTGGTTACAGTTGAAAATGTCTCACCTCTCCTTGACCATGACAATGCTGTTTATGTCTTTATGGGAGCTGGGGACATCCAACTTTACGAACGCTCGTTTGAAGAGCTCCTAGCAAGCTTGCAAACACACATGTAATATATTAAGGGCTGTAGCGATTTCGCTCAGCTCTTTCTCTTAATAGAAAGGAATTTGATATGCTTATTCGACATGCCCGAGAGGATGATTGGGCTGATGTTGT
>OGFW01002289.1_pt1 | contig 12166 bp, 9 predicted proteins | sample 1570991 | NCBI WGS metagenome assembly OGFW01 (sample SAMEA2582074, study PRJEB24529) | metagenome | biome: Human gut stool | place: China | collected 2011
TGATGCCGTAGATAAGTTCCACGAGGTCGATGGCGTTGCCCGTCCATTGCAGGGGCGAGGCCGGGTTTTCGGTCGTGTTATTGGTGGAGGTACGGATAGCGGATAGTGGTGGCACTTGGATGTGGTCTGCGGCAGCGTGTTTCTGCATCTTCCGTATGAAGGAGAGGGCTTTGCGGACAAACAGATTCACGCTGTTCTCTGAATCTTCATACAGTGTATGATGGTGCTGCAATTCGTTTTCGGCGTAAGCCATTGCGATTGCGGCATCTGCACTATTGCCGTTCCCGTAGCACAGTGATATGACCGATTCCACAAAGCCGTTATAGGCAGCTTCCATGTTGTTGCCGTTCCCGGCTCCGTTTATCAGGGCGAAAAACTCGGTTTCCGCCAGTATGAGGTAGTTCATTTTCTTTTCCTGTTTGAGGGTTTAACACTTGATTGTCAGTGTGCGCACATATACTGATAGTGCAAAGTGTTCACCGACAAGCAGGAAAAAAGCCGGTATGATTCGGTATCACACTGGCTTACAGTTGTATAAGGTTGAAAAATATTTTTAACCCGGATTTTTGCCTCTGAAAAATGTGTCCAGACTTTGGGCATCTGTGCATTTTTCGGGCACGCATCCCTTAAAAATGTGTCCACAGGCCGGACACATCGGTATCTCAACGGCGTTTCCTGTTTCTCCGGTATGTCAGGCGGATTATGCCGCCACCATATTTCCGGTTCTCCGCCAATGTCCAGTCAGTCGGGAACAGGCCGGACTTGAAAAAGTGGTCGCCGGTTCCGATGATGCACGGCATGATATAGATGATGATCTCATCCACCGCGTTCATCCGTATCAGCCCGTTGGCATATCCCACTGTCTTTGCATCCGCTTCCAGCAGATAGCAGGTGTCGTCCTCTTTCTCCCGCTGGTCTTGCAGTATCGAAATGGTGTAGTCGGGTGTCAGCCTGTAAAGGGCTTTGCCCCGTATCTCCTCCATACCGTAGTCTTCGGGGCTCCTGAACAACCGTTTTTTAGGGTTCAGCTCCGAAAGGCATCCGTCCATCGAAAGTATGGCAAGTATCTGTACCTTTCCCATAATGGTTTCCTTTTTATCGTTTGCGGCGAGGCAAAAAAAGTAGCGTGCAATCCACGCTACTTCTGATGGAGGCTCTGGAATGCCTTGAAAGAAAATAGGTGAATGCACGCTATGCGTAGGCATAGCATAAGCAATCACGCAATGTTTTCTTTCGATGTTAATTTTCCAGATTCCCATCAGAAACGCCTTGCGGTCTTATGTCTATATATCATCGGCGAATGGCTTCCCAGTCGCCTGCTTTTCTCTTAAATATGCCGCAAAGATAGCGAATTATCTTCATTTGCAGGCATATCCGGTCAGTTTTCTTCGTTCAATCCATATTCGTCCAGCTTGTTATACAGCGTTGATCTGCCGATGCCGAGCATCTTGGCGGCGAGTTTCTTGTTCCCTTTTGCCTGTTTCAAGGCACGCAGGATGCGTTCTTTGTCCTCCTCATCATTCCTTAATGTAAAACTGGTAGGAAAGGTCGTTTGTTCACTGCCGATTTCCAGATCATCCACGGTTATGGTATCGTTTTGGGCTTGCAGTACCGCCGTCTGAATGGTTTGCTTCAATTCACGCACGTTGCCCGGCCACGGATAGGTGAGCAGGGCGTTACGGGCGGTGACTGTGAAGCCTTTAATGTTGCGTCCCAACTCCTTGTTTGCCGTTTCACGGAAAAACTCCGCCAATGACAGTATGTCTTCTTGGCAATCACGCAATGGCGGTACTGTTATCGTGTATTCTTTCAGGCGGTAGAACAAATCTTCCCGAAACCGTTTATCGGCTACAGCTTTCTGTAAGTCCTCGTTGGTCGCCACCACTATCCGCACATTGGCGGTCTTGTCCTCCTTTGCCCCGATGGGACGGTAACGCCGTTCCTGTATGGCACGGAGCAGCATCTGCTGTGTTTCCAACGAGAGGTTGCCCACCTCGTCAAGGAACAATGTGCCGCCGTCGGCTTCCTCAAAATAGCCTGTCTTGTCGTTGTCAGCACCCGTGAAAGCCCCTTTCCTGTGACCGAAGAAAGCGGATTGAGCCAGCGTCGGGGACAATGAGCCGCAATCCACCGGGACAAACGGCTTGTCCGACAGCTTGCTTTGGGCGTGGATGTGCTGTGCGATATGCTCCTTGCCCGTTCCGTTCTCGCCCAGTATCAATACGCTCAACCGTGTGGGAGCGACAAGGCGGACACGCCTCTTGATTTCTTGGTATGCCTTGCCTTGACGTGTGAAGATGGGGACTTGGGAGTGTTTCTTCTTTTCCTGCATCTTGTGCAGTGAACGGACAAGCGGAACGAGTTTGTCCTCTACCAGCCGTTTGGGTATATAGTCGGAAGAACCGAGTTTCATACTCTCCACCGCCGTATGTACCTCGGCGTAATCGGTCATTACAATGAAAGGTTGCCGTTTGCCATTGGCACGCATCCAGCGTAGCAGGTCGATACTCTCACCGTCGAGCAAGCGTAAGTCTGCAAGCACGATGTCATCATCTTCCGCTTTTGCCAACAGTTTCCTTGCGGTTGAAAGATGGTATGCCTGCATCGTGTCGAAGCCCTCCTTTTTCAGCAGGTTGCAGACGTAATCGTTATAGACGGGATTATCCTCAATCACATACACTTTCATCTGACTTCCTCCTTCTTTTCCTTCCTCGCCAGTTCGATTATTGCCGTACCCATGCGTAACACTCCGTTTACGGAATGGCGCAATTCTTCATCGGAACATTTTTCATCACGATGCAGAAGTTCATGCAGTTTCCATAATGGTCCGTCCGCACGTATTACCGCCCATGAACTGCGCAGGCGGTGTACCTGTTCGTCCAACGCCTTGCGGTCAAGTCGTCCAAAGGCTTCCCTCATGGCTTGCATATCCTTTTCCGTTTCGGTTATCAGGCGGTCGAGCATGGCAGTTTTATTCCCATAGGCAAGCAGGGAGGACAAGTCGGGATATTCTTCCACATCTGTTTTCTGTAAAAGGCATTTTTCTGAAACATCTATCAGTTCCGCCATATCGAAAGGCTTGAACAGGCAGGCGGTGAAACCGTGTGCCAACAATTCCTCTTCGGTACAACTGCCGGAAGCGGTTGCCACGATTACGGGAATGGTCTTGGAGTTGCCAATGTCGGATGAACGCAACAGTTCCAACACCTCGTAACCGTTGGTTTCCGGCATTTTCAAGTCGGTAATCAGCAAATCATAATTTCGTGTGCGTACTGCCTCCATCAAGTCACCCGTGTTGTCACACGCATCGCAACGGATGCCACAGTGGGCGTACATATCCCTTACCATCGAAAGAAGAATGTCGTTGTCGTCCAGCACAATGACCGAGAATGACCGTTCAAAACGGCGTTCCGGCTTGTACTTTTCTTCATCGGAAATGCCATCCGCCGTATTCATGGGGACTTCCACCGTGAAACGGCTGCCCCTGCCTTTTTCGCTTTCCAAACGGATTTTGCCGTGCATCATATCCACGATGCGTTTGACGATTGACAGCCCCAGCCCGAAGCCGTCCTGCGTGGCGGCATTGGAGAGCCGTTCAAACTCACCGAATACCCGTTGCTGTTCTTCCTCGCTCATGCCGCTGCCCGTGTCCTCCACGATAAGGGCAAGCGTCTTTCCGTCATAACCCGAATGGAAAGATACGCTTCCGGCTTGTGTGTACTTTATGGCATTGGAAAGCAGGTTGTCGCCTATCTGCATGATGCGCTCTTTGTCACCCATAAGAATAACATCGGTACTGTTCTCCACGATAAGTTTCAAATCCTTGCTTTCTGCCATAGGTCGGAACTCTGCTTCAAGTACGTCCGTTATGCTTTGCAGGCGGAACGGGGAAATGTTCATTCTCTCTTTTCCGTTTTCCAACCGAAAGAAACTCAACAGGGAGTTGAGCATGGCTATCATCCGCTTGGAGGCTTGCAGCACGCTTCCCGCATGGTGTTGGATTTCTGCCGTACCGCTTTTCCGTATCAGTTCCGCATAGCCGTGTATGGCGGTCAGCGGTGTACGCAGCTCATGGGTGATAGTGTACATCGTCTTCTGTCGGGTGGCGGTCAGCTTCCCGTTCATACTATTCGATTCGCTCAGTTGCGCTATCAGCGAGGTCGTCTCACGCCTGTAGCGGCTTATCCGTCTGGCGTAGCGGTGGATGATTATGTATGACATTATCAGCAGTAGGAGTATAAATCCTGTCAGACCGCCTATCTGCATGAACGAGCGTTCACGCATGAAGGTTATCTCCGCTTCCCTCCTCAAAAGGTCGGTCTGCACTTTTTTGTCCATCTGCTTGATTAAGGTTTGCAGTTGGTGGTTCAGTTCCGCGTTCCGTGCGGCGAGGCTGTCGGCGTGATCGGAAAGGCGGCGGCTCTGCGCCTTCTGCTGCGTTATCATGTCACGGTTGAGCGTGTAGAGCATGGTGGTTGTGGCGGTCGGTTCCGGCTTTTCCCTCTTGCCGAATATCCCGAACAGTCCCTTGCGCTTCGTTTTCTTCGGCTCTTCCTGCGTACTCTTCCATGCGATGACAGGCACACGCTCGGCAATCCTTTCATTGATGTCCTCCTGCTCGTCAAGCACACGCATGATGCCGCACAGTTGCTTCTCCTTGTCTTCCAACAGCCGCCGCACGCTGTCGATACGCTCCGCAGGGTAGATGTTTTTGAAGCGGCAGAGTAGGCTGTCCACCGCCTGCCGCTTGTCCCGGTATTCCTCCACGTCCGCCACCTCCCATTCCAGTACGGTCTCGCCGAGCAGGGAGAGTTCCACCACACGTACATACACGTCATGCACCTCCATACGCAGGGCGTTTATCCGATGATTCTCCGTCTCGAATGTCTCCAGCTTCCGCCACTCGTCGACCCATAAATGCACGATACCGCCCACCAGCAGGAATATCAATATATATCCTGCGGCTATCTTCGTGCGGAGATGTTCAGTATGCCTCCCTTGCCTCTTGTCTGTCATTCCCGTTTCCATATCCTGTTTTCCTTATTGTCCGTCACCTTCTTTCTGCATCACTCCATCCTGCCGCAGCCTCGCCTTGCAGGGCAAGCCCGGTGACGTGGCGATGGGTGGTGTATATGTCCTCGTACATCCTCCACAGCCGTGCCACGCCGCCTTCCACCTCCCGCATCTGCCGCCGCTCATATATCAAAATGGCGATCATACTGCCTATGACCGCCACTAAGATGATATATCCGAAAATGATTTTATGCTGCAATGGCATTCGTTTCTTTTCCATACGTATCACTTCTTATCCTTTAAAAAAGCAAATTCTCACCACGGCAGACCTTGCAAGCTCGACCTGCAACAAAACTCAACAATATCTTTCTATTCTTCTTCTCCCAACAGAAAGAAGAGCATACAACACTTCCTCCTTTCTTTATCCGGATACTGTCCTAACAGCTTTTGGAAACAGTCGTCAGTACACCGGTTTCTCAGAAAGCAAGGACGGGACGCACATTGTCACTGCCGTCGAATTTACTTGCCCAGATGCAGCGCACCATGCCTTGGAAGTTGTTCAAAATCCAGTACCATGTGTGGTACTTCGAGTGCTCCGAAGACGAACAAAACGAGACGAGGTTGTTGAATGTATCCTTGTCCCCAACGGCGATATTCTCCATCCATGCGTTTAAAGCAGCGGGAACATCGCCTTGACCTGACCAACCGAAATCATCGTCTTGCGATGAGGCTTGTTCATCCGGCTTTGCCAAAGCCGTACAACCGCCCAAATTTTGCAGGATGTCCCACCACTGACCTGATGCAGGAAGATACCAGCCGGTAGTAGTCGTGGGAACCGGGCAGGTCGTGTTGTAGCCGTCGGCGGCCTTGAAGGCGGGATAACGGTCGAAGTTTCCGCGATTGGCGCGGATATGCTCGCAATTGCCGTAACCACTGATGTCGCTGTAGTTATCGGCTTTCGTCCTGCATGTTGTAAGCCCCTCATCCATACCGAAAAGGCCCCACGCTTGTCTTGTCGCGATATTCTTCACAGCCATGACAAGGCCATGGACATTACCTTCTCCGCCTAACTTCTCTTTTTCCTTTGCACCGATACGGCTCTTGTCCGTCTGGAAAACGATGCCGACGACTTTAGCCGCCTGCACCGTCGTTTCGTCCGCCTCTTTCGGAATCAGATACCCCGTCGTACCGTTATTTTTCGTGCAGTAGAAGTCTCCGATGCGGGCAATGCCCGATTCGGCATAGGTGACGTTCTTTATGGTTTCCGCCGCGCCGTCCACCTTGTATCTCTTGTATTCCCCTACGACAGGATGGGACGCGGACGTGGTGATGGTAAACTCCCTGTTCCCCCCGTCATAACATCCCTCGATAGTCGGCATGGACGAGTGCACCAAGTAGCGGTAAGTGCCGTCAGCCATGCGCAGCGGCTTGGCGGTGCCTGTGAACGTAGCTTCTGCCCCCACGGTGTAGTCGGGAACATTCGCGTCGATAAACTTGTAAACGGTCTTCGGCATCTCGATGACGGCCAACGCCATGCGGTGTTTCATGGCGAAAGAGAGGTGGATGGTGTTGCCCGTCCCTGTCGTTGAGCCTCCGGCTGTCATCAGGTCGGAGGCGGTGTAAGCGGCATGGGTGCTCTGGTCGTCCCCGGGTTGCCAGCCATCAATGAGCGGCTTGAAGAACTCGGCATCGGTCATGACCGCCCCCTCCGCAGGTGTGGCAGTCTTGCCCGCCATGTCCGCCTGATAAGGATAGTAGAGGTAGTAGCTCTCTCCATCCATTCCGGCGGCAAGCGTCGTACCGTCGGTTTTCCACATGATGCCGCCCGTGGCGGCATCCTTTTCGGCTGTCAGCTTCACGTTTGAATAAACCGGCTTTCCGCCGCGCACCATGTAGAATCCGCAGGCATCGCCTTCGGTGAACTCGGTGGTGTAGCCGTTCTCCACGGCACGGGTCTCGACACGGGTTTTCATATTCTCAACAGCCGATGTATATCCGCCATCGGTAACGGAGATTGTCAGTTGCTGCGCCTTGTCTTGCACGGCAGGGAACTCTTCTTGCGTGCAGGATACAAGCAGCAGGAGCAACGCAGCTTGCAAGAGGTGGTATATGTTTTGTATCTTCATATTCTTAAAGGACTAAATAGGCAAATAGTTCAGAAAGCAAGGACGGGACGGACAGCGTTACTCCATTTCTTATAGACAAAGTCGCAGCACACGTAATCAGAGGAGTACACGTTCCAGTTCCGTGCGCGGAACTGATTTAACTCCGATGACGACCAAAAACGGTCACCGGTGGTAAAATCATTCTTGCTGTCGGCTGCAATTTTATTCATCCAAGCATTCAAGGCAGCTGGAACATCGCCTTGACCTAGCCAACGGAAATCACCGGAATCCGACGAGGTTTGCTGACCTTTATCCGCCATAGCCGGACAACCGCCCAGATTCTGAAGGATGTCCCACCACTGACCGGAGGAAGGAATAAACCAGCCTGTGGTATTACGAGGTGGGCGGTATTCATTTATACTGTACATATCATTCCATTTCTCGACGGCTTCGAAGGCCGGATATGCCTCAATTCCACCGATACTATTTGCATGGTCAAGAATCTTGGTGTAATTGTGCAGACCGCTGATGTCAGAGTAGATTTCAGACTTGGACCAGCAGTCTTTCACGTCTTCCAAATTATTCTCTTCATGGCTCCATTGGATATCTGTTGCGGTGTTCTTTAAGGCCATTACAAGGCCATGCACATTCCCTTCGCCCAATTTGGACTTTTCGGCAGTGCCGATACGGCTCGGGTCCGTCTGGAAAACGATACCGATGACTCTTCTTTCTATTTCACTTTTTGTTTGGAGTACGGGAGCAGGCTTGGGGCTTGCTATCTTCATACTGCCGTCAGTATAGATTTTGCGCAGGCCGCCGTCGCTCCAAGTCCCGTCGGAATAGAAGTAGTCGCCGATTTTAAGTTCGTCAGCTGTGAAACTTTGCTTTACCTTTTTGGAGGTGACGTTCTCCTCGCCACATGCAACCCACGTGCCACCGGTCACCGCCTGCACGTCTATTCCGCTTGCTTTCACGGTGATGGTGTAGGCATACCGCTTGCCACCGAAAAACCCAAATTTGCCGGCAGCTTCTGTTTCGGGAGTGTAGGTAAAGTCATTGCTGCCTATGCTGATTCGGATGAGCGGCTTGCCCGTCATATCCTGCGGCGGCACTAACGCCTCGTATTTCTTCGTTGCGGCATCGTAATAGGGCTTTATCTCGCCGTCCGATTGGTCACCCGGTGATACCAAGCCGGCGGTTGAGTGCGTTAGCGGGTCTCCGAAAATGGTGACGGTCGCACCCTCCAACTCCTCTTCCGTAATGCCTTCGCCAGCTTTGAGAATTACTTCGATTTTCGCCATGCGGTGGATGAAACGGAGATTTATGGCTTGGTCATAACGCCCTATGGCACTGGCGTACAGGACATCGAAAGCGGCGTACCCGCCACTTTGGTCGGAAATATCCGTTTCCGATTCTATGTCTGGGGTCCATGCACTGACGCGGGCTTCATCGGTGTTCTTCCAATAGAAGGCATTATCGGCATCCTTCGGGCTTGCATTGCCCGATGCGTCCATCACGTATGTTTTGTTACCAAACACGCCTTCCAGTGACACTCTAATCTCCTCGCCGCCCGTCCACGCATCCTTACCTCCGGCGCGGGTCTGCGGCTGCGCCACCTCCGCCGTCAGTTGCAGCGGGTACTTGCCGTCGGGCAGGGGCGCGGTGCTTTCATCCTCACTGCTACAGGAAGCGAGCACCCCACAGATGAGCATCATAACCGGCAACCAGCCGCCGATGCGCGGCCACGGCCTTCTCGCTATGTTCCTTATTATTTTCATATTGTCTTTATTTATTTCGTTTTGTGCCACTGCCCGTTGCGACGCGGGCTGCCGCACCATTTATTATATATGGCGTGCCTCCGTCTTACGCCTGATGCACGGCAGTGGCTTTCAGACACACTACATTTTTGCATCACCCGCATGGCTACCACCGTCGTTCCAGTTTTCGATGGTGCTTCCGCTAAGGGTCAGCCCCGTCTTCTTCACCGTGATGGTGTAGGTATAAGAATAACCGGCCTCCAACGCGGGTTTGATCATGTCCTTGTTGGAGTAGCTCTGGTATTCCCCGTCATCGGGAGATATCTCAAGCACCAAAGCGTTGGCGAGTGTCTGCGGGAGCAGGATCATGGTGAAAGTCATCACGCCCGTGGCGGCGTCAAAGGTTGCCACGCACTTGTCCGTGGCCGTCTTCGGGGCACCGGTGCACTGGCGTAACATCCAGTCGCTCACAACGCTGCCCGCGGTCGCGGCGGTACCGGTCTTCACATCGAACGTTCCCTCGTGAACCAGGCCGCCCAGCTTGTAGTCGGCGAATTCCAGCACGGCAGTGTCGTCGAAACCGTCGGTGTTCGACACCTGCACCTTGAGGATAAGACGGGCCATCTTGTGCTTGAAGGAGCAGTCGCTGCCGCCCGCGGCGGTGTTGTCCGTGAAGCTGACGGTCGGGCTGTCTTTATCGGCCTTGGCTCCCGTGGCATGGATGTAGTCCACCTTCTCCTGTTCCGTGGTCGTGGGCTGGTTGCTTGTATTTACCGTAATCTTCCCGTCTGTACCAGGCAGGGTGGAGGCGTTTGCGCCCGATGCGTAAGGCGCGTAGGCGGCAAAAGTAAACTCGAGGAAAGCGTCCTCGAAGAAGATGCCGCCACCCGCCGTCATCGGGGTGAAGTCCGCGTTGGTGCCGGTGCTCGTGGTCGCGTATCCCACGTTCTTGTACTTGCCGCCCATGGTCGTGGTCGTGCCAGGGGCATCCACCACCATCACGCCGATTCGGTCGGCGTTCCACCCGTTGTCCACAGCACGGGTCTTCGGCCCGCTCACGCCTGCCGTGATTCGTGCTTCCACCGGATTGTTCTGTACCTCGTTCTCTTGTGTACACGCAGCCAATAGCGTTGCTGCTGCTGCAATAATGAAAAACCTCATGTTCATTGTCATAATCTTGTTTTTTTGATTAAAATATTTATCGTCAGTTAGCATCCCCATTGCCGCTTTCTACCTCGTTCCAGCCCGTGATGGTTGCGCCCGTTACCCCGGCCTCTACGGGCAAAAGCAGATTACCCGTGAGTTTAACCGGTTTGGTGCCGTTATTGAAGTCCCTTATGGCCTCGGTAAGGTCGCTCACTACCCGCTGCGTGTCACCGTTGTTGAAAGTGATGTCCACCGTCAGCGTATGCGTTTCCGTCGGGACGATGCCGAGCAGTCGGAAAAAGATTGTGAACTTGTTGCCGTCCTGCCTGAAAGCGTTTGTTACTTGTGCCGCTGCACTCCGGTCGCCTGTTGCCATATCCGCTGCCGAAGCCACGCCGGAGAGCGTTGCCGTAGCCGACTGTACACGGCTGTAGTCGCCTTCCGTGGCGGTCAGTTCGATGTCGAGCCTGCGCACGTATTGTCTCATCGGGGCGGTGACGTGCAGGGTGTCATCCGCCACGACGCTGATGTCCTGGTGCGAGGCGAAGAGGTAGCCGGGGTGCGGCTCTATTGCACCCGTCAGATCCACCGGATTCACCGTTGCCTTGTTTCCGTCGATACTAATCCCCTCCGGGGAGTTGTACACCGTCAGGCCGTAGCCACCGGGCGCGAGCAGCGCGTCGAACACGTTGGTCGCCGCGCTCACGTTCTGTTCCCTCCCGCCGATGCGCAGTGTGTATGCCTGCGGTATGTCCGCCTCGGTGCTCTTTCCGCTCCAGTCTGTGGTTACGACCACCGCCCCACGGTCGGGGTGCGGCGTGTCATAGAGGTCGTCCTTCACGCACGAGGTCAGTATGGCCACCGCACCTATTAGATATAATAAGGTATAAGCCTTTCCGTATGCTCCCGTATATTCCTTTATCTGTCGTATGATTATCGTTGTATTCATTGTTCCTCCTTTCCGCTAAAAGATGTTCCACACCAGGGTGACACCCGCCGAGACAGGGCCCCACCAGTTCTTTGTTCCGCTGCCGCGCCTTACCCTCACGCCGTTGATGACCACATACTTGTCATAGTCGGCATGGATATAGCCCAACCCTAAGGAGAAGTCCATCGAGAGGGCATTGTTCAGTTTCAGCACGTAGCCGCCGGTGATGCCGCCACCCATGATGTCGCCCTGCTTGCCGGTCTCCGACAGCTTGTAGTTGAATGAGCCGACTTTGTACATAGCACCTACGTAGCCGCGTTTCTCGCTGCCTATATAATAGCGGAGTTCCGGTGCCACTTCCCAAAGGGCGTATCTTCTGTCCTTGTCATTCCACGACCACGAAGTCCACGAGCCGTTCACGGATATTCCCCATGACGGGTTGATGTGCCACTCAATACCGAGGTCGGGCGTGAGGGTTGCCCAACGCAGCAGGTTGGCACGCAGTGATAATCCCAAAGTTGTGGATGATGCCGACAGTACGGATTCAGGCTGATTTTCCTGTCCGGTAGACACCTTTGCCCCCTCTGTGTCTTGGATTGTTTCTGTAGCCTTGTCGTTTTCACGGTGTGACTGTTCCTTTTCTTCCTCGTAACCGGGATGTGTATCCTCCGCAATAACCGGCACTTTCTCTTTCGGCAGTATGATACGCACCGTCACGAAGTCGCCCTTCGAGGCATGGTTACGGGTGATGAAGTTGTTTTCACGCAGTCCTTTCCGGGTAATCAACTCTGATTTCACACGGTTGGAACGTGTCCCGGCGATAGCGAGGCTTGCCCGTTCCGACTTGCCGGAGTTACAGTATCCGTCCACGTAAAGAGGCAGCCGTCCCTCCACTATATCCGGTTTGTTACTTTCGATACACTCCAGAAGACGCGCAAGTTCTTTGCCATTGTCATTCCATGGCACATAGAACATGTCTTTTCGCGGCACGAAGCGGAAAGTGTAGACCGTGTCGGTTTTCTGCTGCGCAAAAGCAGGAAAAGCTGCCGATGCCAGCCACGAAAACAAAATGAAGAATAAGATTCTTTTGCTCATTTTTATATGCTTTTTTATTTCCAATTAGGAATATCAGCATACAAAATAAGCGAATAGATTTTATTCTGCCCGATTCTTGCCTATAAAAATTGTCTCAATTGTCAGAATCGCACATCTTTGTG
>OGFW01002297.1_pt1 | contig 12102 bp, 9 predicted proteins | sample 1570991 | NCBI WGS metagenome assembly OGFW01 (sample SAMEA2582074, study PRJEB24529) | metagenome | biome: Human gut stool | place: China | collected 2011
TATGAACTATGGATTTGAGGGGATGGTGACTGATTCGTATTCTGTAAGAGGATTGGGGCGCTTTGACGAACTGCTGGGATGCACAATCTTCGACTCTATCTATGGGCGTAATGCAAACGTATTTGCAGCCGTTCCTTCGCTGCATGCGGCATATATGGTTGTGGCATTGGCTTATGCTATAATGAATCGCTGTAAGGGCTGGCTGATAGCATTATTTGCGTTTATTATGGTGGGGATCTGGTGTACGGCCGTTTATTCGGGGCATCATTATCTGATTGATGTATTATTGGGAATATTCTGTGCTCTCCTGGGCATCTTTGTCTTTGAAAAAGGGTTGATGAAATGGGGAGCGTTCAAGCGCTTCTTCGAACGTTATAGTAAATATATTGAATAATATAATCCTCAAATAACTCTATGTAAATATATGAAGAGATTTTGTTGATAACCAAAATATTTAGAAGTATTATAACAGAGACCAAGAATCCTTTTCAGTCTCTGTTATAATTTAAAATTTAGACTATTTCTTTTTTCTCTTATTTTTATTCAGTTTTTGAATATCCTGCTCCAGTTCTTTGATGCTTTCCAATCGCTCCAACTGTTTTTGTACCTCCCTGTATTTGTCATACTCACCAGCGGCTTTTTGCAGTGCTAATTTATGAGAGATTGATCCCGCGTGCTCCAATATGTTTTTATCATTCATCGTAAGTACCTGCTTCAGTTTCTCAATCCAATCCCGCATATACATCGGTTTGTGCTGTATTGCCTGAGTCTCTGCATAAGCAAGGAATTGTTCTACGATCAATTTCAAAAGCCCAATCTCCTCTTCATTCAAGTAATTCTTTCCAATTTCCACATCTGCCTTACGAACTTTATTGGGTAAAGATGTCGATGTCAGCCCCATTTGCGGCAATGCGGCATTTGCCCGATAATATATCAGTTCCGCCGCAGTCTTCCCGCTGACCGCCCAAAGAAGTTTGTTTTGCACCTCTTTATAAAAGGCAAGGGTCATTTCATCGGACGGATCGTAATCAATGCTTGTAGCATAAATATCTTTGATTTGTTGATAGAAAAGCCGTTCGGACAAGCGAATCTCCCGAATCCTGTCTAACAGTTCCCGGAAGTAGTTCATTGACGAGCCGCTCTTGAATCGCTCATCGTTCAGAGCAAATCCCTTGATGATATAATCCCTCAAACGCTGTGTCGCCCAAATACGAAACTGTGTACCTTGCACAGATTTCACCCGATAGCCAACTGAGATAATTACATCCAGATTGTAATAATTAACTTCGTGGCTTTGGGTCTTATTTTCGATCGCACCATGCTGAGTGGTTGTTCGGAATTTCCGAACAACCATATTCTCATTCATTTATAAATATTTTGATGAAAAATCAGGAAAGATTTTTTTGAATGCTAATTAAGTTCTAACTTTGTAATCTTAAAATTGTAATTAAAGAAATGGATATTTGGGACAAAAATAAACGGTCAGAATGTATGTCAAAAATCAGGTCTAAAAATACTAAACCTGAATTGGTGTTGCGCAAAGCCCTTTTTGCAAGGGGCTTTCGGTATCGCGTGAATGTTCCAAATCTGCCCGGAAAGCCCGATATTGTTTTGCCGAAATACAAAACGATTATTTTCTTGCACGGCTGTTTCTGGCATCGGCACGAGAGCTGCAAATATGCTTATACGCCAAAGACAAATACAGAATTCTGGATTAATAAAATTACTTCCAATGCCGAAAGAGACAAAGCTAATTTTCAGAAACTTACAGCTTTAGGTTGGAATGTCGTAACGGTCTGGGAGTGTGAAATAAGACACACGTACAAACATAACCTCGCACTCTTGATTGACAGAGTAGAGGTGGAAATACTCAAAAATCAGCCAAGGAAAATTTCTTTGAAATTTTATGAGTAATGCGAAAATGAAGTTTTAATGGTTGCTGAAGATATTGTTGAGTATCAGCGAACTGCGAAAAAATAATCTATTCTTCTGTAAAACCGTGCCTTTTTAGCTTTTCCAAATTCAAATAGAAGGTATATTTTTTGCGGTTGTCTAGTGGCTTTCTTCCCTGCAAAACATCGTCCATCGCTTTCCATTTCCAATCTTCCAAAACTCGCTTGCGGCGATCCCAATCAACCATTTTTTGAATGAGTTCCAAGGTAATTTCGTTTGAAGTTGAATTGCAGTCTGTTTTCGGTGTTTCTGTTGCAGCTTTTTCTTGTGTTGACAAATTGTCCGCCTCTTCCAATAATTCTATATTGTACTGACAAACGATTTCAAAAATTGATATTGCTTTGTTCCGGTCTGTATCAGATATTTTTCTGTTATTCTTGATTTTATACGCAGTATCGCTTGCCGCTGACTGATAATGAATAGAGAGAAAGCCCGAATCGCGTCCCCACGATTCAATCTTTTTCCAAAGAGAGAAAGGAATTGAACGGATTATGTTTTCTTCGTGTTTCCGCGTTTCTTCCGAGTTTTCGGTGTTGGATACAAGGTTTCGTTTCGGCGGGTTCTTTTCGTCAATCAAATCATCTTTTATCTCATTAATATTGAAACTCCAAGTGTGTGTTTTTACCTGTTCCCAACAATCTTCTTTCTTTGCCCATTCAATATAATGAGTAACAGGCGATTTTTCCAAAATAAACTTATTAATCTGCTTCATCAAGTCATAAATGCAGTCGGAGAGCGGTTGCGAAATTTGCTGGTTTTTCCATATCTTATATAGGTTTAATTTGTTTTCTGTTAAAATATTAATTAGCGACAAAGTATAAGGTACAACTACCTGCCGCAATTCGCCAATGTTATAATCGTTCTGTTTTGTTCCGTAACGTTTTTCGGCTGTTTTGAAAAGAATACACTTTGCAATCGTATCTTCAAAATATACATTGTTGATCTTCTTAATGTTATCAGGAAGGTTATCGTTGATAAACTTTGCATAATTCTTTTCATTACCTCGCACAACGATATTCGGACTTATTACTAACTTTTTACCGTCCCAAACTTCCTGATAGGCATTGATAAACTTTGCCAACTCAACTTTTGTAAACATCTGACTTTTCGGGTATTTACGGTCAAATGCATTTTGGCGGGACTTGGTAAAGCCCTCGCGACTGCGCAAGGTTTTGTACTGTCCTCGTGCTCGCTCGAAAAACCAACAGGTTTGCAAGTTGTTTTGAGCCGTTACCGGCGCAAGAATGTAGCGCGATAACTTTTCAAATGCAATCAAAACCGGATTGTTAGCCGAGAAATCGGCATCATTAACTTTGTTTTGGGTGTTGGCACAACGCGAAATATCAGAAACAATATCGCTGTACTGTTCAGGATTTTCAATAATTGAAAATTTTACTTGAACAAATATATTTGAAATATCTGCCTTGTCTTTTCGGGCTGTGTTGTAAATAGAGGCAGTTGTTTGCCCACCGTTCACAATTTGCAAATTACGGATTTTTTTAATGTATCGATTTGTTTCGTCAAGTTCAATGTGGTCGGCAGTGGCTGCAATGCCGTTGTTAAAGGCAAGAAACATATGTGGTCTGGTCTTTATTGTGTCGCGAATGCCCTTGTTTATTTTGCCTGTGAATTGCAGAAACGACCTTACATTTTGTTCTAACAGCCGTGCGCCGTATCGTTCATACAGTTTTGATAAACAAGTACCCGGAATAATCGCAATATATGTTTTGTAATCTTTATTGTTAGTATTTGTAGACAAACAGGGGATTACAAAATTTTCGCCCTCGAAATTATCAAAATCTAATTCTATCGGAACGCGTGACTGCTCGGATATTTTATACAGATAATTTATGTCTATTACTCTATAAAACACATTGTAACCGCAAATCTGCACACTCGGTGGGAACTCGCCCTTATATTCGCCGTTAGTTAAAATCACGGCATTGACGCGCACAAGATTTTCTTTGAGTTCTGGGAAATTTGCCAAAGTATTAGCAAACTCAAAGATTGGCGACGATTCCGCAACTTCATTAACATAGTCGTTGTAAATAGATTTGCGAAAAAAGTTTATAATCCGCTTTGTTGCTGTGTCAATATCGGCTTTTGCAACTGTTTTTATTTCTTCGTAATTATCAAAAATGGAAATAAACAGATCAACTGTTTCGTAATTATCAGATATAGCATAGGCATTGATTTTGTGCTGATTGCGTGTACCTAATGCCTTTTCATCGTAGGCAATAGCAGCATTTTCGGTTTCGCCTGCTTCTGCAAGCATATCAATAGCAATGCGGGTAAATGTCTGTTCTTGTGTATCGCCTTCTTCGTTGCTAGCCTGCAATGCTACAATATCCTGAATTAGAGATTGATAGTATTTGTTTATTTCATTCATAAGAATTTAATTGTGTTAAAGAGTTGATTTTCAGAAACTAAATATTCATCGCACATCGCGAGAATAATTGAGTATTTTACATCGCTCACGCCTCCGCGCAGTTCGTTTTCCTTAATTCTTGGAAAATTGTTTTCGATTTTGTAAAAATTCTCGTTACGGACTTGATAAAATCTGTCCTGATAAAACGATTCGTGCTTGTCTAAATAGCCCGTTTCAAACAGTTTAGTATTAAAAAGAGACAATGCAGGCGCGTCATTTTCGAGTGTTTCACGGATTATGGCAATTTTCTGGCAAAGCGTCTGACCGTTTCCGTTTGATACTTCAACCGAAAAATGATATAAAAACAGCTTTTCAAGCAGTGTTTCGTCTAACTGCCTTTCGCCGTTTATAGTTACTTTCTGTGGATTGTTGGTTGAGGTCGTTTTTACCTCGACCGCCCAAGTACTACCCTGAAAATCGCGCATTGCCTTATCAACGCCTACCCAAGTATGCAGCGCATCACAGGGGTTAGTGTCTGTTTTTGCGAGAAACTTTTGTAAAAAGTGCAACTCGCCGTAAAGCCCCTGCTGTTCGGCGGGCGTTAGCCCTCTCGAGTTGTTTTTTTCAAAAAGCGTTTTCCACTTTTCTAACTGATTGACAACGGTACGACTGATTTTCTGTTCGGTATTGAGTTTGATAACCGACTGTATCAGATTTTCGCACAGTGTTGCGAAAATGTCGCGGCTGTTAGGATACAAAAGTTGGATTATCAGCAGGCGAGAATTTACGAAAGTAGTGTCGGCCAACAACATTACTTTCAATTCTCGCAGGTTGTCAAAAGAAGAAATATCAATGCGTATGTCATTACTGAATGTGAACGCTACGCCATAATATCTTTCGGGGTATTGAAATGTGCCGTAAACATGAAACGGTATATTGCTTGAATACAAGCGTTTTACAAGCCCTATGACTTTTTCTTCTTCCAATGCTTCCCAAAGTTCCAGTATGTGATTATTGTTCATCATATACATTATCGTTTTCATTGTCAAATAAAGTTTCTGTTTCCGCAAATTCCGCAACCTGATTCACTGCATATGAAACAGCAATATTGGTGTTGCTGCTCGGAAACGAAACCACAAAACCAATAAATGGCTCGTCCGTTTTACTATATGAAATCGTATCGCTTTGTATTTCGCCCTGTTTATTGAGTACATTTGCACAAACAGGATTAAGCGGGTAAATCAGCAAAAGCGGGTTTATACGCTGGCGGAACTCCTGTCTGACAATTTCGGGGGCGGGATAATCCTTGTCCCACGATTTGTTTAATTCTGCTTTTCGCTGCAGTGTCCTTTCCAATGCAGCGTCTAACAAATCATCATCCAAATCAATAAATTCATCGGTTTGATTGCCGACAATGTGATTTTTACGAATGTAGTAAGTGTTCCAATTTGTATCTTCGGCACGGCTACGATCGAAACAGCCAGCTTGTATGCCGTTTGAAAAAACATGCTGCACTGCGGACTGATTTTTATTCATAACAACCACACTCCACGAAGTTAATTCGCCCACCCGTACAAGGTCGTGAATATAACTGCTAATCATATCCAAATCAACTTTTTTCAGACTGTCAGCAACCTTGAATTTTGAAAGATAATCACAAATATCATCGGGTGAAACATTACGCCACAGATAATTATTGCCTTTCTGTTCGGGTGTTCCCAATGCAGAAATGAAATTATCGGTTGCAATCAAATTTCTTTTCTTAGCACCCTTATCCATTGGTAGTTGATAGGTTTCTATCAAACGCCCTGCCCACGAAACAGAAATTTGTTTTGTATATCGCATTTTTGAAATTGAGGTAATTTGCAGGCAACCGGGGTGTGTCCGTACTTTCAAAGCATAATTTTCGGGTGTCCCTCCCGATTCTGACAAGTAGTTAAATTCGCCTCTCAGTTCTTCGCTTGCAATGGTAATGTGCCTAAACCACTCGTTTAATTCCTCACTTGTGAAAAGTCGGCACAAATCCACATAGCTAGGGCGATAGCCAAACCAACGCCCCATTTGCATAAGTGTATCGTACATTTTTGAGGCACGCAAGAAGTAACTAACAGACAGCCCTTCCAAAGTTAAACCTCGCGAAAGTTTGTCGCCGCCGATTGCAATTACCGATATGCCTGTTTTTTCGTTTTCGTAATAAGTTAAACAGTCGCCCGAAGTACCGTTAATTGATTTTACTTCAACTTTTTGCACTGCTTTGAAAAGTAATGGTTTTATTTCTTCCCAAGAATGAATCATTAAATATTTGTCAATATTGCCGAATTTTGATTGCCGAATTTCGGTCGTAACGGTTTTGTATGATTTGTAATTTGCAGTGTCATTTTCCAAGATTTTCCTAAACTCCTCCAAAATTGCGGGGTCACTTGCTTCAATCTCATGTTTGTAATAGTTGAAAAGTTGTTCAACTAATTCTTTAATATGGTTTTGCCACATCTGATAGCGCGAAATATGAATGAGCATTGAGTTATGTTTTGTTCCTTGCCCTCTAGCTATTCGGATTGCACAAGTAACAATGAAACATTTTACAGCAGTTTTCAACGATTCTGGAATATCGCTGAAAGTTGGTTTATCATCGTCTTTCTTATGCCCCTGTGGTACAAAATAATCATAATCTTTTATGGGACAAACGATTGGCAGTAAGTCGTTGTTTGTATCATCTGGAATTATGGAAGTTCCGAATACTTTCTCTGGTCCGATATAATTTGTCGGTGCAGGAATGTTTATGATAAAATCACGAGGAAACAAATCGTCTTCGTTTTGAGGAATAAAGATATTGGCAAACGGCGTAGCCGTGTAGCCAATATAGGCGGAACGATTGAACAATGAAATGATTTTGCAAATGTTTTTGTTTATCGCTGTTGGGTCTAATTCTTTAACATTGGTATTGATAGAGGCGTTATCAGCCTCATCATCAATAATCAACAACGATTTGTTTGTTATTTTGTCGTTAGTAGCCTGTGTTTGCAACCAAGTACACAAGCGTTTCAAAACAGAGGCGTTTTTCTTCACTACCAACAAAATGGGCTGCGGTGCATTAAAATTAAAACCTGCTGTATTGGTTGCCCTGCTTGTAAAATCGCCCTTTTCCAAACTCGTTGTATATGAATTTGCAATAGCATTTTCAAAACCCGGAATAAGTCCCACACCGATTTTTGTTGTCTTGTTCATTGTGTAGGCTCTTTCATACTGCGTATCAAAGCCCAAAAAACCTTCGTCTATGCGATTTTGGGTTTGGCTGCGTAGGTTGTTGTGAATACCTGCCAAAACAATAATAAGATTAAAGCCTGCATCGGCAGCTTTGCAAATCAGCCCTGTGTAATTGGCTGTTTTACCTGACTGTACCTGTCCGACAACAAGTCCTTTTTTAGAAATTTGAATTTCAGAGCGTTGCGGGTTAAAAAGTTTATCAAGCACTTTGTCTGTCAGTTCGTCCAACTGCAAAATAACACTTGGGGAAAACTTTTTTTGCTTTTCCAAATATTCAGCGTAGCGGGTCCAAAACTCCCACTTCGTTTTTTGGTCTGCCCGAAAATCTTTCAGCCAAGGCTCGCGGCGTTCCCTACCTTCCAAAATTTGAAAAGTGTCAATCTTAACGCTGTACATTGAAAGTAAATCGTTCTTCAATTTTGCAGTATCAACATCTGAATAAAGTATTTTCGCTTTACTGACTGCTTCGTTTATTTCGCTGTCAGTAACACTAGCTTTTCTGCCGATTATGCTTTGACAGATTTCTATGGCTACTTGATAGTTATCATTCATTGTAATTCGTCTATTAAATCTTCGTAATTATTAAACGGCTCTACTGTTTTCAAATATGCTTTTGCTTGTTTGGGTGATTTGCCTTGTTTGATTTGATTTTGAAACATCAGTGCAAGCGTTAATTTTACAATATCGCCGTACTCGTCCGAAAAATGCGTTTTCTCTTTCTCATCATTTTCGGCAATTTTTATGTAAATGGCTTTTGTTGGCAGGTTTTCTTCTACAATATGCAACAGATTGTTGATTGCTTGTTCCGGCTGTGTTTTTGCCAACTCTTTCAGATTTTCAATAATAGTGTTCTTTCTATTGATTACGAAAAACCATTTGCCGTCTTTTACCTTTTCTTCCCAAAGCGGTTGAAAATCCTGTCCGGCTCGCTGTTTCAAAATTTTGCCTCTGTGTCGGTAAACTTCGCTACCAATGGTACGAACTGATTTTGCATAAGATTTTAATTGCTCACGACAAACCACGGGTGGGTATGCTTTTGACTTCTTAATATCAATCTGCCATTCGGTATCAAGTTTATTCGGCAAATCAATCTGTATTCGGACTAACTTATAATGTTCTTCCTTGCGAAACAAGCCCAACCAATCGCCCGCCAAAAGTAAGCGTTTGCCACGATAAACATAAAATCCTTGTTGTGCGGGATAGCCGTGTATTCCCTCGGCTTTTTTGTATGCTTGTTCTGACGAAAAATTATTTTTGTGAGGCAAAACATAGCCTTTCATTTTCACACCGCCATTAATATTTTCGGTTGGTTGTTCCTGTCTTTTGTTTTCGTCTGGGCAAAATGGATTCCACGCGGGTATCTCATTTTCACCCCAAAAGATTTTTATTGTTTTATCTTCGATAAATCTATGAAAAGTCATTGCAATATGATTTTTCACTTTATCTAAAGAATCGGAAAATTTACACTTTGCATTATCATCTGTTTCAGCCGTTTGCGGTGGCAAAATTCTGTCTAATTCACTCCAAACAATAAGTGTGCCCGACTGCAAACTATCTAACTTATTTGTAAATTCTTCGGGAATCCATTGTAATAATTCCCATTTGTCGCTTTGAGCGACATAATCCAAATCCCACGACCAAAACGCAGGAGGGGTGTTTTTGCGCTTGCTTAATACGGAAAGTTTGCGACACTGTGAAAATGAAGCGGTTTTTAATCCCAATCCAAAACGCCCTAAATCTGTTTCGGAACGTTCGGATAAAGGATTTTGTGCACCCGGCCGCATTGCTTGGATTATTTCATTGCTATTCATACCATCGCCGTCATCTTTTATGGTGATAACGGACTTGCTACCTCGCCACAAACGGTTAATGTATATGCTTTTAGCATTGGCAGAAATGGAGTTGTCAATAATATCAGCAACGGCGGTCTCTAAACTATAACCGATTGCCCGAAATGTTTCTATCATTGAAGCGGCTTCGGGAACAGCTTCTGCCTTTTGTAATTTACTATAATCCATAAGCAAACTGCTCTTTGATTTTATCAGCTATTTTTTCTGCTAAGACTACAGGCACTGCATTTCCTATTTGTTTGAAAGCAGCTGTGCGGCTACCCTCAAAATAATAATCATCAGGGAAAGCTTGTATTCGTGCTGCTTCGCGAATGGTAATTGAGCGAATTTGTTTTAATGATGGATAAATATAATAATGCCCATCCATCGCAATGTGTGCAACAACAGTATGGCAGCAACCGTCATGATTGACTACTTGAAAACGATTAAGAAATGATTGCTTGTTATTGTGCTTTTGCAATTCAGACGGTAAACTTGCGTAATTAAGTCTTTCTCTCTTTTCAAGCCACAATTTTATTGCTCGTTTATAAATTTCCAAATCAACAAGATTATGAGGTCTGGCAATATGTTGTGTAGTAAAGTCTAATTCAGTACGAATTTTTGACTGTTTTAAATATTTTGTTGCCGAAGTCTCATATTGAACGATCCCGGTTAAACTTCCTTCTCCCTGCTGCCTTTCGGGTAGGTCTGAAAATAAATCGGGCAAAATTTTATATGGATTTTTTTCTTTTTCCAATTCAGGATATTTTAAGTTTAAATCCTTTTTCCAACCAACAATGATAACTCTTTCACGATTTTGAAGAACTCCATAATCAGACGCTTTCAGTTTTCTTAACTCAATTTCATAGCCTGCTTTATCTATTCCTTTTTTTATATTTTCTAAATGGATTCCGTTTTGTGCAGACAAAATTCCCGGCACATTTTCAAAAACGAACATTTTGGGTTCATACCGTTTCAAAAACTGCAAATAATATTTGTACAAAAAGTTACGTGGATCTTTTTTCATGTTTTCGGGGTCGCGAGCACGTCCAACAAGGGAATAAGCTTGACAAGGCGGTCCACCAATGACAAGATCCACTTGCTTATCTCCTTTAAGTTTATCAACCTTCACAAATATTTCAGGTAACGTTTCATCTGATATTTCCTTGTTAATTACCGAATCTATTATCTCTTCAGGAACTGTAAGCCAAAGTTTTTGTCCGCCTTCCCCTTCCTGCTTCTCTCTTAGATATTTAACATACTCTTCAGATCTATTGTGCTGTATCAGATAATGGTAAGCCATTCTTGAACGCAATGTATCACAAGCATATTTATTCATTTCAATATGAGCAATAGGAGCAAACCCTGCCCGAATAAAGCCCTCGGACAAACCACCTGCACCGGCAAATAAATCTATAAAATTTAAAACATACGCCATATTTAAATTCTTATATTAAGTATTTCATCCTATATTTTAGTTCATGTTGTTCCTGCTTCGCAAATTCTTTATTTGCAAGGTTTTTTAGAGCCTGAAAACATAAACTAATTTAGTGTTAATCACTTAGTGTTGCAAAGTTATAAGATTATCTTCAAACAAGCGAATAAAGTTTGTGTAAAGTTCATTATCAATTCATTTTTGATTGAATTTTTTAATCATCCGACTACGGAGGGTGATTACTCCCGTAAGGCAAGGTTCTTAAGTTACCCTCAAGCTTCTGAGTTACTCAGAAGACACCTTGCTCTATTCTGGTGAATAGAAAAATCCGTCCGGGGACGGATTGAAAAGTTAGCTTTATTTTTAGTGTATTCAGTATACATTATTAATAAGCTGTGAAGCTATAATTTTCTCCACCGCTCAATATCCTCTCCATAGAATTCCATATGATGTAGTGCCAGATTTTTAATCAATCCCGACACGCTCATCTTCCCGCCTTCCAGCTTGCGTACAATCTCATCGATCCTATCCCGTGTATGGCAATTCACAAACATGGTTTTGCGGTCATCAATCTTCGGAACTTGCAAGAAGGTTTGGCGGCATCGTTCCAATGCCTCCTTTTTTGTCTTTTCGCCGGTACGTTTCTGAGTGGATGGTTTAACAGGATTAATGAGTTCAGTTTGCTCACTCGGTGTACTTACTTCACTTTGTATAGTCAGTTCACTTACCACGTTTTGTCGTTCTGCTTCCTTTCGCTTATCTTCCAGTTGTTTAGAGATTGGATTCTCTTTGATATATGCACAGACATTGTGCTTCGTCTATATCGAGAGCGGTTCTACGATTGTTACTTTCACTTGTCTCCATGGGGTTTTTCACTTTCGGAATTTCCTTTAGTGTTTCGCTCATGGGGCGGGTGGAGTTCAAAATGCCCACTGTATCAATGCCTTCAATTTTAAGTTTCTTAGTCATACTGTCTCTATTTTTATTCGTTACTATTATTTTTTCTTTTTCGGATTGGGATGTCGGGGCAGTCGTTACCATTTCAGAGGCTATCCCGGTGAAGGGTTTAGCAGGTACAAGGTTTATCGGAAGAATACAACCCGAAGCGTAGCGAAGGTGTGGAGATTGTTCCGATAACCACTTGCGGCTTGATCTTGTACCTGCGTGAAGAACCCGTAACTATTTTTGCCTCTGTAGTGGTAATGACTGTTTCGGCTTTAATTGAGAATTACTTTCTCTTTATTTAATCTTTT
>OGFW01002301.1_pt1 | contig 12076 bp, 10 predicted proteins | sample 1570991 | NCBI WGS metagenome assembly OGFW01 (sample SAMEA2582074, study PRJEB24529) | metagenome | biome: Human gut stool | place: China | collected 2011
AGGCACTGAACCAAGCCATTGCCCAGCACTTGATGCAGGGCGATTTACAGGAAAACCTGGATGCTCTGTGAGGGAAATACAATGCATGACATGAATTTGGAAAAAAACCGCAGTAAAATTCAAACTGCTTATAAAGTAAGCCCCTTCACAAAGGGTACCTGCCCAGAACCGGAGGATGCTGTGAAACGATTTGAAAACAGGTATACTCCCATCCCAGCAGAGTACCGCTGGCTACTTTTGAACTTCGGCGGCTGCTATTTGGCGGAACCGTGGATCTTCACACTGAAAGAGTTGGAAGAAGCCTACCCGATTTTTCAAGAGGCTTATGAGGATTACATGAGCGAATATGACCACGGCCCCACCTTTCCAATCGGAGGATTGGGTGACGGGAGTATCGTATTTATCGACTTGGAGAGCGGCAGAGTCCGGGGCTATAACTGTGACTATGCCGATCTGGAGGAGATTGCCGAGAATTTTTCCAGCCTGCTCCTGGGCCTTGTGGAACAGGCGTTGGAACTGGGAAACCTGTGCAAAGAATTGTGAGGTAAGCGTATGGCAAAGGACATCAGGGAGTGCCTGCTGGAGCAGGCAAGAAAATTTCATCAGTGGCAGGAAATCACTTATCCCGGAAAAACCACCGAGGAGATTGGCGGTGCGTGGGAGGTCGATTACCCTGCGTGGAATGATATATTTGATGCCTTTTGCCATGTGTTGACCCAAATGAATGTAGAAATGGCAGACAGCGTCCTGATGGATGAGATGGTCTATTTAATTGCCAGGGCCAACGAAGCGGAGGGATTTATACAGGAGACCACTTCCCATCCACAATGGTTTGAGTGCCTCTGCCGCAGGGCCGCAGCCTCCAATGAGAATGAGGCCAAGTGGCAGTTTGCCGCCTATCTGCCGGAATGCTCATGTAGTCAGGAAGTCAGGGATATAATTCTGGATTTCGCAAAGGACCCCAATGAATATGTGAGCCGTCGGGCGCTTTTGGCGATGCCCGCTCTGCGTCCTGACTGTGTGGAACAGTTCGCTCCGCTGTTTTGGGAGCGCAACTGTTACTCTCCTGAACTTCAGGAATACCAGCGGATCGCCGTTCTGGTCTCACTGGATGCCATCCATTCCGACCTGCTTCCACAATACTTGGAGCAGGCCAAGCAGGATGGCCGGCGCTATCTGCTGGAACACGCAAAAAGGATTGAAGGAGAACTTACTATGAACGAAAAACTGTCCCGTCCCCAATTCAATCAAATGGACACCACCGAGAAGCAGACACTGATGGAAAGCCTGGCTGCTCGTTATAATATGACCTTTCTTGATCTACATACTTTTGACCGCTGGGGCCAGAGCAGCACCACCGGCATATTCGAAAAAGATGGCCGGAAGTTTGTCTTTGTTCCCGGCGATACCGTCACCCTGGGCTGGGAGCAGTTTGCCGTGGGACTGAATCAGGAGAGCCGGGAGGAATTGGAGTATCTGTTCCGGGAATGGGAAATGGAACCGCAGAACCCGGAGGAGATGATCCGGGAAAGCATGGCTCCCGTCCGGCAAGCGGCCATTGGCCCCATGCTGGTGGGCCGGGAGTTGGAGGAAATTAACTGGGAGCCAGTCAAAATGGACGATCCCAGGCTGACTGCCCACCCTGACTGGCTGAAGGAATTCCGTGATTTTGCCTGGAGTGACAGCAGCAGTCTTACCTTGCATCAGTCGGCCCGCATTGAGCGGACGGAAAAGGGCTTTCAGATCTGTATCTATAACCACACAGACTACGATGCGCTTCTTGCCATGCTGGAAAACAGGGGCTTCTCCCTGCCCACGGCGGACGAGTGGGCCTACCTGTGTGGCGGCGGGTGTCGGACCCTGTTTCCATGGGGAGATGGGTTAGACTACTCCATGCGTCTGCACTGGTTTGAGAACATGGATGAGGATGAGAACCGGCCCTATGACATGGAGGAGCCCAACTTCTTCGGCCTGTCCATCGCCTACGATCCCTATATGCGGGAAGTGGTGCAGGCTGATAGGCTTACCACCTGCGGCGGTGACGGCGGATGCAATATCTGCGGTGGGCTGGGCCCATTTCTCGGTTTCCTACCCTGTTCGCCCCACTGTAAGCCGGAAGTGCAGGAGGACAATGAACTAAACGGAGATTATGACTTTTATCGGCCTATCATTCGGTTGGAGAACTATGATTGACAATAGAAGCTTGATACGAAATAAAGAAAGAGAGGTGCCGACATGGGAGCATGGGGCATAAAAGCATTAGAGCGTGACGAAGGGTTGGATGTACTGGACATCCTCAAAAATGAATATGTACCGGAGCATCCGGTAATGGATCTGGGCGAGATGATCGAACTGATGAAAGAGGAAGTCATGCTGGGAGCTGACTTCTCACAAATCGACTTCCTCTTTGACAATACTGCGATGGCTCTGGCGGAGCTGTATTTCCAATGGAAGGATAATGGCAAGCTGGACTACGATTATGAAGAAGCTATATGGGATAAAGTCACCGGTTTCACAGCATCCAAAGAAGCCCTTGCTTTCCTGCTGCGGCAGCTCACCGACATCAAAAACGAGGTGCCGGACGAGGACGGCATCCGTGAGATTGTGGATCTTTGGAAGAACGAGGACAGCGGTGAGATCGCTCCTGCGTGGTCAGAGCATTTGGACTGGCTCATCAAGCGACTAATCTCGGAACAGGAGGCGTAACAAATGTATATCAAAAAATACTGGGGTAACTTTATCGGAGGCTCGGACGACAGCCTGAACCTTGTGGCCTTTTTGGTAGATCAGAAGAAGGAGGAGATCCCCCTCAGCGAGATCTTCGCCAAGATCGGTCTGGACAAGCAGAGCTGGGACTTCCGCCAGACCGTGGAGTATCTGGAGTTTACACACTCCGATGGCGTGGAGATGGACTTCCACTTCGCCATTGATGTGGTCACTGATCTGGCCGCCATCCTGCTGGAGTGCAGCGTCAGTGGCAGTGTGAACCTCCAGGATCTGGACGAGTACAACACCCCCGCCCGCCGCATTCGCATCACCGCCACGCCAGAGGAACACGACGCCATGAACAAGTCCCTGGCGGATTTTGCCCAGAATCCGCTGGAATATGACCTCAGTGAGATGATGGACGATGAGGAGATCCAGGAGATGGCTCGGGATGTGGAGGCGCTGCGGAAAGAGCTGTACGAAGCCTCCGGCCGCAACCGGGACTACCATGTGAAAGCGGCGGATGTGAAACCTCTACTCTCTGACTGGAAGGGTGCCGATGGCTGCATTGCCACCAACCGTATCACGGTGGAGGGCTGTAAGGTGGGCTACTGCTACCGGGAGAAGCCGGACGGCGGCTGGGACAGCGGCTGGCGCTTTACCGCCGGTGATGAGAGCGACGAGTACATGGACGACCCTAACAACGCCGGGATCTACAAGCTGAACACGATCTGCAATGACGATCCCGACATCATCCCTTTGCTGAACACCCCCGCTCCCTGCGCCTTTGAGCGGGATGAAAATGGCGTGTTCCAGCAGATCAAAGACTGGAAACCAGATGAGGACGAGGAGGACCCTGATATGGATATTTTGAAGCAGTGCCAGAAGTGGCATGAGGAGGACAAACACCAGAAAATCGTTGACGCACTGGAGGCAATCTCTGCCGAGGAGCGTACCCCGGAAATGGATATGGAGCTGGCCCGCGCCTACAACAATCTGGCGGACTCCAGCGAGCCGGAGGGAAGGAAGCTGCTTCACCAGGCACTGGAACTGATGCAGTCCCATGAGGAGGAACTGGGAGATACTTATTCCTGGAATTTCCGTATGGGGTATGCCTATTATTATCTGGATCAGGAGGGCCGCGCTCTGCGGCATTTTGAAAAAGCTCTGGAACTGCATCCCGGTGATGATCCTAAGCTCAACACCCGACAGGACATGGAGGAACTAATTGACTCGTGCAAAAAGGGTATTTCTCTGCCGCAGTTCTGGGAGTGCTTCCGGGAACGGACAGAGAACTGGTGGGAAACCTTTGCCGAGATGGAAGCAGAGCTGCGCCAGATGATGGACGAGGACAAAGATCACACCCGCGGTGCCGAACTCGTGGCCCAAATGCAGGAAACCCTGAATCTGGTCTTTGATGAGATCTCTTTCGAGATGGGCTTCAACGGCAAAAAGCATGAGCTGATCCTCACCCCGGAGGGCGACAAGGTCAAGCTGTTTGAGCTGGTCTACTTCCAGAAGCACGCCCCCAAGGAGGTGCTGGAGCACTGGAACATCCTGGTGGGCCGTCAACCTTTTCAAAACATCGGTCTGCGAACCAATGATGGCTGGGAGATTTCCGGGGATGATGTGCAGATCTGGCTGGAGGAGCAGGGTGAAAACAGCTTCGCCATCTCCGCCTACTGTGAAAAGCTGCTGCCTATGCTCCGGGATGAGGAAGGCCGGGCCTGGTGGATGCTCACCACCTTCACCGACCAAGTGCTGGGCGAGATCCCCCACATGAGATACATAGACAGCTTTGATGTGCTGGAGGAACCCAAGGCAGAGCCGTCCTTCCTCCTGTCCCAGCTGCCCGACAAACTGCGGGAGCAGGGCCTGGAGCTCTCCACCGACCCGGAAGCCTATCTGGAGAGCTACCTTGGTTACAAAATGGAACCCAAACAGGACCCGGACGCCGATTGGCGGCTGGATGTAATGGCCGGTTCCACCTGCTGTGTGCCGCTCATCAACGGCTATCTGAATGCCGACAATGATTTTATGGACGATCTCCATGCCGACGGCGCGGTGGCGGGCTTCTTCTGCTATCCCCTGGATACCCTGCGGGAGGAGGAAGGCAGTCAGAAAATTTTCGACTTCCGGGACAAACTGGAGGAAGTGCTCACCGGCGGGGATGGTTCGGAAGTGCTCACTCTCACCGGCGGGGCTACCGGCCTCTACTGTGGCTATGTGGACTTCATCGCCTGGGACATCCAAGAGGCGCTGAACATGGCGAAAGAGTTCTTTGAAGGCACGGACATCCCATGGGCCATCTTCCACACCTTCCGCCGTGAAGCCGGTTCTGTACCCCTAAAGCAACAAGATGATGGGACAGAAACTGAGAATCAGGATGACGAGTTGGACGAAACGCTGACGGGCATGGACTATATTCCTTACACCCAACAGAACGCCGAAGCATTCTTCGCTCAGCTGGAGCAGTGGAACGACGAAGACGAGTACACCCGCTGTATCCAGGCACTGAATGCCATCCCGGAGAACTGGAGGAACTACCGCACCGCCTACGCCCTGGCTCGTGCACTGGAGAACTACGCCATCATCGGGGACCATGACGAGGGCACCCCTCGCTATAAGGGAGACAAGGCCCTGTGCCGCGCCATCGAGGTGCTGGAATCCGTCCGGGAGGAAGGCCAGGACAAGGCCCAGTGGAACATGCGGATGGCCTACGGCTATCAGTATCTCTATGGTCAGGAGGAAAAGGCCATCCCCTACGCTAAACGGTGGGCAGAACTGGACCCAGAAGACGAAAATGCCCCGGCGGTAATTCGGGAGTGTAAGGCGGAGATTCGGAAACGCCAGCGCAGCCAGAAGAAGAAGGCCAAATTCGTGCCCGGTGATACTCCATTTGAGGGCTTCGACCTCACCAACTTCTGGGACGACAGTATGTATGCGCTGAAAGAGTATGTCAGCAATCCGCCTTCCGATGAGCTGATCGCCAGCGTGGAGGAGGAACTGGGCTATAAGCTGCCCGCCGCCTATATCTGGCTGATGAAGCAGCACAACGGCGGCATTCCGGTGAATACCTGCTATCCCTGCGATGAGCCGACCTGTTGGGCAGAAGACCATGTGGCCATCACCGGCATTTTCGGCATCGGGCGGGAAAAGAGCTGCTCCCTCTGCGGAGAGCTGGGAAGCCAGTTTATGATCGATGAGTGGGAGTATCCTGCCATCGGAGTGGCCATCTGCGACTGTCCCAGCGCCGGACACGATATGATTTTCCTGGACTACCGTGCTTGCGGTCCCCAGGGAGAGCCTGCGGTAGTCCATGTGAATCAGGAAAATGACTATAAAATCACCCATCTGGCAGACAGCTTTGAGGAATTTATCCGCGGACTGGAGCATGAATCCCTCTATGATCCGGATGAAGATGTAGAGGGTCTTGAGGATGACGCCGACGAGGAGGAAACCGACCATAAGGGTTCCTTTGCCGGATCTGTGCTCCTCTCCAAAGCAGAGTGGGACAAGGAGCAGTTGATCCGGAATCTACGGGAAGAATGGGGCATCGTAGATGAGGAGCCGGATGAGGGCGACGAAGATGATGAGAACAGCGATGACGCTGTGGTAATGCGGGTCGGCAATATGATGCTGATTGTGACACTATTCCACGGTCACATCCCGGACAATGAAGCAGAGATCAACGCCGAAAACAACTATATGTGGCCAGAGGCCGTAGAGGTGGCCAAAGCGCACAAGGCCCATATCGTGGTGGCTGTATTGGGCGAGGAGGAAAAACTGCTGGAACGGGGTAAGCTGTTCACTAAGGCGATGGCAGTGTGCTGCAAGCAGAAATATGCCACCGGTGTCTACACCAGCGGCGTGGTATTTGAGCCTCGTTTCTATGAGGGCCTTGCCGATATGCTCAAAGAGGACGAACTGCCCATCTTCAACTGGGTTTGGTTCGGCCTGTACCGGAGCGAGGGGGGCCTAAACGGCTACACCTACGGCATGGATGTGTTTGGCAAGGAGGAAATGGAGGTGTTGAACACCGACGCTGAGCCGGAGGAACTGCGGGACTTTTTGGCCAGCCTTGCCTCCTATGTGCTGGCGTGTGATGTGACGCTGCAAGACGGCGAGACCATCGGTTTTTCTGCGGACGATAAGCACACCATCACCCGCAGCCCCGGTGTCTCTCTGCCAGAGGAACAGATGACCCTGAAGATCGGTTACGAGCCTATAAAGGGAGATCCGGAGGATGACAGCTGCGACCACTCAGACAATGATGACACGCAGGATGAGGAAGAATTCAGTAATCCCGAAGTCTACACCGAGGAGGAGATGGAAGCCGTCGAGGGGCACATTGAGCAGTATTTCGGCAAGTTCGAGAATGTGTTCCATGAGCTGGTTTCTCTCGACATCCATGTGGACATCTGCGTGGTGCCGCCCTCTGAGGAGCGGGACTACTGCACCCTGGTCACCATGGGCATGGGCGCTCACCGGATGAATGTGCCGGAGGAACTGGCGGAATATAAGCTGGAGCGGGCGGAGCTGGCCATTGCCCTGCCTGCGGACTGGAAGCTGGATCAGGAGTCCATGAAAGACGAAAAGTGGTACTGGCCCATCCGCCTGCTGAAATCCTTGGCCCGCCTTCCCATTGCCAGCGATACCTGGCTGGGCTTCGGCCATACCATGGACAATGAGGAGGATTTTGCAAAGGACACAAAGCTGTGCGCCGCCATTCTGACTGGTCCCCAGGATACCGAAGATGGCAGCGAGGTCTGCACTCTGCCGGGCGGCGAGGAGGTCAACTTCTATCAGGTCATTCCGCTTTATGAGGACGAGTTGGACTATAAACTGGAACATGATGTAGACGCTCTGCTGAACAAGATGAGGGGGATCAGTTTTGTTGTAAACCCCACTCGCCAGAATGCGATCACCCGTGGCACCCTTTCCAATGATAATTTTGACGGTGAGATGGACGACGCTTCCTATCACCTTGAGAGCATTGAGGAGAAGGAACTGCCTATTGACCCCATCAATGCTTATAACCACATGGCCATCTACTTGCGCTGGTGCATGGAGCACGACCTGATGGGCGAGGACTTCCTGAAAGAATACAGCGAAGTGGCCAAACAGGTCAAAGCCGACCCTGCCAGCGTGGATCTGCGGGAGTTTATCCGGGATGAGCTGGACGGCTGTCTGTTCTCTGTGCTGTTCAATCAGCAAGGCCGTGCCTTTGCAGGCTATTACTACGGAGAGGACGACAGCCCCTACTATCCTGCCGACATTGATGACTATGCCCTGAAATATTTTGGTCCGTCCCGATACCACTCCAATGAATTTCAACAGGAGGCATACTTATTCATCCCATTTGATGAGAAATACTATCAGACCATGGCTCAAGTGATTGAGGAACGCTTTGAAAACTGGCAGGGACAGGACTTCGACGAGGACACGCTGGAGCCTTCCGAGGTTGCTCAGGCCATCATGGAGTATCTGGACTGCGAGTGTACCTATTTCCCATCCATGGCAGATGATGACCCCATCATGTCGGCATACAGCTACGCCCAGCGGCTGGGGGTACGGGAGGGCTTTGTTCCCGTACTTATCCAGGCGGATGATGAAACGCTGTTGGAATGTCTGGTAATGAACGCCGACTCGGAGCATGATGCGGACTGCTATAAATTTGACCTCAAAACGGTAGAGGAGTACCGGAAGAAGATGCTCTCCGCTCCTGTTAAGGACGGAAAGGCGATTTTGGAGGAATTGACCGGCCAGCGCAAGGAAGAAGCCGAGGACGATGATCTGGACTGGGAGGAGGAAGTCCTGGGCGAGATGGAGGGCGGAGAACCCAACGACCGCTTCGCAAACTATTGGAACGATGATACCGGAATGACATATCCGCTCATTCTGGCTAAAATTCCGGTAAAGAACCCCTGGGAGATCTTCGCCTACCTGCCCTTTGGAAATTGGAATGAGTGTCCCGACACACCGGACCTGATGGCAGTGGCGAAATACTGGTTCGAGCAACATGGTGCCATCCCTGCCGCCATGAGCCACGATGAATTGGAGTTTGAACTTCCGACTCCGATCTCCAAGGAAAGAGCTATGGAAGTGGCTGTGGAGCAATATGGCTTCTGCCCAGATCTGGATCAGAATGAGGATGGAAGCATTGGCTCCTTGGCAGATGCCCTGTGGCAGTCCACCGTCTGGTACTTCTGGTGGGATTGAGTAACATCACGGGAGGAGAACGGCATGAACAAATCAAATCAACATAGCTTGCCCCAGTCGTTAGAAGTGGCCATCGCACTATGGGAGCAACACCTGAATGAATTTGCCGTTCTCCTCTCGGATGCCATCCCTTCCTTAAAGAACACAGACTGGATTATAGAGAAAAAGCGAGTGTTTGTTTGTGGGTCAGATGGTTCCAAGAAAAGAAGGCGAACCGTAAGCGGGCCCTCTTACCATTCTGGTGTTTCGCTGAACCGCTCTGATACAGAACAGATCTGGAATCACTTTCAGGCGTTTGCGGGAGCCATTGGCCTGGATGAGGTGGAGCGGATTCCTGCCAATGAGCAGGAACTGGGACGGTATGATTTCCGAGCGTCCAACAGCCAGACAGCGGATAGTTTCACTTGCCTGATCTATCTGCCGGGCGAGTGGAATCAGGCTGGGGTCCATATCTCTGTATTTATCGGGCCGAGATACCGGGATGCGGATTTGCATGAGACATAAGGAGCACCTATGATGAGAATATGGAGGGGGCACAATGAACTTTAGCGAAGCAATGCAAATGCTTGGAACCAAGTTGCAAGGAAAGTACGGGCATTTAGGATTCAAGTATAAAAAATCCGACAAAACACTTACGAGGCACAGTAAAAATTTCACCTATATGATTGCGTTTTCCTCATTCGGCGGGAACACAAAGGATAGCATAAGCATAGAGGTTTGCTATATAATCAACACCCGTCCATACGACCCTTATGGTTATGCCAAACCAGACGCCAACACACAACCACTGTTTTACAGTTTGAGAGACAATGAAATATATCTTGATATAGGAAATGAAGAAAAAATTGACATTGCCTTTGAGGTTGTTTGTCAATGGATGGATAAAATACTGATTCCAAAAATGAATGAGCTTTGTGCTACCGAGTAATGTGGAAGTGATGGCGGAGAAAGAGCGTGGACACCTATGAACAAAGAATCATTGACTGCGAAACTCCTGGACTTGGCTGAGGGACGGGAAACACCTGAAACCTGGCAGAACTGGTGGGACGAACATGAGACGGAGTTGGAAGCCCTGTTGAGTCGGGGTGAATTTCTGAAACTGAAGCCCTGCCGACACGGTTTTCAGTGGGTGCCGGTGTTTGGCAGCCAAAAGGGAGCCATCGCCATTCTGGAAAAGAGCGGCTTAGCATTTGAAGCCAGCAATCTCTACCAGGAGCGGTATCTGGCCGAGCTGGACGCTTTCTGCAAGGAGCAGGAGCGTATGCAACGGGAAAAGCAAAAGGAATTCAAGGCCAGCCACCCGGAGCTGTTTGGCCGATACCCCAAGTTCTCCAAGGCGCTGGCAAAGGTGCTGGACACCTCTGATGAGATCAAGCCTGCCGCCACGGAGGAGCAGATTGGGAATCAAGAAAGCGTGCTGGACTTCACGCTCCCGTCCCAGGTGAGGGAGTTTTTCCTGCTGACCGCAGGCATCCAGGCATCCACAGGCGTGATCCTTTCCCTTTCCGGGATGTTTGATCTGACCATCCATGGAGAGAGGTATTGTGTGCTGGGCGAGTTCTGGAAAGAAGCGGACGGCGACCAGCTCCTGCTCCGCCCCGGAGAGGAAACCATCTGGTACTACGCCCATGAGCAGGACAAGGTAAAGCGCCTCTGCAATGATATGACAGAACTGCTGGAGAAGAAACTGGCGAGGTATCTCAATGAGCAATAAAAACAGCGCGGCGGTTGAGAGTGGAACGGTAAATGAGTGAAGGAAGGTGGCAACATGGAGAAGAAGGATTTTCCCAAAGGGACCAAACCTCGTGAGATCTTCGTCTATACCTGTGAGCGGATCGCGGAGCCCTTGATCCCGCTGGGTTACAAATACCGCAAGAGCAAAAATGACATCTACAAAAAAGACGGCATCTTTGTGTTCTCCTTTTACTTTTCCCCCTCCATCCGCTTTGGCTCCACCACTTTTACTGCCTTCTTCGATGTGAGTTCCCCGGTGATTGCCCAATGGCGCAGTGAGCAGGAAGGGACGGAGGATACCTATGATGGTATCGTGGGTACCTCCATCGCCCGGCTGACCCACCGGTATGATGACTTCCCCCGCTATGAGGTATCTACTCTGCTGGAGCGGGAACGCTCTATCCAAGAGATTTCCGGGCAGATCCAGGACTATGCACTACCGTTCTTTGCCCGGTTTTCCAATCTGCCGAAACTGCTGGATGATGTGGAACGGGAGGGGTTCTTTCCCCATCGGAAGGGATTCGATGTCCCTAAGCGGAATCGGGAGTTCATCGAATGCTTCCGGGAGTATCTCCAAAAGCAGTAGGAATCAGCAGAAAGGAAACAACACCTATGTCAAACAGTAGAGTATCCACTTGGAGTGGAATCCGGAACAAATTGGAGAATGACTACCTGTGCCCGGCACTCCGGGGCCACATCCAGTATTTTGCCACCAGTTACAGCAAAAGCGCCGACCATGAGGGCCGGGCCGCCATTCGTGTGGACGGCGTGGAAGTGCTGCGGAGCAACTACTACACCTATTTTGAAAATGTGTGGACGAAATTTCATCACTTGCGCTCCACCACGCTGAAAGATCACGACTCCGCAAAAGAGGCCATCAATCAGGCTCATGCCTATGCGCTGGAGCAGGGCACCTTTGACCAAAAGGTGTTCTATGAGGCGTTTGGGATCTTTGACAACCAGAGCATCGAGAAAAGCCTTGTCAGCGAGAATCCCCTTGTCCGTATCTTTGCCCTTCTGGATCGCAGGCTTGGCAAGCGCCGCCTGCTGGCTTTGGAGGACTCCATGGAGCAGGAACTGGACTGGGTGCGGGCTTTCTATGTGATCCGGTTGCAGGCCGAAGGGCTGATGGAAGCGAATAACATTTAGGAGGAACCACCATGTCACAGATCGCGTCCTTTTATCTGATAAAAAATAACCAGCGGCAGGAGTTGTCCGACGGTGACTGCTCCGGCGCGGTCTATATGGCCATCTGGGACTGATGTGAGAGCGAACTGGATCTGGATGTCCGTTTTCCTGCTCCCCAGACGGAAGACACCCTGGACTGCGCTCTGCTGGAGGGAGAGCTGGCGTCTCAACTGCTGGCAGCTCTGCGGGAGCAGGATCTCCCGGAGCTGGCCGCTGAAATTGCCCC
>OGFW01002315.1_pt1 | contig 12009 bp, 7 predicted proteins | sample 1570991 | NCBI WGS metagenome assembly OGFW01 (sample SAMEA2582074, study PRJEB24529) | metagenome | biome: Human gut stool | place: China | collected 2011
TGGGCGCGGACGGTCTGCCCGTCCACAACGCCCACGGCGGCTACGACCTGCAGGGCGTGCAGGCGGCCGCCCAGCGCCACGACGGCACCATGACCCTTCATTGGGAGAATGAGTGGTTTACGCTAAGGGTACTGCTGCCGCAGAAATAGCGGGGCACCGTAGGGGCGGATTCCATATCCGCCCGCAAAATTGCCACACACTCTGTAGGGGCGGATGCAAATATCCGCCCGCAGGACTGCTTGGCGGGCAAAGCCAGCTCGCTTCGCGACCCTGCAATGCAAGCATCGACCGCTACAAAAGCTCAAGATAGGGGAGAGGACCTGCACCTCTCCCTTTTTTGCTGCCACAGCAACATGCACAAATGGGAGCGGTTTTGCTTTGTGCAACATCCACATCAATTTTTGATACAGTTTTGCAACTTTTACAGATTATGCCGCAAAAACGGCAGTTTGTGCATTTTTTGAAACAAATCCTTAACAGTATGGTAACACAGTACCAGTTCAACACCGCACTTCTACAAAACGGTGAAAAGATAATTGAGGAGGAAAACAATGAACAACCTGCTTCTTACCCTGGCAAACATGGGCGTCAACCTGGACGACGTTGCCGATGTGGTCAATAACTGCATCCCGCAGCTCATCTTCTTTGGCGTTGTGGTTGCCGCCGCCATTATCGTACTGATCGCTATGGCGGTCAACAAGAAACTGGCCAAGCCCACCAAATTCATGGTGCGCGCCCAGTCCGGCCTGGCCGTGCTGCTGGCTTTCGGCATCATGCTCAACCTGGTTGCCTTTGGCCCTATGAGCACCATGCTCGACCTGGTCACCGGCAACGGCACTATCACCGAAGAATCTGGTGCAGAGGCCAACGCCCTGTGCGCCGAGATTGCCGAGGAAGGCATCGTCCTACTGCAGAACGATGACAACGAACTGCCCCTCGCGTCCGGCAGCAACCTGAACGTCTTTGGCTGGGCTTCTGTCGGCCCTGTCTACGGCGGCTCCGGCGCCGGCGCGATCTCTGCCGATCGTCCCACCGTCAGCCTGCTGGATGGCCTGCACAACGCCGGCATCAACACCAACACCGAGCTGAGCGATTTCTACACCGCTTACTGCGCCGAGCGCCCGATGCTGGGTTACATCAACCCTAACTGGACCCTGCCCGAGCCCACCGCCGCCAGCTACACCCAGGAGCTGATCGACAACGCCAAGTCTTTCTCTGACACTGCGATGGTCGTCATCAGCCGTGTTGGCGGCGAGGGTGCTGACCTGCCCACCGATATGAGCACCGTCAACTACACCGACAACTCCACCGAGTACAAGGACTTCGAGGACGGCCAGCATTACCTCTCCCTGAGCAAGACTGAGCGCGACATGGTCGACCTCGTCTGCTCCAACTTCGACAACGTTGTGCTGGTTTACAATGGTGCCAATACTTTGGAAATGGGCTTCGTGAATGATTACCCCCAGATCAAGAGCGTCATTTGGTGCCCCGGCACCGGTCAGACCGGCTTCAACGCTCTGGGCGAGATTGTTGCCGGTGAGGTCAACCCCTCCGGCCACGCTGCCGACACTTTCGTCTATGACCTGACCGCAGCTCCTTACTTCAACAACATCGGCGACTTTACTTACACCAATGCGGATTCCGTTGGTTACACCGCTGCCGGCTTGTTTGGCCGTGATCCAGAGCTGGTTACCCCGCACTTCGTCAACTATGTTGAGGGCATCTACGTCGGCTACAAGTTCTACGAGACTGCCGCTGCCGAGGGCCTGATCGACTATGACAAGACCGTTCAGTATCCCTTCGGCCGCGGCCTGTCCTACACCACCTTTACCCAGAAAATCGACTCCATGACCGAGGCTGACGGCACCATCACCCTGGATGTCACCGTCACCAACACCGGCAGTGTGGCCGGTAAGGACGCCGTGCAGGTCTACTTCAACCCGCCGTACACCGATGGCGGCATTGAGAAGGCTTCCGCCAACCTCGTCACCTTCGGCAAGACCGACTCCATTGAGCCGGGCGCTTCCCAGACCTTGACCCTGACCTTCAACACCGAGGACATGGCCAGCTTTGACAGCAAGGACAAGGGCTGCTACGTGCTGGAAGAGGGCGACTATATCATCAGCATCAACGAGGATTCCCACACGGTGCTGGATTCCAAGACCTACAATGTCGCTTCCACCATCGTCTATGACGAGTCCAACCCCCGCAGCACCGATGCCGAGGCTGCAACCACCAAGTTCGACTTCGCTGACGATAAGCTCGTCACCCTGTCCCGTGCAGGCCATTTTGCCAACTATGCCGAGGCTGTCGCCGTTCCCTCCGACTTCACCATGTCTGAGGAGAGCATGAACACCATGTACACCGACCACAACTGGAACCCTGAGGACTTCAACGACCCCAACGATGAGATGCCCGTTACCGGCGCCAACAACGGCCTGAAGCTGGCTGACCTGCGCGGTGCTGACTACGACGACGAGCGTTGGGATACCCTGCTCGACCAGATGACCGTCACCGAGATGGACGACCTGATCGCCCTGGGCGGCTACCAGACCAAGGCCGAGGCCAGCGTTGACAAGTACGCGACCATCGACTGCGACGGCCCCGCTGCCATCAACAACAACTTTACCGGCGTTTCGTCCATTGGCTTCCCGTCCGAGATCATCATCGCTTCCACCTTCAACACCGACCTGGCCCGCCGCTACGGCGAGAGCATCGGCCGCATGGGCAGCGAGATGAACGTCACCGGCTGGTACGCCCCCGCCATGAACGGCCACCGTTCCGCCTTTGACGGCCGTAACTTCGAATATTACTCTGAGGACAGCGTCCTCGCCGGTTACATCGGTGCCAGCTCCATTGCCGGTGCCCAGAGCTACGGCGTCTACGCTTACATGAAGCACTTTGCCCTGAACGACCAGCAGACCAACCAGAGTAAGCTGCTCTGCACCTGGGCTGACGAGCAGGCTATCCGCGAGATCTACCTGCGTCCCTTCGAGATCAGCGCCAAGGTCGGCGGCTGCAAGGCCGTCATGTCCAGTTGGAACTATATTGGCAACCAGTGGGCCGGTGCCTGCAATGCACTGCTGAACGGCGTGCTGCGCGGCGAGTGGGGCTTCCGCGGTATGGTCATCACCGACGGCTTCCACTTCACTGACTACATGGATTCCGATAGGGCCATCCGCAACGGATGCGACCTGATGCTGAAGAACTACGATGTTGCCACCAACCACCTGACCGATACCACCAGTGCTACCGGCGTTAAGGCTATGCGTCAGGCTTGCAAGAACATCATGTACACCGTGGTCAACTCCCGCGTTTACGACCCCGCCAACACTGTTTCTACCCCCATCTGGCGTATCGCTATGATCGTGGTCGACGTGCTGCTGGCTGTACTGCTGGTCGTGCTGGAAGTTCTCACCTTCAAAAGCTACAAGAAGAAAAAGGCACAGTAAAGCGTAATTTGTAAGCTGTGCAGCTGCCCTGCGGTTCATCGCCGCCGCCTTTGCGCGGTTGTGCGGTGGGCCGCAAGGCTTTTTTGAAAAAAGGAAACACCTTATGCAAAAGAAACAACTGCAAGCTTTGACACTTGAACAAAAATGCGCCCTGCTCTCGGGCGAGACTGTCTTTACCACCCGCGCTCTGCCGGGCAAGGGCATCCCGGCCATCACCCTTTCGGACGGCCCCAACGGTGTCCGCAAGCAGGCCGGTGCCGCCGACCATCTGGGCCTCAACCCCAGCGTTCCGGCAACCTGTTTCCCGACCTCTTCCGCCACTGCGTGCAGCTGGGATGAGAAGCTGGGCGAAGCCGTGGGCGAGGCACTGGGCGAGGAAGCCGCTGCACAGGAAGTGGCTGTCCTGCTCGGCCCTGGCCTGAACGTCCAGCGCAGCCCCCTTTGCGGCCGCGACTTCGAGTATTTCTCGGAAGACCCCATCCTCACGGGCAGGATGGCCGCCGCCTATGTGCGCGGCATCCAGAAAAACGGCATCTCTGCCTGCCCCAAACACTTTGCGGTCAACAGTCAGGAGCTGCGCCGCATGGCCAGCGACTCGGTGCTCGATGAGCGCACCCTGCGGGAGCTGTATCTGACCGGTTTCGAGATCGTGGTGAAAGAGGCAAAGCCCAGGACCATCATGACCTCCTACAACCTCATCAACGGCACCTACGCCAACGAGAATGCCCATCTGCTGCAGGACATTCTGCGGAAGGACTGGGGCTTCGACGGGGCCGTCGTCACCGACTGGGGCGGCTCCAATGACCACGCCCTCGGCGTGAAGAACGGCTCCACCCTCGAAATGCCCTGCCCCGGCGGCGACTCCATCCGGGAGCTGATGAAGGCCGTACAGGACGGCAGAATTTCTGAGGCCGACGTGGACGCCCGTCTCGACGAGATGCTGGAACTGGTGCTCTCCACCCACGCTGCGGTGGAAAAAGCGCCCCGCACCTTCGACGCTGCCGCGCACCATAAGCTTGCCCGCCGCGCGGCCGCAGAGAGCATCGTCCTGCTCAGGAACGAGGGCGGCATCCTGCCGCTCAAGCCCAATGAGAAGCTGGCCGTCATCGGCGACTTTGCCGAGACGCCCCGCTATCAGGGCGCAGGCTCCAGCGCCGTCAACGCCCTGCAGGTGGACACCCTGCTGGACAGCATCAAGGCCGACGACAGCGGCATCACCTTCGTGGGCTATGCCTCCGGTTTCGAGCGTCAGGGTGCAGCGGACGCCGAGAAGCTGGAAGAGGCTGTGGCCCTCGCAAAGAAGGCTGACACTGTTCTGCTCTGCCTCGGCCTCGATGAGCTGCGGGAGAGTGAAGGTCTTGACCGCTCTGACATGAAGCTGGCCGAGAACCAGCAGCAGCTTCTGGCTGCTGTGGCTGCCGTCAACCCGAACGTCGTCGTTCTGCTGAGCGCCGGTGCGCCGGTGGAGACGCCGTGGGCCGGCCAGTGCAGGGCGCTGGTCTACGGCGCACTGGGCGGACAGGCAGGCGCAGGCGCAGCCGCAGACATCCTCACCGGCAAGCTCTGCCCCTGCGGCAAGCTGTCCCAGACCTGGGCGCAGGCTCACGACGACACCCCCGCCAAGGCGAACTTCGGCGGCGAGGGCCGGAACGTGGAGTACCGCGAGGGCCTGTATGTGGGCTACCGGTACTATCAGACCGCCGGTGTGCCGGTGGCGTTCCCCTTCGGCTACGGCCTGAGCTACACCACCTTCGAGTACAGTGATTTGAAGGCAGACGAGAAGGGCGTGACCCTCACCGTCACCAACACCGGCAGCTGTGCCGGTGCCGAGATCGTCCAGCTCTACGTCGCAAAGCAGGACGCCAAAGTCTTCCGCCCGGCGCAGGAGCTGAAGGGCTTTGCAAAGGTCTTCCTCGCCCCCGGCGAGAGCAGGACGGTGAGCATCGCTCTGGACGACAAGGCGTTCCGCTACTGGAACGTCAAGACTGACCGCTGGGAAGTCGAAGGCGGAAGCTATCAGCTCCGCGTGGGTGCGTCCAGCGCAGACATCCGCCTGACGGCGGAAGTCTCCGTCAAGGGGACCAACGCTCCCGACCCCTACGAGGGTCTCGACCTGCTCCACTACGTCTCCGGTCAGATCACCTATGTGACCGACGCCGAGTTCGAGGCTCTGCTGGGCCATCCGATCCCGGAGGATGTCGTCCGCATCGACCGGAACATGACGCTGGGCGAGATGGACCATGGCCGCAGTCCGCTGGGCTGGGTGGCACAGAAGGTGCTGCGCTACCGTCTGGACAGCAGCTTTGCAAAAGGCACCCCCGACCTGAACACCGTGTTCCAGTATAATATGCCGCTGCGCGCGCTGGCCAAGATGACCAACGGCATGGTGAGCATGGGCATGGTGGACGGCCTCGTCTGGGAGCTGAAAGGCTTCTGGCTCGTGGGCATCCTTCGGGTCATCTATGAGTTCGGCAAGAATCTCATCCTGAACAGCCAGATGGAAAACCGGCTCAAAAACAGCTGAAAGGAATAAGGCCATGAATTTCTGGAATAACTTTGCCGCAAAGCATCCGGCCGCGGCCAAATGGGTGCGGGAGGGCGGACTGTTCGTCATCGTGTCCAACCTCATCACCGTGTTCAAATACCTGCTTCTGCAGTTCCTGCCCAAGGCGTTTGCAAGTCTGCCGGTGGTGGACTTCGGCTGGCCGGGCATCGACATCACCCTGTTCGGCGAGACCTTCAAGTGGAATATCCTCGGCTACGACGCGGCCCACGGCGGCCTGCCCTACTTCTGCGCCTACATGGTGGCCATGGTCATCGGCGAGTGCATCAATTTCCCCATCCAGCGCAGCCTCGTCTTCCGCAGCAAGGGCAACCTCGCCAAGCAGATCGGCTGGTATCTGCTGGCTTTCTGCCTCATCACCTGCATCGTCAACTCCATCAACTGCATCTGGGTGGCTGTGGCCGGTCTGCTGGTGCCTGATTTCATCTACAACATCGGCACCACGGTGCTCAACGGCGGCATCTCGATGATCATCTTCTTCTTCGTGAACAAGATCATCTTCCCCGAAGGCGAAGCCGCAAAATAATCTGTCATCTTCTTTGTTTTCATCATTTTCTTCATTCGAACCAACAGGCCGTCCTCCTCTGGAGGACGGCCTGTTGGCATATTGAGCGGTTTTGGACGCTGCAAAGGACGAAATTTCAGTCATAGGGGAAGAATCTGCCCAGGGGCCTTGCACTTTGACGCTTTACTGTGGTAAAATCAAGCCGTGCTTTTATCATAGAGGAAAAAAGCACCAAAGGGGGAACGTATATGAGTGAGATCTGTATCATCGTCACCATCGTCGTCTATCTTGTGGCTATGCTGCTGGTGGGTTTCGCCTACAGCAAGACCAACAACGACAGCACCGACTTCTACCTCGGCGGCCGGAAGATGGGGCCGCTGGTCACGGCTATGAGCGCCGAAGCCAGCGATATGTCCAGCTGGCTGCTGATGGGTATGCCGGGTCTGGCCTACCTGACAGGCATCGCCTCGCCGGGCTGGACAGCCATCGGCCTTGCGCTGGGTACCTGGCTCAACTGGCTCATCGTGGCCCGGCGGCTCCGCCGCTATTCGGCCAACCTCGACGCCATCACGGTACCGCAGTTCCTGTCGCTTCGCTTCCATGACCAGCGCAACCTGCTGAACGCTCTGGGCGCAGTCATCATCATCGTCTTCTTCGTGCCGTATACGGCCTCGGGCTTTGCGGCCTGCGGCAAGCTGTTCCACAGCCTCTTCGGCGTAGATTACATGGCGGCAATGCTGGTGTCGGCCCTCGTCATCGTGGGCTATACCATCCTCGGCGGCTTCCGCGCCGTCACCACCACCGACCTCATCCAGTCGGTGGTCATGTCGCTGGCCCTCATCGCGGTGCTGGGCTACGGCATCGATGTGGCAGGCGGCTGGGGTGCTGTGGTGGAGAATGCCCAGAGCCTTTCCGGCTACCTGACCATGACGGCCAGCCACGACGCTGTGACCGGCGGGGCCACGTCCTACAGCCTGCTGGACATCGTCTCCACCATGGCGTGGGGTCTCGGCTACTTCGGTATGCCCCACATCCTGCTCCGCTTCATGGCCATCGAGGACGAGAAGAAGCTGGTGCTCAGCCGCCGCATTGCCACCGTCTGGGTGGTCATCGCCATGGCAGCGTCCATCGTCATCGGCATGGTGGGCCTCGGCATGACCAGGGCCGGTGCGCTGGAATTCCTCAGCGGCTCGTCCAGTGAGACCCTCATCGTCCGCATCGCCAGTCTCATCAGCCAGCACGGCGTACTGGCCGCAGTTCTGGCCGGACTCATCCTTGCAGGCATCCTGGCGGCCACCATGTCCACGGCGGACAGCCAGATGCTGGCCGCTGCGTCCAGTGTGTCCCAGAACATTTTGCAGGAGTTCGGCCACCTCAAGCTGAACGAGAAGCAGAGCCTCTTCGCAGCCCGCCTGACTATCATCTGCGTCAGCGTGGTGGGCGTGGTGCTGGCCCGCGACCCGGATTCCAGCGTCTTCGGCATCGTCAGCTTCGCGTGGGCCGGCTTCGGCGGCGCTTTCGGCGCTGTCGTCCTCTGCGCCCTGTTCTGGAAGCGCTGCAACTGGCAGGGTGCGCTGGCCGGTATGCTCTCCGGCGGCCTGATGGTCTTCGTCTGGAAGTACCTCGTCAGCCCGCTGGGCGGCGTCTTCGGCATCTATGAGCTTCTGCCCGCCTTCCTCGTCTCGCTGGCCGTCTGCGTGGTGGTCAGCCTCGTGACCCCGGCTCCGGAGGCCGACATCCTTGCCGAGTTTGAGGCAGCAAAATAACCGGTAAAAACAAGAGAAGGGCCTGTGCTGAAACCCGGCACAGGCCCTCCTTTTATGCTTGTGTGACGCTTCCGTGCTCCACCCGGTATACCTTGTCAAACTGCTTCATGAACGCCCCCGAGACGTCGTGGGTGATGGCCACCACCATGCAGGGGAGAGCGAGCAGATTTTCCATGATCTGTCCGCTGGTGTCGGGGTCGAGGCTGGCGGTGATCTCGTCGGCGATGATGAGGTCGTACCGGCGAAGCGCCAGCCGTGCGATGCCGATGCGCTGGCGCTGCCCGCCCGAGAGATTCTTGCCGTTCTCGCTGATGAGGGTGTCGAGGCCGTCGGGCAGGGTGCTTACCCAGTCGGTGAGGCCCGCCATCCCGATGGCGTGGGAAAGCTGAGCCTCGGGGAAGTCCGCGCCGAGGCAGATGTTGCTGCGGAGGGTGTCATTGAAGAGATAGGTTGTCTGGGCAATGTAACCTACCCGCTGGTAGAGGCTCTGACGGTCGATGTCCCGCAGCTGCTGGCCGTTGAAGAGGATGCTGCCGGTATAGTCTGGGTAGTACTGGAACAGCAGCTTTGCCAGCGTAGACTTGCCGCAGCCGCTTTCGCCCACGAGGACGGCTTTTTCCTGCCCGGAGACCGTCAGCCGGACGCCGCGCAGCACCGGTGCAGCGGCCCCGGGGTAGGAAAAGCCGGTGTCCTTGCACTCGATGTGCTCGAGTTTACCGATGGCCCGGCCCGCAGAGACTTTTTCCGGGCCGGACATGGCTGCTTCCAGCCGCTGACGGATGCCCTTCGAGGATCTGACCTTGGCCCAGCACTGGGCGATCTGATTACAGGGCGTGATGACGAAGTTCGCCATGCTGGCGGCGGTGGAGACGGTGCCCATCGTCAGCCGCCCGTCGAAAGCGAGAAAAAGGCCCACCAGCATGACGATGGGGAAGATGAGGTTGCTGATGAGAGAGGTGTTGACCACCATGGCGTTGAGGCTCTGCTGGTAGGTCTGCTCGCTGTCGCGGGCCTGCCGGGCAGCATCCCGGTGGCGGGCGGCATAGGCGTCCTCCCGCAGAAAGCCCCGGATGACCTCGAACCCGCCCAGAAGCTCCTTGAGCTGCTGGGTGTAGCCCGCCATCTGGAGCGAAAAAGCGTCTCGGGAGGCTTTGAGCCGCGCATTCATCTTCCGGGGCAGGACCAGCGGCGGCACGGTCACAAGCAGGATGGCCGCCAGCATCACCGGGCTGATGTAAAGGTACATCCCCAGCGCACAGAGCATGATGCCGCCCCAGAACGCGATGTTGAAGAGGGACATATAATAGTCGTCGTAGAGGGTGCGCAGGTCGGTGGTCAACAGGGAGAGATAGGCTGCGTCGCCCTCCCGCTGATATTGGGACACCGGGCGGCGCAGCACCCGCTCCATGACCTGTCCCCGCACCTGCTCCACGGCGCCGCAGGCGAGTTTTGTAAAGGAGCGGCGGCTCAGCCGTTCGAAAAACCAGCTGGTGAAGGTGATGAGGAACACCAGCCCCATATAGCCCAGTGCCTCCTGCTTGCTCTTGGAGTCGATAAGCCACTTGAGCTGGAAGTTTTTCAACGGCGCGAAAAAGGATACCGCCGCTGTAAAGAGCGCGAAGAGCATGAGCTTCACCCAGTGGTGTCGGAAGTAGTCGTTGACCGTTGCTTTTTTCATGTGCAGTATCCTCCGCAGAGTGCTATAGCAGTTTGCGTTTTTAATGCACAAGCAACATCCGCAAACTGCATATCGCAAATATGCTATTTTGATAGGCACTATTTTTGAAAATTGCGATAAGACAGCAAAAGGCCCTCTCAGCGCCGCTGAGAGGGCCTTTCTATCGCTATCAGGTGTGGGTGCAGAGGTAATCCACCCATGCGTCGTACCCGGCGGGCAGCAGATGGTAGCCGTCCGGCTGGGCGTATTCCTCGATGAGGTCGCCGTTCTCGTCGGCCAGCGCCTCCCAGAGGTTCAGGAAGGTACAGCCCTTTTCCAGCGCGATGGCCGAAAGAGCATCGTTTATCTCACAGAGCCGCTCCTTGTAGAGGCCGGGGGACTTTTTGCTCACTTCAGGCCGGACCGGGGTGATGGACTGGACGTAAATTTTCGTGTTGGGCAGTGCCTGCGAGATCATGTCCAGCATCAGCCGGTAATAGGTGAGGAAGCTGGTATAATCACTGTCAGTGGTCAGCACATTGGTACCCAGCAGGATGTAGAGCGCCCGGGGCTGCTGGGAGGCCAGCGCCTCCATCGGGACTTCCTTTTCGCCGTCGGCCCGGCGGCAGGTGGTGTTGTTGACGACGGCATTGGGGCCGACGCCCTTATAGGCGCAGAAGTGCGCGTTGGGCAGGCCGGTGTCGTACAGCTGCATCCCCTGCGTCAGACTGTCGCCTAAAAAACTCACGTCCGAAAAGCTGCTCCGCTCCACGGCAGGGCTGGCAGGCTGGGCCGCGAGGCGGAAGTCCATCGCGGTCATCCCATTGTCGAGGGTCTGGACACTCAGGCGTCGGGCCGGGGTGTAGCTGATGGTGTTCCACTCGCTGCCGGTCAGCTCCTGCTGCAGAATGGTGGGGCCTTGGGCCGTATTGGGGGCTGGCTCGCGGTGAAGGCGCTTCCAGAGGACGCCCACAGCGGCCAGAAGCACCAGTAGGATGAGCAGCGCAGCGGTGATGAACATCCTGCGCCAGCGCCGGTGAAGGATGCGGCGGCGATATTCCTGATAATCTGCCATAATGTCCTCCTGTGGCGGAATGGTAACTTTCGCCCCTATTATACAGCACAGCCCCGGCCCGTGCAACCCGTGAGGAAAAATTCCCATATTCCGGGTGCCTGCCCTTGCGTTTTCTGTTATAAATATGATATACTAAAGTGAATCAAGTATGATAGGGAGGCTTTCACGATGCCATTTACTCCGAAACTGACTTATAAAGGCAAGCCCCTCGTCCGCAAGGACAATGAGCTGTATTACGGCTGCATGACCGACCCGTATGTGCTTTATCTGCAGATCCAGTCCACCAAGACCGTGGGCGGTGTGGATGTGGCAGACAAGGTCCATCTGCAGCTGCTCTCTACCGATGAGTCCAAGCCCCGTGAGGCCCGCGTGGCACGTCAGACCACCAAGAACGGCCTGTACAATGCGCTGGACATCGGCAGCATCTGGCTGCAGAAGGCAAACGAGAACGGCTGAACCCAAACGCGAACCGCAAGCTGCTGAAAGGGACTGCTCCTGCATGGAGCGGTCCCTTTTTTGCTGTGCAAATATTTTGCGTTATGCGGAACTTTGTGGTATACTTATTCTGATATTTTATGCACAAAAGGCAGGAATGAAATTATGCTGCATGATCCGGAACTGCATTATCTGGATAACGCTGCCACCACCATCGTTGCTCCCGAGGTGGCAGACGTGATAGACAAGGCCATGCGGGAGCACTGGGCCAACCCCTCCAGCCTCTATGCCCCCGGCGCACGGAGCGAAGAGGTCCTGAACGCCGCCCGTGCCGCTGTGGCCCGCACTCTGGGCTGCAAGTCGAAGGAGCTGTACTTTACCTCCTGCGGCAGCGAGGGCAATAATCTGGCCCTACTGGGCGCCGCCCAGACCCGCACTTTCGGCAAGGGCATCGTGATGTCGGGCTTCGAACACCCCAGCGTCCAGCGCCCGCTGGAACGCCTGGCCGCGCAGGGCTATAACGTCACTGTCGTGAAGCCTCAGGCCGACGGCACAC
>OGFW01002324.1_pt1 | contig 11964 bp, 11 predicted proteins | sample 1570991 | NCBI WGS metagenome assembly OGFW01 (sample SAMEA2582074, study PRJEB24529) | metagenome | biome: Human gut stool | place: China | collected 2011
AAACCAAAACGCTTTGGGGAGGTAGCGAAGAAGAAATGAAAAAGTTAGAATCATCATTGAAAAATATGTTGCTGGTACTCACGGGAGTAACAGCTATTTCGGTAGCTCTGCTGGCTTATGTGAATGAGTTGACCAAAGGGCCTATTGCAGAAGCAAATGCAAAAACACTGAATGAGGCTTTAAAAGAAGTCTTACCCGAATTCACGAATAATCCGGTTGCAGAGTGTGATACTATGTTTAGTGAGAAAGACGGTAAGAAGATTGTTGACTTTATTATTTATCCGGCTAAAAACGGAGATCAATGGGTCGGGACGGCGGTTGAAGCTAAATCGATGGGATTTGGCGGAGAACTGAAAGTACTGGTTGGTTTTGATGCCGAAGGCAAAATCTATAACTATTCATTGTTGTCACATGCCGAGACTCCCGGGCTTGGTTCAAAAGCGGCCGATTGGTTTAAGGAAGGCAATAAAGGTAGTATTAAAGGAATGAATCCGGGTGAGCAACCGTTAACGGTAAGTAAGGATGGGGGACAGGTAGATGCTATTACCGCTTCTACAATCACTTCACGCGCTTTCTTGAATGCCGTGAACGCTGCGTATGGTGCTTATAAAGGCAATGGCGATACTAACGGGACAACCGGTGCTTCTCAGAAAGCCGCTCCGGTACAGGAGTCCGAAACTGCGATTGTCGATTCAGTAGTTATTAAATAAGAAAGGAGTATAAAGATATGAATAACTTTAAAGTATTGATGAATGGGATTGTTAAAGAGAATCCGACATTTGTGCTCCTGCTTGGTATGTGTCCTACATTGGGTACGACTTCTTCGGCCATTAACGGTATGGGTATGGGACTTGCCACTATGTTTGTTTTGATTTGCTCTAATGTGGTGATCTCGTTGATAAAGAACTTGATTCCGGACATGGTACGCATTCCGTCATTCATTGTGGTAATCGCGTCTTTTGTGACTTTGCTTCAGATGGTGATGCAGGCTTATGTCCCTGGATTGTATGCTACATTAGGGCTTTTTATTCCGTTGATTGTTGTGAATTGTATTGTGTTGGGACGTGCAGAAGCATTTGCAGCTAAGAATAATGCTCTTTCGTCCATGTTCGACGGAATTGGTATGGGACTGGGCTTTACGATTGCTCTTACATTGTTGGGAGCTGTCCGCGAGTTTCTGGGTACAGGTAAGATATTCAACTTGTCAATCATCCCTGAAGAATATGGTATGCTTGTCTTTGTTCTTGCTCCGGGTGCGTTTATTGCATTAGGATATCTGATTGCGCTGATTAACAGCCTTAAGAAAGCAAATTAAAATAAACGATTATGGAATATATATTGATATTTATCTCGGCAATCTTTGTTAATAACATTGTGTTGTCGCAATTTCTGGGAATCTGTCCGTTTCTGGGTGTTTCCAAGAAAGTGGATACAGCGTTGGGTATGAGTGCAGCGGTGGCTTTTGTGCTTACCATTGCCACAATCGTAACGTTCCTGATCCAGAAGTTTGTGCTCGATGCTTTCGGATTGCAGTACTTGCAGACTATTACGTTTATATTGGTCATTGCGGCACTGGTCCAGATGGTGGAAATTATTCTAAAAAAGGTTTCCCCTGCACTTTATCAGGCACTGGGCGTATTCCTTCCCTTAATTACGACAAACTGTTGTATTTTGGGTGTGGCTATTCTTGTTATCCAGAAAGATTATGATTTATTGACGGGAGTTGTCTATGCATTCTCTACTGCTATCGGTTTTGGCTTGGCCTTGGTGCTTTTTGCCGGACTCCGTGAGCAAATGAGCCTTGTGAAAATTCCCGAGGGTATGAAAGGAACTCCGATTGCTTTAATTACAGCCGGATTGCTGGCTATGGCATTTATGGGATTCTCCGGAGTGGTATAAATCCTGACGACAAACAACTGAAGGATGAGCGGCGGACAGGCTATCGTTGAGGTAGTTCTTCCGTCGCTTTTTCTGTTATTTTGTCTTAATGCACATTTCCATCATGAAATAATATTCGTTTTTTGTGCATTTATCTAAATTTATTTTGTTACATTTGCAAACACTTTACAAGAAAACCGAAAAAACTAACCATTATACACGTTATGAAAGAAAGAATTTTAGTAACAGGCGGAACCGGATATATCGGCTCTCATACTGTAGTAGAGCTGCAAAACAGTGGATACGAAGTAATCATCATTGATAACTTATCTAATTCAAATGCTGATGTAGTAGATAACATCGAGAAAGTATCAGGTATTCGTCCTGTTTTTGAGAAACTGGACTGTTTGGATTTTAACGGTTTGGATGCCGTGTTCAATAAATATAAAGGTATTAAGGCAATTATTCACTTTGCAGCCAGCAAGGCAGTAGGTGAATCTGTAGAAAAACCATTGCTGTACTACCGCAATAATCTGGTTTCTTTAATCAATCTGCTTGAGCTGATGCCAAAACATGGTGTAGAAGGTATTGTATTTTCTTCTTCATGTACTGTATATGGTGAACCGGATGAATTACCTGTAACAGAGAATGCTCCGATTAAGAAAGCTACTTCTCCCTATGGAAATACAAAACAGATTAACGAAGAGATTGTCAGGGATACTGTAACTTCAGGTGCTCCGATAAATGCTATTTTGTTGCGCTACTTTAATCCGATCGGTGCTCATCCAACAGCATTATTGGGAGAACTTCCTAATGGCGTACCACAAAATCTTGTTCCCTATTTAACCCAGACAGCTATCGGAATTCGTGAAAAACTGAGCGTGTTTGGTGATGATTATGATACACCCGATGGTTCATGTATCCGTGATTTTATTAATGTTGTAGATCTTGCCAAAGCACATGTGATTGCTATCGCACGTATTCTTGAAAAGAAACAAAAAGATAAAGTTGAGACTTTCAATATCGGTACAGGTCGTGGAGTTTCGGTTCTTGAACTGATCAACGGATTTGAGAAAGCTACAGGCGTAAAACTGAACTATCAGATTGTAGGGCGCCGTGCCGGTGATATAGAAAAAGTGTGGGCTAATCCTGATTATGCAAACAATGAATTAGGATGGAAGGCACAGGAAACTCTTGAAGATACACTGCGCTCTGCATGGGCTTGGCAGTTGAAACTTCGTGAAAGAGGTATCCAATAAATTAGAATATTGTTTTAATTAACATATAAGAAATGAACAAATGTTTTTATACATTTGTTTATAGGATGCAAATCGGCCTGATGCTGTTTATGTGTATGTGAATATCCATAATTGGTACTTATGCCTCCCCGGCATAGACAGGTAAGATTGCATAGTAGTTTTGTCGTGTTTTATTTTGTGTTTGTGTTGTGACAGTACTACGACGTGAGTCGTGGTACTGTTTTTTTATTATGAACTTTATTTGATTTATCTTCTTCCGCTTTGTCAGATTATTGTCTGAGAACAAAATGTGATTACACTTTTAAATCACTTTACCAATACTACTACCGGATTCGATTCTTCATTCAATTCTTTTAAGACACTTAGTTCTTTCTCTATTTTTATTTCAGGATGTTCCTCCAGCCAGCTAAGAATGTCGTCTGCCTGGACTAAAGAGGCATATTCTCCTTTTTCATTAAAGAAAGTAGGGTTGAAAGGCATAAGCTGAGTTAAGTCATCGATGAATTTATTATCAGCTAAAGCTATATGGGTTACCTTCGTCTTTTTATCATAAATTCCATTGTATAAAACAGCCTTTTCTGTGTATAGTCCTCTGATAAATTGGAAATAGAGTAATTTGTTATTCTCTATTGCATAGCTGACCAGGATACGGTCACTATTGTTTTCCGAAAGTGTTCGTTCTTCTGCCGGCCAATGATATTTGCCGGTATTGAATATCATGTGTTTTTCCAATTGATAATCTTTCAATGTATAAATGGTGTCAGTAAACAATTCCTTGAAACGGATTTCATTATTATTTTTCCAAAGTGCCGTATGATTAGGCACACAAATGCTCTGCTTTCCATTACTGTATTGTATGTGGATGATACCACCTAACAGTCCGAATCCTTTGCGTACGGAAATACTGCTAATATCGTCTACCTGCCCGGTACCTAATTCAGGTATAATATTAGGGATTGTATCTATAAAATTGCCTTTTTCAGAAAAGTATAATACCGAACTGGGACATTTCTGACCCAAACCACCTACATAATGTCCTACAATAATAGAATCACAAAATATAAATCCGTTGAGTCCGGGACGATTTATTTGAATACTGCCGGTTGAGGTTTCCGGAGTGGGAATGGTGATGATTCCCGCAAATTTACCTTTTTGGTCATATTTTACCAGTTGATTAGGTTCACGGTTAAAATATAACAACTGGTTTTGTGGATTCAGATATCCATTAGTACTATTATAAGCCTCCGGATCATCTCCTCTATGTCCTACGGAGCAAATAAACTTTCCGGTTTGCTTATCAAACAACAAACATTGTTTCCCATTATGGATCATAATCTTATCATCCAAAAGTTTAACTTCCGGAAAATCTCCGATTAAACAAGAGTCTGTTGTTTCTAAAGGGATGTATTGGATTGTTTTTCCAAGATCAGATACTTTGAGCTCTGCCAGTTTTTCTATTCCTTCGGCAATATCTATCTGATTGATTTCCGAGGTTTGCTGTGTTCTATTGCAAGAAGGCAATAATAATAATAGGGCGAAAATGCCACATGGTACAATTTGTCTCTTCATGTTTTTATCATTTATTTTAGGTTATAAAATACCTGTTGTTCGTTATGAAGGACAAATAAACTAAATATTTTAGTGATTAAACTATTTGTTGTAGTTAAATAACCAAAATATTTAGTTTTTTGATTCTTGAAAAATCTATTTCATAAGGATGACTACCGGATTAGATTCCTCGTTGATCTCTTTTGCAAAAGCAAACTTGCCATTTGGTTTAATTTCCGGATGCTCTTCCATCCATTCTAAAACACTACTTGCCTGAATAAGATCTACATATTCATTATCAGCATTGCATCTACGGGGATTCAGAGGCATGAAGTTATCAATATCGTTCATAAAACTCTGTCCTTTGCTTACTTGAGTCGTTTGAGTGTTTTTATTGTATATGCCGGTGTATACCTCATCTCTCTGCCTGAACTGGAATATGATGATTGAAGCACTTTCCATCACATGATCGATTTTAATTCTTTCATCATTTTTCTTTTTCTGGTATCTTTCTTCTACCGGATAATGATATTTTCCTGTATTGAAAACCAGATAAGGATGTGACTTATTTCCGGATAAGGTGTAGATTGTGTCCAGATAAGCTTCTTTAAAACGTACTTTTCCATCATGTTTCCATAATGTAGAAAGCATCCGTGGAGATTCAATGACCTCATCACTGTTAAAGTATGCTATTATCATGCCATAGATCCCCATGTTGCCGTAGAACTCTCGTGCTTTTTCATTCTTTAATATGTTTATTCGTATTGTATTTATGGCTACGGGTATAACTGGCAGTAGAGATGGGATACTGTCTAATATTTCCCCCTTTTTGTCAAGGAGGAGAAAAGGGGGCTTCTTTTCCGTTCCTTTTATCGGGAAAAGGTCAGATTGGTAACTGATGATTAATGAATCTGTGAAAACAAAGCAAGCAGGATTTCTTGGGCCTAAGCTTTTGGAAACCTTAACTTCGCCTAAATAATTACCTTTCAGATCGTAGCGCATTAAACTACCGTTCCACCCGACAAAATATAGTTCTTCTGCCACATCATCGATCCAGAAAGTCGCTTCACTATATCCTCCCGGATCGTTACCTACATGTCCGATAGAACGTATGAATTTGCCGTTGGTTTTATCGAAGACTAAGCATTGCTTGTTTGTGCTAACGATAATGTTGTTTTTATAAACTTGTATATCCGGATTGTTATTGATCAGACAACTGTCTGTGGTTTCTAATGCTATATAATTGATTTCCTTTAGAAAATCGGAGGCTTTAAGTTCCGTTGGATTTTTAATTTTTCCAACAATATCTATCTGTCCGGGCGCTTTCGTTTCTCTTGATGGAGAGGTACAAGAGGCTAATAAAAGCATAGCACATCCGTATGCCAATAAGTAGTTTTTCATTGTATTATAATTTATGATGGGGCTATTTCAATTTCGTTTGAAAACAGAATGCCTGGCCGAAATCTAAATCTGCTATTTCTTCTTCAGGGTTGAATAAACCGAAGACAGATGAACCGGAACCAGACATGGCAGCATATACGGCTCCTTTGCGGTAAAGTTCTTTTTTGATATCTTCGATTACAGGGTACTGTGGGAAGACACTTTCTTCAAAATCATTCAGCATGTTGTCTTTCCATTCGTTTACCGGACGTTTGATGATTTCTTTTAATGAATGTTCGGGATGGCGGGGCCTAATGAATGAAAAAGCTTCCCGCGTCGAGACAAAGATATTGGGTTTTACAAGTACTAACTGATACCCTTTCAGTGATAAATCGACAGGGGAAAAGACATTCCCGATACCTTCTGCGAAAGTTGGTTTGTTTTTTATAAAAAAAGCGCAGTCTGCTCCTAACATGGCAGCATATTCTTCCAGTTTCTCATCTGTCAGATGCAGGTGAAATTTTTCATTTAGCAGCTTCAGCATGAAAGCAGCATCTGCAGAGCCACCTCCTAATCCGGCACCCGAAGGAATGTGTTTGTACAAGTATATATCTATCGGGGGTAATTGAAATTCCCGATCAAGTAAAAGATAAGCTTTTACTACCAGATTGTTTTCGGGTTCTCCACTGATTTCAAGACCGGATTGATGCAAAGCAAATTTCTGTTTAGAGTCATTCAATATTGTAATTTCCAGAGCATCTTCCAGAGGTACAGAATAGAACACTGTTTCCAGGTTATGGTATCCGTCCGGACGTTTTTCAGTAATGTTCAGCCCCAGGTTTATTTTGGCATTCGGAAATGTAATCATGTCTTTGGACTATTAATGATTCGTGGTTAATGATTAATGCTATCTAATGGACGCAAAGTTAAATAAATAATTCAGATTTGATAATGGAAAATTGATAATAGAGAATTATCTTTGCCTACATTTTGTGGATGTATACAACTTAATCCACTATTCATTTTCTATATTTCAATAAAAATACAGATGGCCGAACAAAGAAGAAATACCCGTAGTACCACTAAGTCCAAGGTTCAACCCGTAAATGATTATGGGCGTATCCAGCCGCAAGCGCCGGAACTGGAAGAAGCTGTGCTCGGGGCCTTGATGATTGAAAAAGATGCCTATTCGCTGGTGAGTGAGATTCTCCGTCCGGAATCGTTTTACGAACATAGGCATCAATTGATTTATGCAGCTATTACCGATCTTGCCGTTAATCAAAAACCGGTAGATATTCTTACTGTGAAGGAGCAGCTCAGTAAGCGTGGTGAGCTGGAAGAAGTCGGAGGACCGTTTTATATTACTCAATTGAGCAGTAAAGTGGCATCTTCCGCCCATATTGAATATCATGCCCGTATTATTGCACAAAAATATTTGGCAAGAGAACTCATTACTTTTACAAGTAACATACAGAGTAAGGCTTTTGACGAAACTCTCGATGTAGACGATCTTATGCAAGAGGCCGAAGGGAAACTCTTTGAGATTTCACAGCGGAACATGAAGAAGGACTATACGCAGATCAATCCGATTATTGCCGAGGCTTATGAACAGATTCAGAAAGCCGCCGCACGTACCGATGGTCTGAGCGGATTGGAGAGTGGATATACCAAACTGGATAAGATGACTTCCGGATGGCAGAAATCCGACTTGATAATTATTGCTGCCCGTCCGGCCATGGGTAAAACGGCTTTTGTACTTTCAATGGCTAAGAATATTGCCGTGAATTTCAGGAATCCGGTAGCCTTGTTTTCTCTTGAAATGAGTAACGTTCAGTTGGTCAATCGTCTGATCTCGAACGTTTGTGAAATTCCGAGTGAAAAAATCAAGAGCGGACAATTGGCAGCTTATGAATGGCAACAGCTCGATTATAAATTGAAGGATTTGCTGGATGCACCGCTTTATGTTGATGATACTCCCTCTCTGTCCGTATTTGAACTTCGAACTAAGGCACGTCGATTGGTTCGTGAGCATGGAGTAAGAATTATCATCATTGACTACTTGCAGTTGATGAACGCCAGCGGTATGGCATTTGGCAGCCGTCAGGAAGAGGTTAGTACTATTTCACGTTCGTTGAAGGGGCTTGCCAAAGAGTTGAATATTCCGATTATTGCTCTGTCTCAGTTGAATCGTGGTGTCGAGAGTCGTGAAGGACTTGAAGGAAAACGTCCTCAGTTGAGTGACCTTCGTGAATCCGGTGCAATCGAGCAGGATGCCGATATGGTGTGTTTCATTCACCGCCCCGAATATTACAAGATATTTCAGGATGATAAAGGAAACGATCTCCGTGGAATGGCCGAAATTATTATCGCTAAGCATCGTAATGGTGCGGTTGGCGATGTTCTGCTACGATTTAAAGGTGAGTATACCCGTTTCCAGAATCCGGATGACGATATGGTAATTCCGTTGCCTGATGCCGGGGCCATGCTCGGATCACGAATGAATAATACCGGAACAGTACCTCCGCCTCCTGCTGAATTTGCCCCTCAGAGTAGTAATCCGTTCGGAGGTGGAAATGACGGACCTCTGCCTTTTTAAAAGAGATATTTATTTAATTTTATAATACCATGAAAAGATATTGCCAAACACTCGAATTGTATAATGATTCGGAATTGATTCGTGCTTATGTCGCAGCACATCAGCATGTGTGGCCGGAAATTAAAGCCGGTATCCGTGAAGTCGGGATACTCGATATGCAGATTTATATCCACGAACATACACTCTTTATGATTGTCGATACGGTAGATGAATTCGATTGGATAAAAGATAATGAGCGCTTGGCTAAACTTCCCCGGCAGGCAGAATGGGAGGCTTATATGTCTCGCTTTCAGCGTTCATTGCCCGGACAAGCGTCACATGAGAAGTGGAAAATGATGGAACGTATATTTAAACTCTGACAATATGCAAAAACTACTATCTTTACCGCCCAATCTGGTTCAGTCTTTTCATGAACTGGAGAGGGTGAACCGTACCGATTGGTTTTGTACTTCCGACCCGGTAGGTAAGAAACTTGGTTCCGGTGGTGGAACATCCTGGCTGCTTGAAGAATGTTATAATGAATATTCAGATGGCGCTACTTTTGGAGAGTGGCTTGAAAAAGAAAAAAGAATTCTTTGAAGGATGCTCCGTACCCCGCAACAAAGAATTGATGCGAGTATTCAGAGATTTGGATTTAGTCGAACATCTAGGCTCCGGAATTCCTCGTATTTTAAGGAGTTACGGAAAAGAATGTTTCAAATTCACAGAGAACTTTTTACGCATGACATTCCCAGCTTTAGAAAAAGTTACCCCGCAAGTCACCCCGCAAGTTACCCCTCAAGTTACCCCGCAAGTCATCCCCCAAGTCACCCCCCAAGTCGAGGACCTTATAAAAATACTGGATAGAGAAATGAATCGATCGGAACTCCAAGAAAAACTAAATCTTTCAGATAGAAAACATTTCAGAATACATTACCTAAAGCCAGCTTTAGAGGCTGGTCTAATAGAAATGACTAAACCTGAAATCCCTAACAGTAGATCTCAAAAATACCGTCTTACGGTAAAAGGGATACAAATAAAAGAGATAAATCAACCTCATTAAATAGCTATAAATAACTATTTTCCCCTCCACGTTGTTGAATTAACTTTGTTCCTCTTTTCGCACAATTTTAATTAAAACAACTAGGAGTCTATGGTATTCAACAAAACGGAAGAACAGGAAAAAGAATATTTACGACAGATTATTAACACTATAAACGATTCGATCAATAACACGGATAAATCCGTCAAGGAACACGTTGACACGTTACAAGAATACAAGGAATATCTGTGGTCGAATAAAGACATCGATCCACACGAGATACGCTCCATGAGAGAAAGCATCTTACGTCATTTTGCAACAGGCGAGAGTGTTATTGATAAACGCAAACGACTGGGAAAGATTCTGGATATTCCTTATTTCGGGCGGATAGATTTCACGGAAAGGAAAGAGGGATGCGAAACAATGGCATTATATATCGGGATTCACACGTTCTATGATCCCGTCAAAAAAGCCAACCTAATCTACGATTGGAGAGCGCCTATATCCAGTATGTTTTACGACCACGAACTAGGGAACGCATCCTATTCTTCCCCCTCCGGAGAGGTTGACGGGGACATTTCCCTCAAACGACAATACCGTATCCGCAAAGGTAAGATGGAGTACATGATCGAGAGTTCGTTGACCGTTCACGATGATATTCTGCAAAAAGAACTGAGTTCCAATGCCGACGATAAGATGAAGAATATCGTGACCACGATACAACGGGAACAAAACCGGATTATCCGAAACGAAGAAGCACAAGCGCTCATCATACAGGGAGTGGCAGGATCAGGGAAAACATCCATTGCCTTGCATCGTATCGCTTATTTGCTTTACACGCTAAAAGGGGAGATTACCTCAAAAGATATTCTAATCATCTCCCCCAACAAGGTTTTCGCCGACTATATCTCGAACGTTCTCCCGGAACTCGGTGAAGAAACGGTTCCTGAAACCAGCATGGAGCAAATCCTTTCGGGGATTCTCGATAACAAATACAAATATCAAAATTTTTTTGAACAAGTAACAGAACTACTAGATAAACCGACACCGGAATTTATTGAACGGATTCAATACAAAGCCTCCTTTGATTTCATCTCGCAATTAGAAAAGTTTGTTCTTTACATGGAGAACAACTATTTTAAAGCAACAGATGTCAAACTGACCAAACAGATTACCGTTCCGGCCGAGTTTATCGATGAACAATTCCGACGGTTCAACCGTTACCCGATGCGCAAACGCTTCGAGACGATGACAGATTATATCTTGGAGATGATGGCCTTAAGACATTATTTCAAAGCTACAACCGCCGAAAGAAACCTGTTGAAAAAGGAAATTCAAAAGATGTTTGCCGGAAACAACGACATTCAAGTTTACAAAGACTTTTTCACGTGGATCGGGAAACCCGAAACATTCAAAATACGCAAGAACCGTACGCTGGAATACGCAGATCTGGCCCCCTTGACATATCTCCACATAGCGTTAGAGGGTACTCCTACCCCTTCTCGGGTCAAACACCTCTTGATTGACGAAATGCAAGATTATTCGCCGATACAATACAAAATCATTCAGAAACTTTATCCTTGTCGGAAAACGATTCTCGGGGATGCCTGTCAGTCGGTAAACCCTTATGGATCATCAACCGCCGATATGATTCTGAAGGCATTCGTCACGGGAGAAGTGATGAAACTCTGTAAAAGTTATCGATCCACATTCGAAATCACGAGTTTTGCACAAAGAATTCAAACGAAGAACTGGAAGCCATCACCCGACACGGGGAAGAACCAACTGTCCTCTCTTTCAAGAATTCGGAAGAAGAACTTTCCGCCATCTCGGAATTAATTGTCACGTTCAGAACGTCGACTTACAAATCATTGGGGATAATATGCAAAACCGAGATGCAAGCACAAGAAATCACAGAGAAACTCAAATCGTACACGGACAACCTCTATTTTCTATCCCATCAGAGTACGGCTTTCGCCAAAGGAATCATCGTCACCTCATCCCATATGGCAAAGGGGTTGGAATTTGACGAGGTGATCATTCCCCAAGCGAACGACACCAACTACAACACGCTTATAGACAAAAGTATGCTTTACGTTGCCGTGACAAGAGCCATGCACAAACTAACCATCACGCATTGGGGTAACCCCAGTCGATTTATTCCTTAGACCAACCCTTGCACACGTCAATCCACTCCCGGGAACGAGAACAATCCTCCAGTTCTTTGATAGATAACTCAACCGCACTGTTACTTGGCACCGCAGCCGGGTAAACAATCTCGA
>OGFW01002328.1_pt1 | contig 11939 bp, 8 predicted proteins | sample 1570991 | NCBI WGS metagenome assembly OGFW01 (sample SAMEA2582074, study PRJEB24529) | metagenome | biome: Human gut stool | place: China | collected 2011
CAAGACATGTTGGTAACGACCCGCTAAGTGGACGCCATCAACCTCCTGTCCAAAATGCTCAAAAAGACGTGAAAAGCGCGTGCGAAGCAACTCAGGCTTAGTGATTAAACCATGATTAAGATCCTCCCACATGGAACGGTTCATGGGGATATAGTGATCCTTGTAAACTTTAAGATCTCGTGAAGCCACCCCAGCCTCTTCAAGAAGGTAGGTCAAAGCCAAATCTTCAGCACGGTCAAAATCTAGGAGGGTGTGGTCAAGGTCGAAAAGTAAATGGGTGTAGGTCATGGTATATCCTTTCTAACTGGAAATCTTTAGGCTCTATTTTACCACAATCCAGCTATATATAAATAAAGAAACACAAAAGGACGACCCACAGGCCGTCCTCTCTGATTTATGAAAAATAAGTATTGCTTACTTAATAGACTAACATTATATCCATTAGACCTTAAAGAAAGCTTAAAATAGGATATTTTTCAAAAAATACAATTTTACTTAAAACCCTAATATCACTAATTCATGGTATACTGAAAATACAAGATTAATCAAACGAGGCGTGTTATGAAAAATTTAAAATTTCAATCCGTTTTTGATATTATCGGTCCTGTCATGGTAGGACCTTCCTCTAGTCATACTGCAGGAGCTGTTCGTATTGGAAAGATTGTTTCTGCCATCTTTGGTGAAACACCGACTGAGGTGGAATTTCAACTTTTTAATTCCTTTGCCAAGACCTATCGAGGTCACGGGACTGATGTAGCTCTAGTAGCTGGTATTTTAGGTATGGAAACTGATGACCCTGATATTCCGCACGCGCTTGATATTGCACACGAAAAAGGCATTAAGGTCTACTGGAAAATCAACAAAGATAGTAATGCACCACATCCCAACACCACTCGTATTACACTAAAAAATGCTACAAAAACTATCTCTGCCACTGGTGTTTCCATCGGTGGAGGGAATATCCAAGTGACTGAGCTCAATGGTTTTGCGGTCAACCTCAAAATGAATACACCTACACTTATCATTGTTCACCAAGATGTTCCAGGAATGATTGCTCTTGTGACCGATATTTTATCTCGTTATGATATCAATATCGCTCAGATGACCGTCACTCGAGAAAATGCTGGTGAGAAGGCTATTATGATTATCGAAATTGACTCGCACCAGTGTGATGAGGCCGTCAATGAAATCGCTAGAATTCCTCATCTACATAATGTCAACTTTTTCAGCTAAGAGGGGGATTGCATGTTTTACACTATTGAAGAATTAGTTCAACAAGCTGACCGAGATTACCAAGGCAATATCGCCGAGCTCATGATTGCCACAGAGACAGAGCTAACTGGACGGGAACGTCCTGAAATTCTAGCTCTGATGGCTAGAAATCTTGAAGTGATGAAAGAGTCTGTTCAGGCTGGTTTGTCCCCTGAGAAATCACCAACTGGCTTAACCGGGGGAGACGCTGCCAAACTGGATGCCTATATCAAAAATGGAAAGACCTTGGCTGATTCTGCCGTCTTAGGTGCTGCTAGAAATGCCATGGCCGTCAATGAATCTAACGCCAAGATGGGCTTGGTTTGTGCCACACCAACTGCTGGATCAGCTGGTTGTCTACCTGCTGTTCTTACAACTGCTATCGAAAAACTGGGCTTAACCGAATCACAACAATTGGATTTTCTCTTCACTGCGGGTGCATTTGGTCTAGTCATCGCAAATAATGCCTCGATTTCTGGTGCCGAGGGAGGCTGCCAAGCCGAAGTCGGTTCCGCCTCTGCTATGGCTGCTGCCGCTATTACAATAGCTGCTGGTGGAACACCTTTCCAAGCCAGCCAGGCCATCTGCTTTGTGCTTAAGAATATGTTGGGACTCATTTGCGACCCTGTAGCCGGATTGGTTGAGGTCCCATGTGTCAAACGTAATGCTATGGGAGCAAGTTTTGCCCTAGTAGCTGCTGACATGGCCTTGGCGGGTATCACATCGGCCATTCCAGTCGATCAGGTTGTTGACGCGATGTATCAGGTTGGTTCAGCCATGCCAACTGCCTTTCGGGAAACTGCTGAGGGTGGCTTAGCAGCAACTCCGAAAGGAAAGGCACTCGCAAAAGAAATTTTTGGGTGATTTAAAAACTTAGAAGCTTTCATACTTCTAAGTTTTTTCTTCTTACATAGTCTTTTCAACGTTTTTATTTTAGCTGAATAGCCATTTTGTCAAAAAGTGCCATGTTTCTTTGGCAATACTTGCAAGGAAGGTTGATAGACTAAATTTGTTAAATGTTTTTAGGAGATTGTCAACTATTGGAGCAATAGTCTTAGGTGTTTCCACTGGAGTCTTACTTTCTTCTTGCTTACCAGTATTATCCTGAGATGGATTTGGTACTGTACTTGTATTGTCATGGCTATTATTTTGTCCAGTTGGTTCAGGCTCTGGAGCAACCTCAGGTTGATGCTCAGGTTCATCTGGTTTATTTTCCGGACTTGGTTCTGGACTAGGTTGTGGCTGAGGATCAGGTTTGATTGGTTCGTCAGTGGTGTCACTGCTTGTGTTTGTCATTTTTTCAGTAACGAAGAAGTTTTTGAATTCTACTGCTCCATCCCAAAGACCGACACCTACATGGGCTTGATTGAAGTAATTATCCACGGCATCAAATTGATGATGGAGCACTTCCTTACCATCGACATAGACTGTCATGGTGTCCTTGCCCTTTTCAACCTTGACGTGGTGGTACTGACCATCATTGATTGCTTTATCCAGATGAGCTTCAGCGATGGTTTCACCACCAAAACGGAAGAGACGAACAGTATCATTGTCAGCAAATTGGACAGAGTAGGCACGGCCTGGTTCTTCACGTTCCGCAGCTACAAAAAGGTTGACCAAACCATGTTGGTATTTGACATCGATATCATAGTCAAATTGCTTGAAGCCATTACTTTCATAGGCCATGAAGAAGTCATTGGCACTGACATTGCTATCGTAAAGGGTATCGTCATCAATATACCAATCACCAGTGACAGCCTTTAAGCCTTTAAGGTTGGTCGCAAAATTATTGAGCGTAATGTCAATATTAAAGGTCTTGGTCAATGATGGGTTTTCAACTGAAGTTGCTGTGACAGTGAGATGACCCTTGTGAAGAGCTTTGAGAGAAAGTTTATTGTCATGTTCAGTATATGACACCAAACTTGGATCACTAACTGTCCATGTCACATCTTGCTCTTCAGAAGCAGGTGCGAGGTAAACCTGCAAGTCCTTACTTTGTCCAACTTCAAGAGCCAAATGACCTGCAACTGTGGTGTTCATGGCAACAGCCTTAGTGACTTCCTTCTTGTCAGTCCAAGTACTCTTAATTGGGTAGATAGCAATATTTGCTTTGGCTGGACCACCTTCAACCAAGACACTTGCTCCAACAGCTCTTGGGCTTGGGAAAATCTGGTTAGCACCTGCCACCGTATTACCCTTAGCAAAGACTTCCACACTCGCACGGTCCACATAAAGGTGCAAATCAATAGAACCATCTTCATTGCGAGTCACTTGTTGGCTATTCACCTTAGTAAAGGCATCTGAAAGGATTGTACCAGATTGGCTACGGTCAATAGACAAAGTTTCCTTGGTTAAATCGTAAACGACCTTAGTAGCTTGACCATCGCCAACGCGAAGGTTAAATCCAACCGCTGTCGTGTCCTTACCTGGTACAAAGTGAGAAACCACTTCATAAGTGTCACCTGTGAAATCTTTAAGCAGTTCATTGTCAGAAGCTACTCTGACATTTTCAAAATACTGGGCATTATCTGTATCACGAAGGCTTTCATAGGCCTTAACAGGAGTTTGTGTTAAGAGGTAACGGTCGCCTGATTTAACCAAACCAAGGTCAAGGTTAAGGTTAAAGGTACCATTAAATTTTTGACCTACAGTATCTGCAACCAGATTGCAATAATCTTCCCAAGTGTTCATCCAGTTGATTTCAGTCAATTGTGGGATGTTTGGATGGTCAGCTGTTCCAAAATCATGAACATAATAAGTCATGGCAGCATAGGAATCCTTACCAAAATTCATGATTTCGTCATGGTCTTGGTAAACATCATCAGCTACAAAGGCCCACTTGCCATCCACTTGTTTAAAATCACCAACCTTGTAAGAACGACCACCACGTGAGAGAACCCACTTGAGAGCCCCATCATTGGCTACAATCGGATAAAGGTCAGGACATTCCGTATGCAAATCCTTATAGGTTGTTTCCACTTGCCAGTTCTTTAAGTCCTGTGAAGAATAAATGCGGAGTGGACCACCAGCAAGGACCATAAACCATTGGTTATCCCAGCGAAAGACCTTAGGATCACGGAAATCTTGGTTTTGAAGTGGGTCCTGAGACCAGTCGGCAACCACCTTATCATATTTTTGCCAAGTTCTACCCTCGTCCTCACTATAGGCAATTTCAATCCGTTGCCCATTACCATTTGAAGTGATAATAGCTACCAGGCCACCTTCCGAAGATTTGAAGAGGCCTGAGCTATTGGTACTATCAACCACGACAGAGCCTGAGAACATGTGACCTGTTGCATCTGGATAAAAAGCAATTGGCTCTTCATCCCAATGAAGCAAGTCTCGGCTGGTCGCATGGGCCCAGTGCATTGGCCCCCATTTGGTATCATCGTAAAATTGATAGAAGAGATGGTAACGTCCCTTGTAGAAGACCAAGCCATTAGGGTCATTAGCCCAGCCATCCTTAACAGAATAATGATACTGATCACGATAAAGCTCGTTGTAATACACATCATCGCTCTGTCTGCGATGGATATTGACGCGGTAGGTCAAGGTCACAGGACGGCCAAGCGAATCGGTCACACTACTTTCAATGGTAAAGTAATTGGCACCGACAGCCACTGGCAATTGAGAAATATCTGTGTAAACATTTCCCTTGGCATCTTCAACCTTAATGACAGCATTTGAATTATGCTTAGTGATGTCAAAGCCTACTGTCTCAGCATTGTGTCCCACATATTGAATATGAAGCGGTTCTTCGGAGAAGAATTGGGCTTGTTTTTCAACGGAACCTGTCTTTGAAGTCACTACGAGATTGTCAATCAAAGGAAGACTCTCATCGTCAAGATTGACATAACGGGTGTTTTTGAAAATAACATTGGCATTCCAATTAAGAAGTCCAAAATAACCTTCTGGAAGAACTTGAGGTTGGCCCTTGTCACTTTTTTGAAGAACAGAATCGCCTGTACTTGCGACAAGCACATCATTGACATAGTAAGATAGCCACTGATTAGCCGCAACTACTCTAAGATTGTAGGTTTCATCGGCAGTTGGTGTTACATCTTTTTCGTCTACAAGTTGAATATCATGATTATTGACCCAACGCCAAAACTTAACCTTATGGTTACCAGAGTCTACGTTGACCCCGTACATATTTTTATCACTACTATCATTGTTACCACGGAAAATGAGGGCAGCTGCACCACCAGCTTCCTTGAAGGTCACATCTGTTGAATAGATAAAATTCTTGCCCTCGGATTGAGAATAAAGGAAAGAGTCTCCCTTGTCTTTGGCTTCTGAATGAATACCATCAGCCTGCATTTCCCAGTGACCATTTTGATCTGCGGTCATTCCCTCAAGATTGGTAACTGCTTCATTATTAGGCAAATCCGTTTTATCTTCTGTCACATGAACAGGACTTGTACTATTGGTTTCAACTGGCGTTTCTTGACTGGTCTGATTCAAATCAGCTTCTTTCGTTTGATTAGGCACTTTTTCAGCCTCACTAGCCTGTGTTTGGACTTCTTTTGGCTGATTAGGACTAGGCTGAGTGAGATTCTCTTGAGCTGTTTTAGCAGATTCGGAAACAAGAGACGGGCTAGGCTCTATCACTTGTGGGACTTCTTTGGTCGTGCTTGGAGCAACCTCCACTTGGGGGGCAACTTGATGATCAGTCTGAGCTACCACCTCCTGAGGTATTGGGCTCACAGTTGCCTGTTCCACTTGGTCCGCATAGACAGGACCAGCCAGGGCCAAACCTGCAAAACTTACCAAGGCACAGCCGTAGACCCAAGTCTTCCCACTTTTACGCATAAACCAATTTTTACAAACAGTATCATTCATGACTCTTCTCCTTCTTTAGAGTAACATTAAATGTTATCTCATTTTTCATGAAAATTCAAAGTCAATACATTCGCCTTTATTAATAAGCCTATCAAAGTTTCCGGAAATATCTTTAGGGTTTACATTAAAACGGTAAACGCTTACTTTTAATATCATTATAGCACTATAATCTGAAAATGCCATCTTTTTCTGTAATGTTTTTCATATAAATGAAAAACTTCCGAATTTGCCATTCGAAAGTCTCTTGCTTATGCTAAATCTGAGCCTGTTAGTAGGCTATTTCCAATAATACCAATGGTTACAATAGCAATCCCTAAGAATCCCAAAAGGCTAGGCAGCCTATCACCGAGGAAGAGGCAGCCACCTAAAAGCGTAAAGAGAACTTCACCAGCCTGAGTAGCCTCAACTACTGCCAGTTGCTTATGGTTATGCTTAACCAGATTAGTCGCCTCGAAGAAAAGCAAGGTTGCGACAACCCCAGAAAAGACAGCCACAATTAAAGACTGTAAAATCTCTCCACCTGATGGAAGTCCAGCACCCACTCCTGCAAAAACTGATAAAAGCAACCAAAAAGGCGTACTCATCAAGGTCATCCCAAACACGCGCTGCGTCGTCGAAAGCTGATCTTGCTTACAGTGAACCATCATCTTACGATTGCCCAAAGGATAGGCAAAAGCAGCCAGTAAAATCAAAAGACTAGCACGAACCACTCCACTACCCAGACCACTACCGAAGTAAGGAATCTGAATGAGAATAATACCTAAAAGGATAACCAATGTCATAAGCAGTTGCTTACCAGGTACCCTCTGACCAAAGATAGGCGTTAAAAGCAGACCAGCTAGAATGGTAATCTGCCAAGTCGCCGCCACAAACCAGGACTCGCCATAAATGGACGCTAGAGACAGGGGCCCATAAAAAAGCCCAAAACCAACCGTACTCCAGACCAACCAGGTCAAGGGTGCTTTCTTAATGGCAGACAAAACACCTGCCAGCTCACCCTTACGCCAGGCCAAAATAGCCAGCATGGGCAAGCTAAACAAATAGCGTAGACTAGCACTCCACATCCAGGACCCACCTGAAAGGTTCATACTACGGTTGAAAATAAAAGTAAAAGCAAAAAAGAGGGCACCAAGAATACCATACCAAAGAGCCCTCGCAAATTGAGATTGTTTCATAATTGTAAACTCCTGTAGATTCTATTATACAGTAATTGAAGCAATAGAAAAAGGAGGTCATTATGATGACTTCCTTAGTTTCGTTTCAATTTTTACTTATGGACCAAGTAAACAATCTATATTTTAATCACCTTTTAGCTGCACTTGTGTATGTGCTAGCAGGTCTCCTAGATGTCTCTTATCTTTCCGAAACATCGTCATTGCCAGTAGCAAAACTGCGAGTAGAGTCGCTGAAAACGAGAGGATAATGGATAACACATCAAAATCACTATATAAGCCATGAATCGTGCCCATATGACCGAGTTGCCAAGGTAAAAATTTGATGACATTTCTAATCAAGCTAGCCTGCACTGTTTTTTTCTGGTAGACAAGTTCAAGTCCCGCTTTAACCTTCCCAAAACTGCCATAATTTTTATAATCCAAGAATGTGAAAAGGAGCGTGATTGGCAAAACAGAGGTGAAAAATACAAGCCACTGCGACTGAATTTCTGTAAACTCTGGGACGCCATTAAAAAAAATGATGTAAATAAGCATAGAACCTAAAAACAGAAGAACTAAATAAGCTAGAATGAAAAGATAATCAAAGAGAAATTCAATCATTCTTTTTTTAAACGGAATAGGGTTTATTGCTAAAATTTTCATCATCGACTCCCCCTTTCTCATCTCCTATTATAACATTTTTAATATTCTAAATAATATTTGAGAGAAAAAATTGAAGGCTATTGAGCTCACAAAATGCGTTTGTTTCATAATTGTAAACACCTGTAGATTCTATTATACACTAGATTCAAAGTCTTTTGGACTTTATTTCGATTTTACGTTATATTAGTATTAAAAATCTGAATCATAGGGGTAATGTATGTCTCAGGATATTAAAATAGAGATTGGAAAAAGAATTCGTGAAGAACGTGAGCGACAAGGGTTAACACGTGAGCAAGTCTGTGACACTGAACAAGAATTAACCGTCAAACAACTGATGCGGATTGAGCTTGGTCGTTCATTGCCAACTATTGTCAAACTGCAATACATCAGTGATCAACTAAATGTTTCCCTGAATTATTTGTTGGGAGAAACTAATTTAGACATTCCTGAAGACTATTATCAGGCTAAATATAAACTCATGAAGTCTCCTGTCTATGGCGATTCTGAACGTATCAAGAAAAAACTACAGGATATTGAAGAACTTTATGAAAAATATATTGACATACTACCAGAGGACGAGCTGCTAACCATTGATATCATTGAAAGAACCCTGAATTTTATATCTGAAGAGAAGAAAGAAGATCTTGTTGAGATTGTATTTGAAGACTATTTGAATCAGGTATTAAAAAAAGAAGACTACACCTTGAATGACCTTTTGTTGATAAAATATTATGCTGTACAATGTCAAGGTTCTTCATATGATAAAGCTACAATTGAGCATTTTCGAATGAAGTTAATAAAACAAAGATTGCAAGGTGATGAATTATCCAATGTGGAACTATTGGGGGCTTTATCAGCTATAGCTGGGATATATGTTATGCACCATGAATACGAACATATGAAGTCTCTCGTCGATAAGATGTATGAAATCATACATTCCATTATGCAACACTCATATCAGCCAGGTATAACAATGCTTGAAGCAAAGTACTATCTCTTCTATGAGAACAATAAAGATAAAGCAACAGAGCTCTATCATACAGCCACCGTACTAGCCGAAGCCTTCGGCGACCAAGTCTTCATCAAAAATCTTAAAATGGAAATGGAAAAAGATTTAAATACGAAATAACAAATCTAAGTGACATAAATGTCCTTTTGATTCGTTATTTTTTTGTTTATACTCATTCATATAATCAAGTAGGAGAAATCAGGATATGACAAACCTTATCGTAGCAAAACAGTTAAGCAAACAATTTCAAAAATATAAAGCAATAGAAAATCTAAACTTCACAGTTGAAGAAGGTGAAATTTTAGGTTTCCTAGGGCCTTCAGGTTCTGGTAAAACGACAACAATTAATATCTTAACTGGTCAACTCACTCCTAGTCAGGGAGAAACCTATATCTTAGACAAACCATCCCTTCAGTTAAAAGAAGAGGATTTGTCAAAAATTGGTTTAATCACTGAAAATAGTGGCTTTTATGAAAAATTGACACTATATGATAACCTTCTATTTTTCGCAAAACTCTACAATGTTTCACCAGATTATATTGACGATTTGATGAAGCGTGTCGGACTTTATGACCATCGTAAAACCTTGGCAGAAAAACTCTCTACAGGGATGAAACAACGGATGCTTCTAGTTAGGGCTATCATTAACAAGCCAAAAGTTCTCTTTCTTGATGAACCGACTTCTGGTCTAGATCCATCAACATCTCAAACCATTCACACTCTCATCAAAGAGCTTAAAGAACATGGGACAACCATTTTTCTGACAACACATGACATGCACGAGGCTACCATTTTATGCGACAAGATTGTACTCCTAAATAAAGGAAGAATTGTCGAAGAGGGAAAACCTGCTGAACTTATTCAGAAATACAATACCAATAAGATGGTAAAAGTGACCTACTGTTCAGGTCAAGAGAAAGTGATTCCCTTCTCTGAATTAAATCATATTACTGCAACTCAAGATATTCAAACCATCCATTCATGTGAACCAACTTTAGAAGACATCTTCATCCAACTTACAGGAGGAAAACTTAATGTTTAACCAATTGAAATCTTTACTATGGCTTAGAAAACGAGTTATCAAATCTAACAAAACCATTATCCTACAAATCCTCCTTCCTTTAGGATTTGCCTTTCTATATAAACATATCTATGAGATTCAAGGTAGTCTAAACAACTCAATGAAAGTCAATCTATTAGGCCTGTGTTTAGCTTTATCTTTGAGTTTATCAGTTGGAAATCCAATCAGTACTATTGTTTCCGAAGAAAAGGAAAAAAATATTTTAAGAACTTTGTTTTTAAGTGGTGTTAACAGTACAAACTATATCCTTTCAGTTTTGTTTTACCCAGTGCTTATTAGCTTAGTGATGACAACTGCTATTCCGAGGATACTAGAACTAAATATTGAAACTCATTATGGTCCTTATCTTATCGTCTCATTTGGTACGGCTTTAGTAATAATGCTGATTAATCTTTTCATTGGCTTAATCAGCAAAACTCAAGTGTCTGCCCAAGTGATTAGTCTTCCAGTATCAATGATTAGTATGTTTATTCCAATGCTTTCAGGGATCAGTAAAGATTTCGATAATGTCGTGAAATATAGTTATATGGGACTTTTCACGAATTCTATAAGCCAGCTTGAAACCTTTAAGTGGCAGAATCAAGTTGCTAGCTCACTATCTCTGCTAGCCTGGTTGCTCCTCTTTACTGCACTGACCATTCTACAATCTAAGAGATTACGAAAAATATCTTAACTCAAAACCATAACCATCTAAACTGAGTGTTAGATGGTTGTTTTGTTTATTTCCCTTCTTTTGCTCTAACTAGAAACACAGTCAGCTTCCTAGAGTCTTTTCATTCACATGATTTTAAGGTATATTATTATATAATTAAAACTCAAGGGGAATACAGATGTCTGATGATATTAAAATCGAGATTGGAAAAAGAATTCGTGAAGAACGTGAACGAATAGGTTTAACACGTGAGCAGGTTTGTGACACCGAAGAAGAATTAACCGTCAAACAACTGATGAGAATTGAGCTCGGTCGCTCATTACCAACTATTGTCAAACTGCAGTATATCAGTGATAAATTGGGAGTTTCCCTAAACTATTTGCTAGGTGAAACAAAACTAGACATTCCTGAAGACTATTACAAGGCTAAATATAAACTCATGAAGTCTCCTGTCTATGGCGACCCCGAACGTATCAAGAAGAAGCTAAAAGATATTGAGGAACTCTACGACAACTATATTGATATTCTACCAGAGGACGAGCTTTTTGCTATTGATATAATTGAAAGAACGTTAAATTTTATGGTTATGGAAGAAGATAGTCCTATTGAATCTGTATTTGAAGACTATTTGACTCAAGCGTTGAAAAAAGAAGCATATTCCTTAAATGACCTTCTATTAATTTCTTACTATGCATTACGATGTCAAGATTTTGACTATGATATAGAGATAATTGAAACATTCAGGCATAAATTAATTAATCAAGAATTACAAGGTGAAGATCTGTTTAATATTGAATTAATGGGAGCTCTAACAGCTATAGCTGGTATTTACGTCATGCATCATGACTATAAAGACATGAAATCTGTTGTAGATAAATTGTATGAGATTATGCATTCATGTATGCAACATTCCTATCAACCAGGAATAAAAATTTTTGAAGCAAAATATTATCTATTCTATGAGAAAAACATAGATAAAGCAACGGAGCTTTACAAGATGGCAACTGTTCTGGCTGATGCTTTTGACGACCAAGTCTTCATCAAAAATCTAAAAATGGAAATGGAAAAAGATTTAAATACAAAATAAGGAATCTAAGTGACATAAATGTCCTTTAGATTTGTTTTGTTTTTATTTATACTCATTTATATCATTAAACAGGAGAAATCAAGAAATGGCAAACCTTATCGTAGCAAAACAGTTAAGCAAAGAGTTTCAAGATTATAAAGCGATTGAAAATCTAAACTTCACAGTTGAAGAAGGTGAAATTTTAGGTTTCCTAGGGCCTT
>OGFW01002329.1_pt1 | contig 11935 bp, 6 predicted proteins | sample 1570991 | NCBI WGS metagenome assembly OGFW01 (sample SAMEA2582074, study PRJEB24529) | metagenome | biome: Human gut stool | place: China | collected 2011
CCCGGTGATCTCGCCCGCCGTCAGACGCCCGCCCTTCAGCAGGTTCAGGATTTCTCGCCGCACCGGGTCCGACAGCGCCTTGAAGGTCTCTGCAAAGGCCATCCGCAGCCCTCCCTCGCATAGTATTTAGAAAATTTTCTAAATAGAAAATAGCACATGTCCCGCAGGCTGTCAACAGGTATTTAGAAATTTATCTAAATGCTTTCCCCTTTGCGGACACTCCAAAGGCAGAAGGAGTGAAAAATATCAGCGCCGCCCAAAAGGGCGGCGCTGATAGTGGATCAAATCTGATTATCTGTGGGGAACGTCCCAGATGTTGTCGGCATATTCCGCCACAGCCCGGTCGGCGGCGAAGATGCCGCTGCGGGCGATGTTGTGGAGGCTCATGCGGTTCCAGGTCTCCCGGTTTTCATAGGTCTCTGCCATGCGGCGCTCGGCGTCGCAATAGGCCCGGTAGTCCGCCAGCAGGAGGTACTCGTCCTGGCTGATGAGCCGCTGGTAGAGGTCCTCGTAGCTGACGCCGTCCCGGAAGCCCTTCCGCAGGGCATTCAGGCACCGCTCCATCTGGGGATCGTGGCTGATATAGCGCTGGGGCACATAGCCCTCCCGCTTCAGTGTAGCAGCCTGATCGGCATGGAGGCCGAAGAGGAACATGTTCTCATCGCCCAGCACATCGTGCATCTCCACGTTGGCGCCGTCCAAAGTACCCACGGTGAGGGCACCGTTCATCATGAACTTCATGTTGCCGGTGCCGCTGGCCTCCTTGCCGGCGGTGGAGATCTGCTGAGAGACCTCGCTGGCGGGCATCAGATGCTCGGCCAGAGACACCCGGTAGTTCTCCAGGAACACCACCTGCAGCTTGCCCCGGCAGCGGGGATCATGGGAAATATCATCCGCCAGAGAGTTGATGAGGTGGATGATCCGCTTGGCCACGGCATATCCCGGCGCAGCCTTGGCGCCGAACAGGAAGGTGTGGGGCCGGGTGATGCAGTTGGGATCGTCCTGCAGCTGCTGATACAGGGTGATGATATGCAATACGTTCAGCAACTGACGCTTGTACTCGTGAAGCCGCTTGACCTGCACGTCGAAAATGGCGTTGGGGTCCAGGGTCACACCCTGAGCTTTCCGGGCGTAGTCGGCAAACTTCACCTTATTCTGCCACTTGATCTCGTCCAGACGCTTGAGGACAGCCGCATCGTCCGCATAGGCATCCAGCTTTTTCAGCGCCTGAGGATGGAGCAGGTAGTCGTCTCCACCGGCCAGATCCCGCACCAGGCCGTCCAGACCCGGATTGATCTCACTGAGCCAGCGGCGGTGGTCAATACCGTTGGTGACGTTGGTGAATTTCCAGGGCTCCATGGCATAGGAATTTTTGAATACGTCCTTTTTCAGGATCTCGGAATGGAGGCCGGACACGCCGTTGACGGACAGGCCGCCTGCAACGCACAGGTTGGCCATCCGTACCTCGCCGCCCCAGACAATAGCCATCTTTTCAGTAACAGAGGGATCGTGGAAGAAATTCTCCACCTTTTCCTGCCAGCGGCGGGCGATCTCCTGAATGATCTGCCACACGCGGGGCAGCAGGGTCTCCACCAGCTGCTGGGGCCAGCGCTCCAGCGCCTCGGAAAGGACCGTGTGGTTGGTATAGGCCACGGAGCGGGAGGTGATGTCCCACGCCTCGTCCCAGTTCATGCCCGCCTCGTCCATGAAGATCCGCATCAGCTCCGGGATCACCAGAGCCGGATGGGTGTCATTGATCTGAATGATGTTTTTCTCATGGAAGTTCTTCAGGGTGCCATAGGTCTCCAGATGCTTGGTGACAATGGACTGCACCGTGGCGGAAACGAAGAAATACTGCTGCTTCAGCCGCAGGGACTTGCCCTCGTAGTGGTTATCCTCAGGGTAGAGGACCTTGGCGATGGTCTCCGCCATGGCCTCGTCCTCGGAGGCTTTCAGATATTCGCCGCGGGAAAACAGGGCCATGTCCACAGGGCGGGTGGACCGAGCGTCCCATAGCCGGAGCGTGTTGACGTGGTCGGTATCATAGCCCGCCACCACCATGTCGCAGGGAACGGCCAGCACGGTGGTGGAGTTCTCGTTGACGATGTGGAGATGGCCGTCATGCCAGAATTCCCGGAGGGTACCGCCAAAGTGGACGGCCTGAGCCTCGTCGGGCTTGGGCAGCAGCCAAGCGGAGCCAACGCCCTTCCAGTCATCAGGCAGCTCCACCTGCTGACCTTCCACGATCTTCTGCTTGAAAATACCCAGCTCATAGCAGATGGAGTAGCCAGTAGCGGGGATGTCCAGCGTGGTCATGGAGTCCAGATAGCAGGCGGCCAGGCGGCCCAGACCGCCGTTGCCCAGACCTGCGTCCGGTTCCAGTTCAAACAGGTCACCGGACTTGAAGCCCAGGTTGCCCAGAGCCTCCTTCAATTCGGGCAGCACGCCCAGATTGTAAGCGTTTTTCATCAGGCTCCGGCCCATGAGGAATTCCAGAGAGAGATAGTGGACCTGCTTTTTCTGCTCCTTTTTCGTTTCCTTGGCGGTCTGTACGCCCCGGAGGGCCATCACATCCCGCAGCACCAGAGCGCAGGCTTTCAGCATCTCCTGATCCGTGGCTTCCCCCGGCTCGGTGCCGAAGTTCAAGGCCAGCTTGGCGGTCAGGGCGTCTTGTAACGATTGCGTGGTAAATGGTACGGTCATACGGGTTTACTTTGCCGCTTTTTTAGCGGCTCCTTTCTTTTTGGGTTGAACAGGCTGCGTGGTTTCCACGGTGTCCGCAGGCGCCATGGTCTTCGCGGCAGTTTTCTTAACAGGTTCTTCGGCCGGCTTCTCAACGGGCTTCTCAGCTGCTTTTTCAGTCGGTTTTTCCACTGCTTTTTCGGCCGCCTTTTTAGTCGTGGCCTTGGCTGCGGTCTTTCTCGTTGTTGTCTTTTTGGCCGCAGGCTTCTTTACAGCCGTTTTCCGCGCCGTCTTTTTGGCCGCAGGCTTTGCAGCGGTCTCACTGACCGGCTCCGCAGCGGAAACAACAGCTTCCTCGGCAGGAACCTCGATCACCGGTGCCTCAGTGGGGGCGGCGCCCTCCGCGGCAGGTGCTTCCGGGGCAGACTTTTCCCAGGAAAGGCCGGTGACGGCGCCGTAGATCCGCAGGTAGTCCCCGGCGCTGCGGTTCCAGCTGAAATCCTGTGCCATGGCCCGGTCTCTCAAACGGGCAAAGGCGTCGGGATAATCCTTGTAGAGATACACCGCCTCCCGGATCACATGGAGCATATCCGCGCTGGAGTAGTTGGCAAAGGTGAAGCCGGTACCGGCGTCACGCCAGGCCTCATAGGGCTGAACAGTGTCCTTCAGGCCGCCGGTCTCCCGGACGATGGGCACCGTGCCGTAGCGCATGGAGATCATCTGGGAGAGGCCGCAGGGCTCGCTGCGGGAGGGCATCAGGAACAGATCCGCACCTGCGTAGATAGCCATGGACAGCGCCTCGTTATACCCCAGACGCACAGCCATACGGCCGGGATACCGCTCCGCCGTCCGGCGGAAGAACTCCTCATATCCGGCATCGCCGCTGCCCAGCACCACAAATTGAGCAGGCAGCTCCATGATGTCGCCCATGACCTCCCGCAGAAGATCCAATCCCTTATGGGATACCAGACGGCTCACCATGGCGATAATGGGGGTGTTTGGCTCCTCGTTCAGACCCATCAGGTTCTGGAGAGCGGTTTTATCCGCAGCCTTGCCGGACAGATCCTCCGCCGTATAGTTGGCAGTGATGCGTCCGTCAGCAGCAGGATCGTAGAGCTTCATGTCGATGCCGTTGAGCACACCGGACAGCTTATAGCCGCACTGGGTCAAAATGCCCTCCATCCGGTGAGCAAAGTAGGGATTCTTCAGCTCCTGCGCATAGGTGGGGGACACGGCGTTCACCGCGTCAGCGGTGAGGATGGCGCCCTTCAGCAAATTCAGATCGCCGTCCAGCAGCAGGGTGCCGTCATCCACCCAGCCCCGGTCCAGGCCGAACAGGTCGCCCAGGCAATAGGGGTCATAGCGTCCCTGATACTCGATGTTGTGGATAGTCAGCACCGTCCGGATAGAGCGATACCGGTCCTCCCGGACGCCGTCATCCTTCAGATAAATGGGAATCAGGGCCGTCTGCCAGTCATTGCAGTGAATCACATCCGGCCAGAACTCCAGATGGTCCAGCATCTTCACCACGGCCCGGGAGAAGAAGCCGAAGCGCTCTCCGTCATCCACATAGCCGTAGAGCTCGGGCCGGTCAAAATACTGCTCGTTATCCAGGAAATACCAGGTCACGCCGTCCTTTTTCATGGAAAACAGACCGCAGTAGGTGTGCCGCCAGGCCAGATCCACATAATCGTAGCACAGGAACGTCAGCTGGTCGGCAAATTTTTCTCTGACCCGCCGGTACAGCGGCAGGATCACAGCGGTCTCGGCTCCCTGCTCCGCCAGAGCGGGAGGCAGGGAACCGGCTACGTCTGCCAGTCCGCCGGTTTTACAGAAGGGAACGGCCTCGCTGGCCGCATACAGAATCTTCATATATTGTTACTCCTTTCCTGAGAAGAAAGACCAGAGATTTTGCGGAACCCCCTCAGGCCGTCTTGCTCAGATCACACTGCCCTTGGCAATGACAATGGGATATGCGGTATGGCCCACCATGGTGCGGCCCGGCAGCAGCTCCACATGCTTATCCGTGATCACATGGGACAGCCGCGCTGCCTCCCGGACAGTGGTGCCCCGGAAGAGGATGCAGTCCTCTACCTTTGCGCCCTTTTCCACAGTGACGCCGGGGAAGAGGATGGAATTCACCACAGTGCCCTCGATGCGGCAGCCCTCAGCCACCAGGGAGTTCAGGCACACGCCGTCAGGTCCGATGTATGTGGACGCCTTATCGGCACCCTTGGCCCGGATAGGCCGGTCCGACGTAAAGAGGTCCTCCCGGATCTCCTTATCCAAAAGCTGCATGGAGCGGTCATAGTACTCCTGCACGGAGCGGATCTGCGCGGCAAAGCCGCTGAAGGTATAGCTCTGCAAATGCAGCAGATCCTGCTTGGCCTGCAGCACATCCCGGCGGAAGCTGTACTGGTCTCTTGCCTGGCACTCGTCCACCAGAGAACGCAGCAGGTCCGTGGACATCACAAACACGTCCAGGCTCCGGTAGCCTCTGGGCTGGTGCATATTGAACAGCACCTCCCGGATGCGTCCGTCCGGGTCCTTTTCAAAATAGGTGCCGTTTTCCGTGGCGAAACTGTCATCTCCGCAGACGGCAGTGATGTCGGCATGGGTGCGGATATGCTGCTCCAGAATATCCGCCAGCGGGAGGTTGGCCACCAGGTCGCCCTCCATCAGCACCACATAATCCTGCCGGATCTCGTTCAGGTAGTCCCGGACGCCGGCCAGGGCTTCCATTTTGCCCCGGAAGGGCGTGACGCCCCACTCGTGAAGGTAGTTGAAGGGAGGCAGCAGATGCAGGCCGCCCCGCTTCCGGGACATATCCCACACCTTGCCGCTGCCCACATGATCCAGCATACTCTGATACCGGCCGTGGAGTACCATACCCACATCGGTAACGCCTGCGTTCAGCAGATTGGACAGGGCAAAGTCCACCGCCCGGTACCGGCCTCCAAAGGGCATCGACGCGGCAGTACGGCGCTCTGTCAGCTCCCGCAGTTCTCCGCGCTGTTCATAGGCGAAAATAATGCCATGCATCCGGTTCATTTCAGCACCTCCTTACCATGGTGGTCCAGCATAATGCCGGGGGCCACCTCTCGGCCGTCCTCCAACTGGCAATCTGGGGCCAGCACCGTCAGATCCCATTTCCCATCGAGAGCGGAATCCGGCGCGCCGCCCACCCGGCAGTCCTTACCGATGTGGCAGCCCTCGCCGATAATGGCGTATTCGATCACAGCGCCTGTCTCCACCGTAACGCCGGGGAGGAGCACGGAATAGCTGACCTTGGCGCCTTTTTCCACGGTGACTCTGGGGGAGAGCACAGAATTTTCCACGGTGCCCTCAATGTCACAGCCCCGGTTGATGGCACTGTGGCTCACACGGCTGTCGCCGCCCATGTAAATAGGGGGCGCGTCCACGCTGCGGGCGAAGATGGGCCAGGACTCGTCAGACAGGTCCAGGCCGGATTCCGGAGAGAGCATATCCATGTTGGCATCCCAGAGGGAGGTGAGGGTACCTACGTCCTTCCAGTAGCCCTGGAAGCGGAAGGCTGCCATCCGCTGGCCGTCCGCCAGCATCTTGGGGATGATATTCTTGCCAAAGTCATTTTCGGAACCCGGATCCGCCTCATCCTCCGTGAGGTAGCGCCGCAGCGCTTTCCAGGAGAACACATAGATGCCCATGGATGCCAGATTGCTCTTGGGCTGACGGGGTTTTTCGGCAAACTCGGTGATCATATCCTCCCCATCCACCGACATGATGCCGAAGCGGCTGGCCTCCTCCCAGGGGACCTCCATAACGGAAATGGTGCAGGCGGCGTCCGATTCCTTGTGACGGCGGAGCATTTCGGAATAATCCATCTTATAGATGTGGTCACCGGAGAGGATCACCACATACTCCGGCTGATACTGGTCGATGAAGCCGATGTTCTGATAGATGGCGTTGGCCGTCCCCTTGTACCAGCTGGCGCCGGTGGCGCTCTGGTAGGGCGGCAGAATGTGAACGCCGCCGTCCAGCCGGTCCAGCTCCCACGGCTGACCGTTGCCGATGTAGCTGTTGAGCTCCAGCGGCCGGTACTGGGTCAGCACGCCCACGGTGTCGATGCCGGAATTGACGCAGTTGGAGAGAGGAAAATCGATGATGCGGTATTTACCGCCAAAAGCGACTGCAGGTTTCGCAACCTTTTGTGTCAGTACTCCCAGTCTGCTGCCCTGACCACCCGCCAGAAGCATGGCGATCATTTCTTTTTTCATCATCTCGCAATCACCTCTTGTATGTTATGATTTTCCATTATATCATACTTTTTTGCATCCGTGAACATAATTTACAATTTTTTTGATTTTTTCTTCTGTTTTTTATATTTTTTGCACACGTTTTTTTTACTTCAGAAAAACAATGCAGTACTTTTTATGTATGTTTTGCACAATTATTCTTCTATTATATTGGTATATTTGCACATTGTTCTCATAAAAAGTAACACTTTTCATTTTTATCTGACAGAGGTATAATAAAAAGCATTAAAGATAAGGAGATTTTTATTATGTATCAGATAGACTTTCATAAACCGCTCTCCATCCATTTCATTGGTATCGGCGGCATCAGTATGAGTGGACTGGCTGAAATTCTTCTTGAAGAAGGTTTTACAATTTCCGGTTCTGATTCCAAAAAAAGCCCTCTGACCAGTCTTCTGGAAAGCAAAGGTGCGAAAATTTACTATGGTCAGCGCGCCTCCAATATTTCCGATTCTGTTCAGGTGGTTGTCTATACAGCAGCTATTCACCCGGATAACCCGGAATTTGCATGCGCAAAAGAAAAAGGCATTCCGATGCTGACCAGAGCGCAGCTTCTTGGTCAGATCATGCGCAACTATGATACTTCCATCGCAGTTGCCGGAACACATGGCAAAACCACGACCACATCCATGCTTTCTCACATTCTTCTCAAAGGTGAATGTGACCCGACCATCAGTGTAGGCGGTATCCTGCCTGCAATCGGCGGTAATATCCGTGTTGGACAGTCTGAAACCTTCCTGACAGAAGCATGCGAATATACCAACAGCTTCTTGAGCTTTTTCCCAACCATCGGGATCATTCTGAATATTGATGCGGATCATCTTGATTTCTTCAAAGATATTGATGATATCCGTCATTCCTTCCGCAAATTTGCAGAACTTCTCCCGGCAGAAGGTGCACTCATCATTAATGCAGATACACCAAAATACGAAATGATCACAGAAAATCTTCCATGTAAAGTGATCACCTACGGTCTGGAACACGATGCTGAATACACAGCCACAGACATTACTTATGACGAACTTGGCCATGCAACCTTCCATGTTCTTCACAACGGAGAAGACCTGGGCACATGTTCTCTGAAAGTGCCTGGCATTCACAATGTATCCAATGCTCTGGCATCTATCGCTGCAGGACAGCTTCTTGACCTGTCTACAGAAGTGATCTTTGATGGTCTGAAAGATTTCGGCGGTACAGACCGCAGATTCCAGTATAAAGGCAAAATTGGTGATGTAACGATCATTGATGATTATGCGCATCATCCGACAGAGATTGAAGCCACCCTTCACGCAGCCAAAAATTATCCACATAAGAAGATCTGGTGTGTATTCCAGCCTCATACTTATACACGTACCAAAGCCCTTCTTCCGGAATTTGCCAAAGCTCTTACCCTTGCAGATCACGTCGTACTGGCTGATATCTATGCTGCACGTGAAACGGATAATCTTGGCATTTCTTCCAGAAATCTGCAGGAAAAAATCGTCGAACTCGGTACTCCATGTGAATACTTCCCGACCTTCGACGAGATTGAAAACTTTTTATTAGAAAATTGTACACAGGGCGACCTGTTGATAACTATGGGCGCCGGATACGTTGTAAATATTGGCGAACAACTCCTTGGCAAATAAGTTATCCACATTATCCACATGTTTATACACATTTTTATATGCGTATGGCATGTGGATTTTTTATGCAAAACTGGTTCACATAATATTTTGTCGATTTTTCATATTTTTTGCGATAATATACGAAATTTCGCCATTTTTCGCGGTTGCACATAATTTTATCCTCCATGTACTTTCCACATTATCCACATTATCCACATTCATTTGTGGAAATCCTCTGTAGAAAAATCGCCTATTCTCATTTGAAAAATGTTGTGCTATAATCCAAGTGTTCCAAAACAGCCGCATTATTGCGGAAAAGTCATAACTGTTCACAGGTAATATCCTGATGAAATGAACAGCATCGGAAAGTGAGCGATATTTCATGGCAATGATCACATTACATAATGCCTCCCTCCCGGAGGTTACAATCTTATCGAACACATTTATTGATAATTATATGCCGGAAGCTAATGGAGAGTTTGTAAAAGTATATATCTACCTTTTGCGTGCACTTTCCAGTGCTCCGGTTTCTTTCAGTCTGGAGCAGATGGCAGACCGTCTTCTCTGCACCGAGAGAGATATTCTCCGTGCACTGAAATACTGGGCCAAACAGCAGCTTCTTACTCTTGATTTCACAGACAATAATAAGCTTTGCGGAATTTCTCTTCTCACTCCTGTAGCTCCTTCCTGTCCGACGGATGCCGTGCAGGATGAGATTTCCGTTACTTCCGAACAGCCGAAGGATCAGCCTGTTGTCCGTACAGAAGCACTTACTCCGGACCGTGTAAATGAACTGAAACAAAACGAAGATATCATCCAGCTTCTTTATGTAGCCGAACAATATCTTGGCAAAACACTTTCACCTACAGAAATTCAAAAGATGCTTTTCTTCTATGATGGCCTTGGCATGTCTGCTGACCTGATCGAATATCTGATTGAATATTGCGTGGGCCACAATCACAAGAGCATCCGCTACATCGAGAAGGTGGCTCTTGCCTGGGCTGAGGAGGGGATTACCTCTGTGGAAGAAGCCAAGCAGTCCGGCTCCCGATATAATAAAGACTATTTTTCTATTCTCAAGGCTCTCGGAATCACCAACCGCAATCCCGTAGAGACAGAGATCACACTGATGGACACCTGGCTTCGAACCTATGGCTTTTCCATGGAGGTCATCCAGGAAGCCTGCAACCGTACTGTCCTTCAGACAGGTCAGGCCAGCTTCCAGTATACAGACAAGATTCTGGAAGGCTGGAAAAAGAAAGATGTACATACGATCGATGACATCCATACTCTGGATACCGAACACAAGAAACGCCGTCAGGACCGGAAAGCAGCATCCTCCAAACCTGCACAGCCTTCCAATAACCGTTTCAATAACTTCCAGCAGCGAGAATACAACTTCGACGAATATGAGAAGCATCTATTGAACCAGTAAAGTTACCGTGAACGAAGTGAACAGTAACCCAGTAAAGGAGAGTACCGTGGCTTTACAGAATTTTCAGTATGATATTATTATGAGAGAATACAGCCGGCGTCAGTCCCAGGTGCAGCATGATCTGGAAGAACGCCGCAAAGAAGCATTTATCCGTGTTCCACGCCTGCTGGAGATTGATCAGGAGGTTGCAGCCTTGAGTGCCAGAAAAGCCCGTTCTCTTCTGCTGGGCGAATCCGATACTGTAGAAGATCTCAAAAAAGACGTGGCCGCTCTGGCTCAGGAACGCCGTACACTTCTTCGCAGCAACGGATTTTCTGATGATTATCTGGAACCTCATTATTTCTGTCCACTCTGTCAGGATACTGGCTATGTTGACGGACAAAAATGTTCCTGTTTCAAAAAATCCGAGGTCGAATTACTGTACACACAGTCAAATCTTAAAGAGATTCTCAAAAAAGAGAACTTTGAACACTTTTCTTTTGACTGGTATTCTGATACAATGAAGAACGAAGCAACCGGATTAACAGCCCGCGAAGCAGCAAAACGGGCTTATGATACTGCTCGGAACTTTGTAGATGATTTTGACAAGCGCGCACAGAACCTGTTTCTGTACGGCAGCACCGGAGTAGGCAAGACCTTTCTCTCTCACTGTATTGCCAGCGAGCTTCTCAAAACCGCACACTGTGTTCTGTATTTTTCTGCATTTGATCTGTTTGACCGTCTGGCTCAGACAGCTTTTTCCAGAAAATCCGAAACAGACCCGGGTGATGATTTTATCCTTGACTGTGATCTTCTGATCATAGATGATCTTGGGACAGAGCTTACCAACAGTTTTGTCTCCTCGCAGTTATTTTTGTGTATTAACGAACGTATTTCCCGTCGTAAATCCACGATCATATCTACGAATCTGAAACTTGAAGATTTTTCAGCCACCTATTCCGAGAGAACTTTTTCCCGGATAGCAAGTAATTACCAGATGCTGAAGCTTATCGGCAAAGACATCCGAATACAGAAAATATTTTTAGGAGGAAAATAAACGATGGCACAGTTAAACAACAAGGAACTGACAACACTTCCTGTAGGAAGGCTGGGGCTTATTCCCCTCGATAGCTGCCGCCCCCTTGGCGAAAAAGTAAATGAATGGCTTGTAAAATGGAGAAAAGAGCGTGAGAATCCTGAATTAGGCACCTGCGCTTTTGAAGGATATCAGCGTGATTCCTATATCATCAATGTCAAAACCCCTCGTTTCGGTTCCGGTGAAGGAAAAGGCGAGATCAGTGAATCTGTACGTGGTGACGATATTTATGTTATGGTTGATGTCTGCAATCACAGTATCAACTACACGATCAGTGGATACACCAACATGATGTCACCTGACGATCATTTTCAGGATCTGAAACGTGCCATCGCTGCAGTCGGCGGCAAAGCCCGCAGAGTCAATGTCATCATGCCATATCTCTATGAGAGCCGCCAGAGCAAACGTATCGGACGTGAATCCCTTGACTGTGCATCCGCACTCCAGGAACTGACAAAAATGGGTGTAGAAAACATCATTACATTCGATGCTCATGATTCACGTGTACAGAACGCAACTCCACTGCATGGTTTCGAAACTATCCAGCCGTCCTATCAGTTCATCAAGGCTCTTCTCAAAAACGAAGAAGGACTGCATATTGACAATGATCACTTTATGATTATCAGCCCTGATGAGGGAAGTATGAATCGTGCAATTTATCTTGCCAACATTCTTGGTGTTGATATGGGTATGTATTATAAACGTCTTGACTACTCCAAGAGAATCAACGGACGTCATCCGATCGCAGCTTACGAATTCCTTGGACCAAACCTTAAAGGCAAAGACATGATTCTCATCGATGATATGATTTCCTCCGGAGATACAGTACTTAAAATTTCCT
>OGFW01002332.1_pt1 | contig 11922 bp, 9 predicted proteins | sample 1570991 | NCBI WGS metagenome assembly OGFW01 (sample SAMEA2582074, study PRJEB24529) | metagenome | biome: Human gut stool | place: China | collected 2011
AGAGCCACTATGAATTAAGAGGTGTTATTCCTTGTAATACAGAGCTTCTTGCAACTGATGAAGTAAAGAAGGATGCACTTGTAACAGCACAGAATGATACATTTAACAAGACATCAGTAATCCAGCCAACAGTAACAGGCATGAATGATTACTGGACACCTGCACAGAACTTTGCTAAGGCAATTGTAAATGGTGAAATAACAGCAGATAATGCAGCAGCTAAGACACAGGATTTCTATAAGCAGATTAATACATCAATTGCAAAATAATTGATAGCGATTAAATGCTGAAAGGAGTGGCGCATAATGGCAGTTAAGTTCACTGAATCATTTAGAAAAGGAAATATATTTACGAAGTTAAGCATTCTGATTCCAGGACTTGGTAATCTTGTAGGAAAGCAGATTATAAAGGGAATTATGTATATAGCTATAGAAGCAGCCTTTGTATGCTTTATGATTATGAAGGGAATTAACTGCCTTGCGATGCTTCCAGGTCTTGGAAGCAGACCGCAGCAGGAGGTCTGGAATGAGAAGCTTGGAATATATGAGTATGTTGCAGGTGATAATTCACTTCTTATACTTCTGTATGGAATAGCAACAATATTTATTATTATAGCTTACATAATAGTTGCAGCGGGTGCTGTGAAAAGCTCATATAAGCTGGAGCTGTTAAAGGAAAAAGGAAAGCATATAAACACATTTGCAGAAGATGTGAAGTCGCTGTTTAATGAGAACCTTCATAAGCTGCTGCTTACACTTCCGGTATCAGGTGTGCTTATATTTACAATACTTCCACTTATTTTCATGATAAGCATGGCATTTACTAATTATAGTAAGGTTAACAATCATCTGGTGCTTTTCGACTGGGTAGGACTTGAGAATTTCAAGCAGATATTCGATTCAGGAAGCATGATAGGACAGTCTTTCTGGTCAGTATTTGGCTGGACTATAGTGTGGGCAGTATTTGCAACATTTCTTAATTACATATTCGGAATACTTGTTGCACTGCTTATCAACAGAAAAGGTACGAAATTCAAGGCTTTCTGGAGATTTATATTTATACTTTCAATCGCAATTCCACAGTTTGTTTCACTTCTTATTGTCAGAAGCATGCTGGCACAGGATGGAATTATAAATGTTGTTTTAAAGAATGCAGGCTGGATAACAAAATCACTGCCATTCTTTACAAATGCGACTTGGGCAAGAATCACAGTAATCGTGGTCAATCTGTGGATAGGTATTCCATATACTATTCTGCAGGTTACAGGTATATTACAGAATATACCTATGGAGTTGTATGAGGCAGCAGATGTAGATGGAGCTAATGGATTTGTCAAGTTTATTAAGATAACAATGCCATATATGTTATTTGTAACGGCACCATATCTTATCACTACATTTACTGCTAATATTAATAACTTTAATATTGTTTATCTGCTGACTAAGGGAGATCCGGTTATGGCAGGTGCAACAGCAGGAAAGACAGACCTTCTGGTAACATGGCTGTACAAGATGACAATAGATTATCAGTATTATAATCTTGGTGCTGTTATCGGTATTATGACATTCATATTCTTAGCGATTGGTTCACTGCTTGTATACAGAAGAACGAAAGCGTATAAAGATGAGGAGGGATTCCAGTGAAAAAGAAAAAGACTATTAAAAATATACTGGCACATACAGTGCTTACAATATTAGCGATAGTGTGGGTAAGTCCTCTTTTCTGGATACTCCTCACAAGCTTCAGGGCTCAGAAGGGTGCTTATACAAGCTCCTTCTTCCCAAAGCAGTATTCACTTGATAATTATGTAAAGCTTTTTACAGATACAGGAATACTTAATTTTCCACGAATGTTTACCAATACACTGATAATAGCAGTATTCTCGTGTATTATATCTACATTTTTTGTTCTGTCAGTTGCTTACTGTATGTCACGGCTTAAGTTTAAGATGAGAAAAGCAATGATGAATATTGCAATGATACTTGGACTTTTCCCTGCATTTATGGCGATGGTTGCTGTATATTATATACTTAAAGCAGTAGGACTTTCAGAAGGAGCAATGATAAGAGTTGCACTTGTGCTTGTATATTCAGCATCATCAGGAATACAGTTTTACATTGCAAAGGGATTCTTTGATACTATCCCTAAGACAATAGATGAGGCTGCTATGATAGATGGAGCAACGAAGTGGCAGGTATTTACCAAGATAACAATACCTCTCAGTAAACCAATTATAGTGTATACAATACTTACATCATTCATAGCACCTTGGGTAGATTTCATATTTGCAAGAGTAATCTGCAGGGCAAATGCGAAGTATTATACCGTAGCAATCGGCTTGTGGCAGATGCTTGAAAAGGAGTATGTTGATGTATGGTACACAAGATTTGCAGCAGGAGCAGTTCTTATATCAATTCCAATTGCAGCCTTGTTTATGATAATGCAAAGATGTTATAATGAAAGCATGACAGGTGCAGTGAAGGGTTAGATATATGAATAGATTAAAGCAAACATTAAAAAAAAGTGTGGCATTTGGTGTCACAGGAATAATGCTTATATTAGCCGGGTGTAAAAGCCCGGCTGGTTTTGCGTCTAATGATAATGAAGAATACAATGCGAGAATGGAAGAAGCGAGGACAACGCCATTCGGTGCTTACCCCGAGACTATAGAATATACACTTGGAAAGATGACAAGTGTTAATAATTCCAATATGCCGGAGAATGACACGTATACAGATAATGCGTACACACGCTATATTAAGTCTGTGATTAATGTGCAGAATGTTGATGCATTTGAAGCAAACGACAGCCAGTATGACACTAACGTTTCTATGGCAATCTCAATGGGAAGCCTGCCGGATATCATGGTTGTATCAAGTCAGGATGAGGTTGAACAGTTAGTGGGAGCAGGACTTATAGAGGACCTTACAGAAAGCTACAATAACTGTATAAGTGACAGAATAAGAAAAATGTATGAAAGCTATGGCGATTCACTTAAGGATATGGTTACATACGATGGAAAGATAATGGCACTGCCGGAGACTAATATAACAGATGGACCTAATCTTGTGTGGTTAAGAAAAGATTGGATGGATAAGCTTGGATTGTCAGAGCCACACACTATTGATGATGTTGTTAATATAGTGAAGCATTTTATATCAGAAGACCCTGGAAATAATGGCGAGGATGCGTCCGGAAAACCTAATACAGTGGGGCTTGCAGTGGATACAGATGTGACAGGTGAATGTGGTTACAGCAGTGAATTTCTGCTGGATATAATATTTGCCTGCTTTGGAGCGTATCCAAAGCAGTGGATAATGAACGATGATGGTGAGATTGTATATGGTTCGGTTACAGATGAGGCAAAAGAAGCACTTTCGTATATAAACAGTCTGTATAATCAGGGGGTTATAGATAATGATTTTCTTCTGAGAACATCAACCAATATATGTGAGCTTATAGAGAATGGTCTGTGTGGCTCGTTTTTTGGACCATGGTGGGCACCGAATAATCCGCTTGCCAATGCAGTAAGCAAAAATCCGGATGCTGACTGGCAGCCATATTTAATAGCAACGGATTCGGATGGAACAACGAGTTATCACAGCCAGAACCCGTGTTACAAATATGTTGTCGTAAGAAAGGGATATGAACATCCTGAGATTGCAGCAAAGATGATAAGCGTTATGTTTGATAAAGTAAGATTTGACTGTACAGACTCAGAAGAATTCAAGAATTACTATCAGCTTAATGTTGAACCTACGGCAAGACCTTTATCAATAAATGTTGATTATAATAATGCACTTTCAATATGTTACAGGAATATAGATGCCACAATTTCAGGAAGAAAGAATCCTGACAGTCTGGAACTTCTTGAGCGTTCATTTTATGATGCATGCAGTGAATATATTAAGAATGCTAACAAAACAAGTACGCAATGGGCAGCGTATATGTCAAGAATTAAGGCATGCAGTCTTATTGCACAGGATAATATAAAGGTAGTTGACTCGCTTTATTTTAAGACCACAGACACAATGAAGAGCCATTGGTGGAGACTTAAGGCTAAAGAAAAAGAGGCATATTTAAAGATTATAAGCGGAGAAGAAGATATATCTTACTTCGATACATTTGTAAAAGAATGGAATGAACAGGGTGGTCAGATTATTACATCAGAAGTCAGTGAGAGTATGAAATAATTGGCTGTGAAAATATAGTAATATATGATACAATCTTAATTAATGTAAATATATTAACTATGGAGGTTTTATTTTGAAAGAGAGAGAAAAATTCGGCTCGCGACTCGGCTTTATCTTAGTGTCTGCTGGCTGTGCGGTGGGACTTGGTAATGTGTGGAAATTTCCATACATATGCGGGGAAAATGGTGGTGCGGCATTCGTGCTTATCTATCTTGTATTTCTTGCAATTCTTGGATTTCCTATTATGTGTGCGGAGTTCACAGTAGGACGAGGAAGCGGTAAAGGTGCTGCAAGGGCATTTGAAGAACTGGAGACTAAGGGAAGTAAATGGCATCATTTCAAATGGGTATCGATAGTAGGAAGCTACATATTAATGGCTTTCTATACTATGGTTGCAGGATGGATGCTTTATTATGCATGGCGTGAGGCAAGAGGTTCGTTAGCAGGTTTAGAGCCAGATGAGGTTTCAGGAGCATTTGGAACTATGCTTTCACAGCCTGGTACAATGACAATCTGGATGATTGTTGCAGTTTTACTTTCGTTTGGTGTATGTGTATTAGGATTACAGAAGGGCGTTGAGAAGATTACTAAGGTTATGATGTTACTTCTTCTTATCCTTATTGTGGTACTGGCAGTTCATTCACTTGTACTTCCTAATGCATCAGAAGGTGTTAAATTCTATATGGTGCCTAATCTTGATGCTATTAAATCAAGAGGTTTAGGACCGGTTATATTTGATGCCATGACACATGCATTCTTTACACTTAGTGTAGGTATTGGTGCAATGGAGATATTCGGAAGCTACTTAAAGAAAGACAGAACAATAGGTGGAGAGGCTGTTAATATCATTCTGATTGATACATTTGTTGCTCTTATGGCAGGATTCATAATTATTCCTGCATGCTTTGCATATGGTGTTGCTCCGGGTGCCGGTCCATCACTTTTATTTATAACACTGCCTAACATATTTAATCATATGGCGGGAGGAAGAATATGGGGAACAGCATTCTTTGTATTCATGTCATTTGCAGCATTATCAACTGTAATTGCTGTATTTGAGAACATTATTGCTTTTTATATTGATCTTAAGGGATTTTCAAGGAAAAAGGTTGTTGCAGGTAATGTTATATTCATGATACTGCTTTCACTTCCTGCTGTATTAGGCTTTAACAAGCTTGCAGCTTTCCAGCCTATTGGTCCGGGAAGTTCAATTATGGATCTGGAGGATTTCCTTGTTTCATATAATCTGCTTCCTCTTGGAAGCATGATATTTGTATTATTCTGTACCAAGAAGAACGGCTGGGGCTGGGAAGGCTTCAGAAAAGAAGCTAATGAAGGAAAAGGACCTAAGCTTCCTGAATGGTTAAGATTCTATATGAGTTATATACTTCCGGCTATTATAGTGGTTGTATACCTTAAGGGTTATTATGATACATTTAAACCAAGGGGAACAGGTTATCTTGTTGGCTGGATGTTATTTGCGTGTGTATTGCTTCTTGCAATATTCGGAATTGCTAATTATAAGAAGAAAGATGCGTAATCTATGACTAAGAAAGAACTTGTTTTAGAGGTTATAAGAAGATTAAAGGCAGAATATCCGGATTCGGAGTGCAGTCTTGATTACGATGATGCCTGGAAACTGCTTGTAAGCGTAAGACTTGCGGCACAATGCACTGATGCAAGAGTAAATGTTGTGGTTAAGGGGCTGTATGAGGAATATCCTGATATAGCCTCAATTGCTGCAGCATCTCCAGAAGAGATTGAAAAGATTATAAGACCTTGCGGTCTTGGAAAAAGCAAGGCAAGGGATATATGTGCATGTATGCGCATGCTTCATGAACAGTATAATGATAAAGTTCCTGACAGCATGGAAGAATTATTAAAGCTTCCTGGAGTTGGAAGGAAGAGTGCCAATCTTATTATGGGTGATGTGTTCGGAAAGCCGGCAATTGTTACAGATACACACTGTATAAGGCTTTGTAACAGAATAGGTCTTGTAAAAGACGAGAAAGAGCCTAAGAAGGTTGAGATGGCATTGTGGAAGATAGTCCCGCCAGAAGAAGGAAGTGGATTATGCCACCGGTTTGTAGACCACGGAAGAGAGGTATGTACGGCGCGTACTACGCCACACTGTGAAAGATGCTGCCTTAATGATATATGTAAGAAAAATGGGATAAAAGTGTGATTGAATATGCATTTTTATTATGGTAGTATTTTATTGTGGTTCATACTAATGAACAAAATGTATGGGAGGGGAACATGGAATTAAAAGAATTAATTAAATACGCAAGAGATAACAGGTGTTCAGATCTGCATATTACTGCAGGAGAAGCGGTTGCAGTAAGAAAATATGGTGAACTTGAGCTTCTTGATATAACACCTTCGATAGAAGAAACAGAAGAGATGATATTCTCAATTCTTGGTGATGAAGATATACAGAATGTTCAGGCAGGAAAAGATATTGACGTGGCATCTACTGATGAGTCTGGTGGACGATTAAGAATTAATATATATCATCAGAGAAGAAATCTTGCAGCAAGTATCCGTCTTCTTGATTCTGTTATACCGTCGTTTGAAGAATTGGGACATTCAGGAAAACTTTTTTCTAAGCTTGTTGAGAAAAGGTCTGGTCTTATTCTTGTAACAGGTCCTACAGGAAGTGGTAAGTCTACAACACTTGCAGCTATGATTGATTATATTAACAACAATATGTCAAGACATATTATAACAGTAGAAGATCCTATAGAGTATGTATATGGGTTTAAGAAATCTATGATACATCAGAGACAGGTAGGAAGAGATGTACCTGATTTTGCGACAGCACTTCGTTCAGCACTTCGTGAAGATCCGGATGTTATTCTTGTGGGAGAGATGAGAGATTATGAGACTATCAATGCAGCAATTACAGCTGCTGAAACAGGACATCTTGTATTATCAACACTTCATACAAGAAGCGCTACACAGACAGTTGAGCGTATAATCAGTGCATGCCCTATTGAGGCACAGTCTGCACTTATAATACAGCTTGCATCTGTATTAACTGGAGTTGTAACACAGACACTTGTACCTCGTGCAGAGCAGGAAGGACGAATTGCTGCAACAGAGATTATGCTTAATAATACAGCAGTATCTAATCTTATTAAAGAGAAGAAGACTAATCAGATTCAGACCGTTCTTCAGTCAAATATGCAGACAGGTATGCACACAATGAACTATTCGCTTGCTAATCTTGTTAAGACAAGAGTTATTTCAAGGGATGTAGCTTTGAAGTTTTCAGAGAATCCAACTGAACTTGCTAAAAGTATATAATAGTAACTTGTAGTGCTATGCAGTTTTAAAACTTTGCGAATAGTGTACAAAATACAGAACAACAAAAAATCATTTGAAAATAAAGCCATTCTACTGTATTATAGGGTTAGATTTATTACGGATAACACTATAGTACGGCTGAAAGGCTTTTTTTATGAAAAGAATTAAATTAGTTAACAGGATTTTTTACTGTATATTTTTATTAGGATTTCTGCTTTTTATGGCTTCAGGATTTATATTCAGCACTGTAGATAAGGTGACACCGGCAGATAAAAGAACGAGTGTCGTAGTTAAACCAGAGGATACAAGATATATTGGAGATGACACAATTGAATATCATGTGAAGATTAGAGCAAGTGCAGGAAATAATAATGCACTGGCATTTGTAAGCAGGCATCAGGAAGTAGAAGTATATGCAGGTGGAAGACTTATATATTATATAAAAGCACATAGGTCTGTATATGGAACAACCACTGGAACTAATTATACGATTGTGAACATTCCACCATATACAACAGATATAATCGTAAGGCTTACTAATGTATATGCTGGTCATAAGATAAGAGGAACAACATTTGAATATGGTGACGAGACAAAACTTATAAAAGAGCTTATTGCGAAATCGCTGCCATCAGCAGTACTTAGTTCGTTTATAATAATAGTTGGATTTGCTATGATTATATTATGGATTTTCTGCAGAAAGAAGATTGCACAGACACAAGCACTGTTTTATTTTGGTATATTTGCAATGATTATAGGTGCATGGGCTCTTAATGAGACTGATATTGCAACAATTCTTGTGGAGAACAGGAAGATAGGTTCACTGATAGGGTATGTACTGCTAATGATGATACCTATTCCTTTTATGCAGGCAGAGAAGAATTTTTTCCAGATAGGGAAAAGTGCTGCGAATAATATCTTGTGCGCCATATATGCTGCAACAGCTGTAATACTGCTTGTATGTCATATGACAGGTGTGTGGGAGTTTAAGAACAGCGTGTACATTATACATATGATGCTTGTTATGTCACTTGTATATTTCTGTACAGTTCTTATTAAAAGAGTATGGGTTAAAGGCTTTGACAGGAAAGTAAAGTCTAATATTATAGGTGCGGCTGCACTTGGAATTTCTATGATTGTTGATCTTATTGCATATTATAAGGGAATGCAGCAGACAGATCTTATAGGAAAACTGGGTATTCTTATATTTATTATTGTGCTTGGTTATGAGAGCATATCAGAAGCATTTGAGAAGATTAAAGAAGGCCAGAAGGCAGATTTCTACAAAGAGATGGCTGTAACTGATACTATGACAGGGGTTTATAATCGCTTTGCATTTGAAGAGTGGGAACAGGAAACTTCTGATTATGAAGGGTATTCTATAGTGACATTTGACCTTAATAACCTTAAGTGGTGTAATGATAATCTGGGGCATGCAGCAGGAGATGCCTATATACAGGCATCAGCCAGAATTATTAAAGAGATATTTGGCAGACATGGTAAATGTTATCGTATAGGTGGGGATGAATTCTGTACTGTAATTGATCAGAAGCAAAAAAGCTTTGATATTGGAAGACATGTGAAGCAGCTAAGAGAACTTGAAAAGTATGCAGAAAAGGAACTTGGAATCAAAGACCTTAATGTGCAGATTGCATGTGGTTATGCCGAATATGATATAAAGACAGATAAGAACTTTGAAGATACAAGAAGCAGAGCAGATAAGAGAATGTACGAAAGTAAGAGAAGATTGAAAAGAGAGTGATATATGGATAAATACGGAATTTTAAAGCATTATTTTGGGTATGATTCATTTCGTCCGGGTCAGGAAAAGTTAGTTGATGCTATTCTTGCAGGGCAGGATGTGTTAGGAATTATGCCTACAGGTGCGGGAAAATCATTATGTTATCAGGTGCCGGCATTGTTAATGTCCGGCATTACTCTTGTTGTATCTCCACTTATATCGCTAATGAAGGATCAGGTTGGAGCACTTAATCAGGCAGGTGTACATGCAGCTTATATTAACAGTTCTCTTACAGATAATCAGATAGCTAAGGCACTCGCATTTGCAAAGCAGGGACGGTATAAAATTATATATGTTGCACCTGAAAGGCTGGAAACCTGGGGCTTTCTTGATTTTGCCACGCATGTAGAGATATCTATGATTACTGTAGATGAAGCTCACTGTATATCACAGTGGGGGCAGGATTTCAGACCAAGTTATCTGAATATATTGTCTTTTGTTAAGAAACTGGCAAGGCGTCCTATAATAAGCGCGTTTACAGCTACAGCGACAAGCAAAGTAAGAGATGATATATTGCAGATTCTTTCACTCGAAAGACCTGTAATACTTACGACAGGTTTTGACAGAAGCAATCTGACATTCAAGGTCAAGCATATTAAGGACAAGGATTCATATATACTTGATTACCTTGTAAGCCACAGACAGGATAGTGGGATTATATACTGTGCTACAAGAAAAAATGTTGAAAAAGTCTATGACATGCTTAATGCTAACGGACTTTCTGTGACTAAGTATCATGCGGGTCTCTCAGCAGAAGAAAGAAAAGAAAATCAGGATTCATTTATATATGATATCAAGCCGGTTGTTGTTGCAACTAATGCATTTGGAATGGGAATTGACAAGTCAAATGTAAGATTTGTAATTCATTATAATATGCCGCAGTGTATAGAGAATTATTATCAGGAGGCTGGACGTGCCGGAAGAGATGGAGAGGATTCAGAATGCGTATTGCTGTATTCTCCGCAGGATATTATGATAAATAAGTTTTTCATAGAACACAGAGAGCCTAATCCTGATATGGATGCAGAAGAACAGGCACGGCTTATGATTCTTGATAAAAGAAGGCTTAATGCAATGGTCGATTACTGCAAGACAACAGGCTGTTTAAGAGAGTATATACTTAAATATTTTGGAGAAAGACCAGACAATCCAAAGGGTGAAAGATACAACTGCCATAACTGTTCTAACTGCGTTATTGATGAGGCAGAACGGGAAGCAGATGAGGCTTATATGTATCCGGGAAACCGTTTCAGTGCACCTGTATCAAGGAATGCTGCAATGGTGGCAGACAGAATGAAGCGTTCTGCCGCTGCTGCAAAGTCAGCATATGCAACGCCCAAGTCAAAGAAGCCGGAGGATGCACTTAATGACAGAGGTGTTATGTTGTTTAACAGACTGCGTGAGTTAAGAAAACAGATAGCTGTTTCAGTAGGTGTTCCGCCATATGTAATATTTTCAGACAGGACGCTTATAGATATGTGTCTTAAAGTTCCGTTTAATGAGGAAGAAATGCTGTCAGTAAGCGGTGTCGGTGAGAATAAATATGAGCGCTATGGCAAGGTGTTTATGGATGAAATATATGATTTTCTCGATGGTATGAAGAAGAATCTGGCAAGATGAGAAAATGTGCTTATGGAAAGTATTTTGCGAGATGAGATTACAGATGTTAATTGTATGAAATTATATGGCTTCAAATCAGAAGAATGAATGGGAGATATGAATGAAGAATTATAAGATGATAATTACTTATGATGGTACAAGGTATTATGGCTGGGAACATCAGCCGACTACTGATATGACAATTCAGGGCAAGTTAGAATCAGTGCTTTCTGCCATGACAGGAACTGAGGTTGAGGTTATAGGTGCAGGAAGAACAGATGCCGGAGTGCATGCAAAGGGAATGGTAGCCAATGCACATATGGAAACAAAGATGAAGGAAGATGAGATATGCGATTATATGAACAGATATCTTCCAGAAGATATCTGTGTGCAGGAGGTTCGTGTTGCATCTGACAGATTCCACAGCCGTTACAATGCACAGGGGAAAACTTATTGCTATACATGTTATGTTGGGGATAAGAAGCCTGTATTTAACAGAAAATATGTCAATATAATTGATGGTAAGCTGGATGTTGATGCCATGAAGAGGGCAGCAGACATACTTACTGGAGAACATGATTTTGCATCATTTTGTGGTAATCCCAAGATGAAGAAATCGACAGTCCGTGAGATTTATTCAATAGATGTTTCTTTAAAGGGTTCATTCCTTAATCTTACATATCATGGAAGCGGATTCCTGCAGTACATGGTAAGAATCTTAAGTGGTACACTTCTTGAAGTTGGACAGGGAAAGAGAACACCAGAGAGTATGTATGAACTTTTAGAGGAGAGAAACAGAAGCCTTGCAGGTGCAACTGCGCCGGCGAAGGGACTGTGTCTTCTGAAGGTTGACTACTCGAAGGAGGCTTGATAGACCGGACGCCGTACAGTGACTGTGGGAGAGGCGTGGTGTCGCTTAAATGTATGTTTATATTGCATGCTCTCATGGATTCCTCGCCTAGTGAAAGTAAATGCCGTCATATACAATGTCTTTTAGCTGTGTAAAAATCAAACGCGCTT
>OGFW01002338.1_pt1 | contig 11873 bp, 9 predicted proteins | sample 1570991 | NCBI WGS metagenome assembly OGFW01 (sample SAMEA2582074, study PRJEB24529) | metagenome | biome: Human gut stool | place: China | collected 2011
AGGGTGTCAGCAAACTTTATGCGAAATTTTTAAAAAATCCATATATCCGTATCGTCGCAGCCAGTGCCATCATTATTGTGATCACACTCTTTTTGCGCACCTCTGATTATATGGGTGCCGGAAATAACCTGATCGAACTTGCTGTCGAGAATGGTCAGGCTCGTCCGCTGGACTTTTTCTGGAAGATCGTACTCACTGCCCTGACCATGCGCGCCGGTTTCCGTGGCGGTGAGATTGTTCCTTCCTTCTGCATCGGAGCAACATTCGGATGTATCATGGGACACCTGATCGGTCTTTCCCCATCCATCTGTGCAGCCGCCGGAATGGCAGCTCTTTTCTGTGGCGTTACCAACTGCCCGATCACTTCCATCCTGATCGCATTTGAGCTGTTTGGCTTCCGCGGTGCATCCTATTATCTGATTGCCGTTTCGATCAGTTATGCCGTATCCGGATACTATGGTCTGTACAAAGATCAGACGATCGTATACTCTAAATATAAAGCTAAGTACATCAATCGTCATACTCGTTTCTAAATTTATAAAATTTAATTTTACATATTCCGATGTCTGCTACTTTTTAATTCAAGTCGAACGTCCGTGAGACTTGGCGCGTGATTCTGGTTAGCGAAGCTGACATATTCCTATCAGAATCACTGCGCATCCTCGCGGAGCGTTTATCTCAGTCGGAGATTGGACTCCCACTGAGACAAATTTGCTATTACTCACCACCTGAAGATGTGGGAGTCTTCTCGACTGAGATAAATAGTTTCAGGCATCGGAATTTTTCTTTTATTTTACTTTCGATTCCCATATATTTTTCTCACAATAACGTAAAAAATGTTAGAAATTTAACGTGTATTTTATCAAAAACTTTACTTGTGCATTGAAAATAATGTGTTAGAATAAAGGTGTATTTTTTAGGAAAAGTAGGAGGAATTTGAATGCGCAAAACAAAAATTATCTGTACCCTTGGTCCGTCTACTGATAAGGACGGTGTTCTGGAAGAACTCGTTAAAGAAGGAATGAACGTAGCACGTTTTAACTTCTCTCATGGTTTACATGATGAACAAAAAGGCCGTATTGATAAATTAAAAGAAATTCGTACAAGACTCAATAAACCGGTAGCTGCGCTTCTCGACACAAAAGGGCCTGAAATTCGTATCCGCGAATTTGAAAATGGAAAGGTCACACTGAAGGAAGGTCAAGAATTTACCTTAACTACAGAAGAAATCGTAGGAAACGAAAAAATCGTTTCTGTTACCTATAAAGATTTATATAAAGATGTCAAACCAGGCAACAGCATTCTGATCGATGATGGTCTGATCGGACTTGAAGTCAAGAAGATCAAAGGTCAGGACATCATCTGTAAAGTCGTAAACGGTGGTGTTCTCGGCAATAAGAAGGGCGTCAACCTCCCTGGTGTAGAAGTAAACATGCCGTTTATCAGCCCAAAAGATCACGATGATATCCTGTTTGGTATTAAAGAAGGCTATGATTTTATTGCAGCTTCCTTTACCAGAACTGCTGCCGATGTCAAAGAAATCCGTGATATCCTTGAGAAAAACGGCGGACATGACATCAAAATCATCGCAAAGATCGAGAACCAGCAGGGTGTGGACAACATCGACAGCATCATTGAAGCTGCAGATGGTATCATGATCGCCCGTGGTGATATGGGTGTTGAGATTCCTGCTGAGGAAGTTCCACACGTTCAGAAGGAAATCATCAAGAAGTGTAATGCTAAGTATAAGCCAGTTATCACAGCTACACAGATGCTTGATTCTATGATTAGAAATCCAAGACCTACAAGAGCTGAGGTTACTGATGTTGCTAATGCTATCTACGACGGAACAGATGTTGTTATGCTTAGTGGTGAGACTGCTAATGGAAAGTACCCATTAGAGGCTGTTAAGATGATGGTTAAGATTGCAGAAAGAACAGAGCAGGAGATTAAGGGACATTCAGTAGAATATTCTAATCTTCACAGTAAGAGAAGCATTTCAAGCGCTGTATGTAATGCTGCAGTTCAGACAGCAGATAACCTTGGAGCTAAGGCTATTATCTGTCCTACAATTTCAGGATTTACAGCAAGACTTACATCTAAGTTAAAGCCAGAAGCTGAGATTATCGGATGCTCTCCATACGATAATGTTCTTAGAAAGATGCAGATTTACTGGGGTGTAAGACCTCTTAAGACTGCTACAGAAGCTTCTACTGATAAGATTATTGAGCATGCATTAGTAGTTTCTGAACATGCTGGATTCGTAGAAGAAGGAGATACAGTAATTGTTTCTGCTGGTATCGCTACATCTTCTGATCCTTCATCTAAGAGAGGACTTACTAACACAATGAGAGTAGTTACAATCTAGTGTTAATTTGATACATTTGTTTCGGAATGAGGCTTGATTTTAATATTCTATTATGTTATAAGTAATACACAATTAATATTACAAAGCGTTGATGGAAACAAGTAGGTTATTACTGAACTTACAGAAAGCAGCCGGTTGATGAGAGGCGCAAGGGTAAGGGTAACTGAATACATTCCGGAGCGGCGAACTGAAAGCATATTTGTAAGTAGGGGCAGCCGGAGTAGCACACGTTATAGTGCATAAGTCCATGCTGGTGGACTTAATGAGGTGGCAGATGTGAGTCTGTCATGAATAAAGGTGGTAACACGTAAGTTCAGGCTTTCGTCCTTTTAAAGAAGGGCGGAAGCCTTTTTTGTAAGCAATGAGCCATGCAAGACAGAATGTGCTTGCACAGATTCTGTCTTATATGGCGAATGCAGATAATGAGCTGCGAGCGCAAGCAGCAATAAAGAAGAAAAGAGAGGAAACAAAAATGACACTTTATGACGAATTAGTTGCAAGAGGTCTTATTGCACAGGTAACAGATGAAGCACTTATCAAAGACCTTATTAACAATGGAAAGGCTACATTTTACATCGGATTTGATCCAACAGCAGACAGCCTTCATGTAGGACACTTTATGGCACTCTGCCTTATGAAGAGACTCCAGATGGCAGGAAATAAGCCAATCGCACTTATTGGCGGTGGAACAGCTATGATTGGTGATCCATCAGGACGTACAGATATGAGAAAAATGCTTACACCAGAGCAGATTCAGCACAATGTTGACTGCTTCAAGAAGCAGATGGCAAGATTCATTGATTTCTCAGATGACAAGGCATTACTTGTTAATAATGCTGACTGGCTTCTTAATCTTAACTATGTAGAACTTTTAAGAGAGGTTGGAGCATGCTTCTCAGTTAATAACATGTTAAGAGCTGAATGCTACAAGCAGAGAATGGAAAAGGGATTAAGCTTCCTTGAGTTTAACTACATGATTATGCAGTCATACGATTTCTATATGTTATACCAGAAATACGGCTGTAATTTACAGTTTGGTGGTAATGACCAGTGGAGCAACATGTTAGGTGGAACAGAGCTTATCAGAAGAAAGCTTGATAAGGATGCTTCAGCTATGACAATCACACTTCTTCTTAACTCAGAGGGTAAGAAGATGGGTAAGACAGCTTCAGGTGCTGTATGGCTTGATCCGGATAAGACAAGTCCTTACGATTTCTATCAGTACTGGAGAAATGTTGATGATGCAGATGTTCTTAAATGCATCCGTATGCTCACATTCCTTCCACTTGAAGAGATTGATAAGATGGATAGTTGGGAAGGTGCTCAGCTTAACAAGGCTAAGGAGATTCTTGCTTATGAGCTTACAAAGCTTGTTCATGGTGAGGAAGAAGCTAAGAAAGCAGAAGCTACAGCAAAGGCAATCTTTACTGGTGGGGATGCAGCTAACATGCCTACAGCAAAGCTTGAAGCAGACAGCTTTACAGATGATGAAATTGATGCAATTAATCTTGTGTTTGGAGCAGGACTTGCAACAACTAAGTCAGAGGCCAGAAGAACTATCCAGCAGGGTGGTGTTTCTGTAGATGGAGAGAAGGTAGCAGATATAGCAGCTAAGTTCCCTAAGAGTATGTTCGAAGGAGACGGAGTAGTTGTTAAGAAGGGTAAGAAATCTTTCGTTAAAGTATCTGTTAATTAATTGTTTCCCTGAAAAGGAAGGATTATGAAAAAAGATGAGATTACAAGGGTGAGGCTTTTAAGCCTCGCCGTTCTTATGGCTCTGAGTCTGTTTATTTTACTTGTTCTTGTAGGAAATAATGAATTTGGACATATTATTAGTAAAATGAATAATAATTCACTTAATATTTCTGAAAATCAGAATTCAGTATACAATCTGTATTACTATACGGGATTTAATGTTGTATATCAGTTATTTTTCTCACTGACGGCATTATTTACGGCAGTATCACTTACAGGAATTCTTTTAAGAATAGGCAACACGGGTATAATTGCTTCTGTTGCTGCTATATTTAATATGATGACTGGAATATTGCTTTTAATGGCAAGAATATTGGAGTCGTCATCATCAATGCACGCATGGATAGATTCTTTCTATATTGATGGTGTGGTAAAAGGACAGATTGAGACAGCACAACTGATGGATAAAATACCTGCGTTGTATATATTGTTGGTGATTTTGGGAATACTTGAGCTGATGATGGTGAAAAGCTCCGGTATCAGACACATAAAAATGTTTTCTAAAAATAAACAGACTAACGCAGTGGTTTTTCTTATGCCTGCTCTTGTTATATATGTGTGGGAAGGCTTTATAAGAAGGAATATATTGTCAGAAATTATAAAAAATGGTGATTCCCAAAGAATGACAGTTAATGAATATCTTACCGGATATTATATTGGCAATAAAATATTCTTTAACTGGTCATGGATGATAATGCTTTTAATAGCAACCATTCTTTGTATAATTATACAATCAGGTATTATCAAGGGATTAAGCGGCAGGGCAGGAATGTTGGCAGGTATCGGTATTCCTGCACTTGTAACAATAATGCCATCTGTAATATATGCATTTAACCCGCCTGCACTGTTTGGATATATTACGCTGGATATATCGTTATGTGATATGACTGATAACGCATTTTACATGTATCTCGTAACTTTCTGCGTGTGCATGACGGCTGCATACATACTGATATATCTTGTGATAAGCGGGCTTCTGGATATGAGAAAGCTGGCAGGTATATTTGTTATAAATGTTGTTACAAGTGTAATTCTTATGATTATTGTTTCGGGCAAATCTTCACTTGCAATCCAGTATATGCCATGGATAGTGGCAGACTGTGCATCAGTTATACTGGCGTTCATATGTGTGGCTGTTAAGCCTGTTAATAAGAAAATGGCTGAGTTATGCGGTGCCCGCAAAAAAGTCTGACTTTTTGGGCCACCGCATGATTAAATTCTGATTCAGCCATTATTTTATAACTGTTTAATATCTTTAATGTCGGTGTCTGCAACCATTGAGTAGTTGGTGTAATACACAACGAATCCCGGTTTGGCACCGGCAGGCTTTTTAACTTCTTTCTTTAATACATAATCGACTTCAACTTTTTCCTGCTCACGGCCTTTAGAGTAATAGGCGGCAAGGCTTGCTGCTTCTTCAAATGTCCTGTCAGGAACTTCCTTTCCATCTGTTTTAAGAAGTACATGAGAGCCTGGCATCTGCTTGGCGTGAAACCACCAGTCATTGCCGTTGCCTGTCTTGAAGGTAAGTTCGTCATTCTGTATGTTATTCTTTCCAACATATATGTCAAATCCATCGCTTGATACAAAATGCATCGGCTTGTTGGCTGTGATTTTGTGCTTTCCTTTAACAGTCCTTTTAATATATCCGGTTTCAATAAGCTCTTCCTTAATGTTAGCAAGATCAGCCTCTGTTACTGAAATCTCAATTGCATTGATAATAGATTCAAGGTAGCTTATTTCTTCAGTAATCTCCTGAATAAGACGGATTCCGGCTTCATAGGTTCTCTTAAGCTTATTATATCTTGCAAAATATTTGTTGGCATTCTCAATTGGTGTGAGAGTATTATCAAGAGGAATCTTAATTGTAGTATTATCGTAATAATTAAGTGCTTCATATTCCTTAGAACCTGCAGGAATACTGTAAGCGTAGGTTGTAAGAAGTTCGCCGTAGATACGGTATTTGTCCTTTTTCTCAGTGTCCTTTATCTGCTTTTCCTGAATGTCAAGCTTCTTGTATGCTCTTTCAAGATGTGTTGTTACAATTCTTCTTATATCAACAGACTTCTGGTGGATTCGTGTTGCAATCTCTTTCTGTCTGTAATAATCGATAATCAGTCTGCTTATCGAATCATATTCTGTGTGGTTGTCATACATAGAAAGCTTCACAGCGGCAAATTCTGCAGGCACACCGTTGTCAGTTACCATATCGGGGTGGTAGATACCATTTCTTACATCGGACATAAGTGCGTCAAATACGTTGTATAATGCATCTTTCATAGGCTCATCAAGACAGTTGGCAGGATGCCCGCCATCAATTCCGGCACGGTATGCAAGCTCTTCGGCTATACATGTGCTTATTCCTGTGTAGCTTGAAAGCAGCGCCTTGACAACAGGTACAGGCTTTGTAAATACTGTTTCGTCAAAATGCTTTCTGTCAGCTTCAAGCGGATTAATCTTGTCAGAAGTATTAGGAATGAAATAAGGTCTTCCAGGTAAAACTTCCCTGACTGAGCTTGTCTGTGCTGATATATGCTTGATACTGTCTAATATAGTATTATTGTCGTCACATAATATTATATTGCTGTGCTTACCCATGAATTCTGCGATTATGTGCTTTCTGCACAGGTCACCGAGTTCGTTTAAATGTTCTGCCTCAATATCAATTACACGCTCAAATTTTGGCTGTGTTATAGATATTATTCTTCCGTTGTTCAAATGTTTTCTAAGAAGCATGCAGAAATTCGGTGCAGTAGCAGGGGATGGCTTGTTATCGTCTGTAAGATATGCAAGAGGAAGCGATGCATTTGCAGATAAAACAAGTCTGTACTGACCAGATTGTGTCTTTATTGTAAGCATTATTTCATCGGCTTCAGGCTGTGCTATCTTGTAAAGTCTTCCGCCGTTAATTGTGTCGTTTAATTCATTAACAATACTGGATATTGTAATACCATCGAATGCCATAATGTCTCCTTTAATTAGTAATATTCATTAATCTTATTGCATTATATTAACATACTTATTGCTGTAAGTCTTGTTATCTTTCACAAAAATTGGTATACTTTCTTAAGCATTATATGCGAATGGAAGGATAGAAACAATGATTAAAAGTATGACAGGCTTTGGCCGGAGTGAAATAGTTAAAGGTAACAGAAAGATTTCAGTTGAGATTAAGTCAGTTAATCACAGATATCTTGAAGCAGGTATCAAGATGCCTAAGAAGCTTAATGTATTCGAGAGCAGAATGAGAGACTTACTTAAGAAGTATGCAACAAGAGGCAAGATTGATATATTTATTAATTATGAGGATGATTCAGAAAGTCAGGTTAATCTTAAGTTCAATCAGAATATAGCTGATGAATATATGGCTATATTTAATAATATGTCCGAAAAATACAATCTTAAAAATGATATGACTGTTGGAGGTCTTGCCAGATTTCCAGAGGTTATCACAATGGATGAAGTGCAGGAAGACGAAGAGGAGCTGTGGCATTTTATAGAAGAAGCCATGAAGGCAGCCTTAGAACAGTTTGTTAATACAAGAATTCTGGAAGGTGAGAATCTTAAGAAAGACCTTTTAGGAAAGTTAGACCACATGGAGGAGCTTGTTGCATTTGTTGAAAAGAGAAGTCCTGAGATTATGAAGGAATACCGCAGCAAGTTAGAGAGTAAGGTTAAAGAACTTCTTGGCGATACTACTATTGATGAGAGCAGAATCGCAACAGAGGTTATTATATACGCAGACAAGATATGTGTTGACGAAGAAACTGTAAGATTAAGAAGCCATATCGAGCATGCAAGAAAATGTCTTAACGAGGATGGCGGCATTGGAAGAAAGATGGATTTCATTGCACAGGAGATGAACAGAGAGGCTAACACAACTCTATCTAAGGCTAATGACATTGAGATATCTAATGCAGCTATTGACTTAAAGACTGAGATTGAGAAGGTAAGAGAGCAGATTCAGAACATTGAGTAGGCTTTCAATATATTTTTAATGGGTTTTGATTAAATTTACTTGATTGTTTCGGGCTTGTTAGGTATAATAACTTGTGCACTTTATGTGCAGAATGAGGTAATTATATGAGCAAAGGACTATTATTAGTTATTTCAGGATTTTCTGGTGCAGGAAAAGGAACTGTTATGAAGCGACTTTTAGAGCTTCATGACGAGTATTCACTTTCTATATCAGCTACAACAAGAAAGCCAAGAGAAGGCGAAGCTGATGGAAGAGAATATTTCTTTAAGACTGTAGAAGAATTCGAGAAGATGATTGCTGAAGATGCTTTAATAGAGCATGCACAGTATGTTGGCAATTATTACGGAACACCTAAGGCATATGTTGAAGAACAGCTTGATAAGGGCAACAATGTTATTCTTGAGATTGAGATACAGGGTGCCATGAATATCAAGAGAATGTTCCCGGATGCAGTGCTTATGTTTATAACACCACCGTCAGCGGCAGAACTTGAAAAGAGACTCCGTGGCAGAGGAACAGAAGATGAGGCGACAATTAAAGCCCGTCTTTCAAGAGCAGCAGAGGAAGCAGAAGGTGTTGAGGATTATGATTACATAGTTATCAATGATGAAGTCGATTTATGTGTCGGCCGTATTCATGATATTGTGTTATCTGAGAAGATGAAAGCTAAGTATAATCTTGGACTGATTAATAATATTAAAGAAGAATTAAAGGTTTATTCGAAAGGAGAATAATATAATGATACATCCATCGTATACTGAATTAATGGCTGTAATTAACAGTGAGGTTGAAGAGGGCGAGCAGCCTTTAGTACAGAGCAGATATTCAATTGTTAAGGCAACTGCTAACAGAGCTAAGGAAATCATCGATGCAAGAAGCGTTGAGGAGAAGATTGCCAAGGCAAGAATTGAAGCAAGCAACAAGGAAAAAGAGAAAGAAAAGGACAAGGATAAGGTTGAGGAGAAGAGAATCTCTAAGGAAGATGAGAGAAAGCTTCAGGTTGGAACTCCTCTTGTAAGATGTTCAGAGAAAGACAAGCCATTATCAATCGCAGTTAAAGAATTCTACGAAGGTAAGGTTAAGATTCTTGGAAGTACAGACGAGAATACTTCATTATAATTAACAAAGACTGATGTTAAGGGCAACTGCTTGTATGGGCGGTTGCCCTTTTGTGCGAGTAGCTAAGGCAAGACATAACGATAATCTTGAGTATGAGCTACAAGCATGATGTGAGATGAGGAGTTAAATATTTTATGACGAATAGATATGACGAAAAAAAAAGACAGATTCACTGCGCATTTTCGGAAAAATGTGGTGGTTGTGATTATGCCGGAATGAAATACGACAATGAGCTTGCAGTTAAGCAGAAGTACATTGAACAACTTTTTGGCGGATATGTAAAAGTTGATGATATTGTTGGAATGTACAGACCGATACATTACCGCAATAAAGTTCATGCAGTTGTGGGACTTGATGATTCAAGGAATGTTATAGCAGGAACTTACGAGGAAAACAGCCACAGAATAGTTGACACTTCAGATTGTATGATTGAAGATTCGCAGTGTACAGACATTATTAAGGATGTTAAAGGACTAATAGCTTCATTTAAATATCAGCCATATGACGAAGATGCGGGAAAGGGAATGATCCGACACATTCTTTTAAGAAAAGGATTTTCGACAAAGGAGATTATGCTTGTTATTGTTACAGCAGGAGTCGCATTTCCATCAAAGAACAATTTTCTCAAGGTATTATGTGAAAAGCATCCTGAAATCACTACAATTGTGCAGAATATTAACGACAGACGCACAAGCATGGTACTTGGAAAGAGAAATATTGTTCTTAAGGGAAAAGGTTATATCGAGGATGTGTTGTGTGGCTGCAGATTCAGAATAAGCCCGACATCATTCTATCAGATTAACCACCAGCAGACTGAAAAGCTGTACAAAAAGGCAATCCAGCTTGCTGATATATCAAAAAATGACACTGTAATTGATGCATATTGCGGAATTGGTACTATTGGAATAGTCGCCTCAAAAAAGGCTGGCAAAGTTATAGGAGTTGAGCTTAATTCAGAAGCTGTATCAGATGCTAAGATAAATGCTTCAATTAACAATATAAAGAATGTCACATTTGTTAATGCTGATGCAGGAGATTTCCTTGTTGAGTATGCGAAAAATGCAAAGGCAGATGTTGTTATCATGGATCCGCCAAGAAGTGGAAGCACACCGGAATTCCTTAATTCGCTTCTTAAGATTAAGCCAGACAGGATTGTGTACATTTCATGCGGACCTGATACACAGGCAAGGGATATAAAGGTGCTGGTTAAGGGTGGATATAAGGTTACGGCATGTCAGCCATTTGATTTGTTCCCGCATACGGAGCATGTGGAAAATATCTGCTTGCTATCGCGTAAAGTCACAGTTTAAGTGGGCTTCAGGGCTTTTACTGCGAATATGTACCTGTGTTTTTAGCAGGAAAAAATGTATATAGAACCCAGAATTTCAAGGTAGAAAAAATTCGCAGCCGCCTTTTGCAGATTAAAAATAGTTCTACTTTATCCTTGATCATTGGACATGGTGTATATGATGCATTAATTACTGTTTTCGCATCTGCTTTGTTATGAGGTTTCCGACCATTGCTACATGGTTTTGGGATTTGGATTGGAATCTCTTGATTCGATTATAGTTCTATGATATGATATCCGAGAATACGGAAAATATAAAAGGGTATTATAGTATGAACATAAAATCTTTGCTAGACTAGAAGAATTACATATGAGCCAAATTAAATTATCACGAAGAACTGGTATTGCTACCAGTACAATCAGCGACTGGCGTAAGAAAAAGATTAATCCACAGGCAGATAAGTTGGTTTCTATTTGCAAGGCTCTAGATATGTCACTTGTGGATTTGCTTTGTGATGAGAAAGTAGTAGAGCAATCAATCGAAACAGACTTTGTGTCTGATGGTCAACATATTATTGAATTATTTAAGAACTCAGATTTAGAAACAAAAAGAAGATTACTAAGATATTTTGAATTGATTGAAATTTGCAGAGAAATCAATCAGGAAAATGAGTCAAAAAATATTAAGCGAAATGTTTCAGTTATTCAGGATGCTGACGGCAACAATATTGTTATGATTAACGATATTGCATTTAAAGGAAAACGTTCTGTAGAGTGGAGTGATGTTGAAAAATATCTTAGGCAGTATGTGGGAGACATTTATCGAATAGCTGAAACAGAAGATATTATTTATATCGGTACAGATCTTCCTGATGAATATTCTGGCTCAAATTACACAAAACATATAAAGGGAACTATTGCTAAAGCGAAAGCCAATGCTGTGCAGGCTATCCCGGAGATGATAGAAATCGCAACATCAAAGACCTTTGAAGACAATAAGAAAAATAAGCACAGCAGACATGCAAAAAATGGATGGTACCGTTATGACACAAGATTTGCATTGCCAGTATATGATGAAAATGGAGATGTTGAGCGATACAATGTATTCAGTGCGAGACTATTAATTAGACATGCATCTTCAGGAAAAATGTACTTGTATGATGTCTTGGAAATAAAAAAAGAAACGAGCAAGTCCTGTCAGGAATAATCCCTACCCGGTGAAAACCCATTTCTTTTTATGATGCTATGGTACAATAAGAAATGATGTTTGTCAATCCGAATAATCGAAAACATTTGCACATACTGAGAATATTGAAACGTTCATACTTTTACGGGGTAAAAATGCTCTTCAAGCGTTCAAAGGG
>OGFW01002343.1_pt1 | contig 11838 bp, 10 predicted proteins | sample 1570991 | NCBI WGS metagenome assembly OGFW01 (sample SAMEA2582074, study PRJEB24529) | metagenome | biome: Human gut stool | place: China | collected 2011
ATCATAGCCAAATGAGACATGCTCAAAACCAATCGCACCTTTGACATCCTGACTTTCCAGAATCTGATGGCCTGTCTCTTCGACCTCAGCTTGATCCAAGACGCTGTACAAACGCTCTGCACAGGCAAGGGCACTTTGGAGTTCTGACAAGACAGAGGAGATGTCATTAAAGGGCTTGGTGTATTGGTTGACATAATTGAGGAAGGTCACCAATTGACCAACAGTAAAGTGAGATCCCGAAATAATGCGTACAGCACCAAATCCAGCCACTACTGCATAAATCAAGGCATTCACAAAGCGAGTGGCAGGGTTGACAGTTGAGGAATAAAAGACAGCGGATTGGGAATAATTGGCATAGCTTTCATTCGTCCCCTTAAAAGCCGTACGGAATTGATCCTGAGCATTAAAGGACTGGATCAAACTTTCCTGGGTCAAAGACTCTTCGATCAACTGAGTTTGAAGACCACGCGCCTTGGTCTGCTTTTGGAAAAGCGTATAAGAACGCTTGGCAATAAAACGAGCAATCACCAGGGATAAAGGGGTCAAGACCAGAACCGCCACCATCATAAAGAAATCCAATTCTGCCATGGTCACGATGGTGACAAGAATGGTTAAGAGGCCAACAAAGAACTGGTTAAAGACCATCAGAAGACCGCTATTGAGTTGCTCTACATCGGTCGTAAGACGACTGACAAAGTCCCCGCTCCCTTGTTTATCTAGATAAGATAAGGGCAATCGGTGTACTTTTTCCATCACTTCTGCTCTCAGGCTTTGGCTAAACCGATAGACCAATTGATTGTAGACAAGAGGATTGATCCATTGGATCAGGGTATTGGCCACAATGACCAGAACCATTTGGATCAAAACGGGCCATAAGACTTTCATCCCTTGAGGATTAATGACCAAGTCAACCGCATGTCCGATCAGGATCGGTAACCAAACCGTTAAGGCCACTTGAGCGATGGTTCCGAGACTAGCTAGAATCAGGAGCCCGGGATGGTGAGCAAAATCTCTAAACAGACGTTTTAAATAACTAGAACGTTTTTGACTCATGCTTCCTCCCTCCCGTGTTGTGAATAATGAATTTCTTGATAAATCTCATTGGTAGACAAGAGGAAATCATGATTTCCCAGTCCTACTTGATGTCCCTTGTTCAAGACCAAAATCTGATCAGCAGACTTGAGACTATTGGTTCGTTGAGATACTAGGATCAAACTTATATCACTCAATTCTTCTTTTATCGATTTTAAGAGACGTGCTTCCGTCAAATAATCCAAGGCAGAGGTCGAATCATCCAAAATTAAGAAAGGAGCCTTCTTCAAAAGGGCACGCGCAATGGTCAACCGCTGACGTTGGCCTCCTGAGAAATTTCGCCCAAAGGCTTCCACTGGCTCATCGAGTTGTCCTTCTTTTTCACGGACAAAATCAGCCGCCTGAGCTGTTTCTAGGGCCCACCACAAATCTTCATCCGATAGATTTTCTTCCATTCCAAGTAAGAGATTCGAGCGGATAGTCCCTCTAAAGAGCTCTGCTTTCTGTGGGACAACAGCTACCCACTCCCGCCACTCCTTGAGAGTTTTAGGAGAGTGACCTTGATGATAGAGGGCTAATTTCCCCTGACTAACGGCATACAAATGACTCAATAACTGAACCAGGGTGGATTTCCCAGATCCTGTACCACCGATAATTCCCAACATCTGTCCATGATCCAGATCAAAGGAAATATTTTCTAGAGCTGGGCTTGAAGCCGTTGGATAAGTGAAAGAAATTTTCTCTGCGCTGATCGCTTCTTGCTCTCTTGCAGTTTCTTCCGGCAAAGCTTCAAGGAGGTCTTCTTCCTTCAAATCAAAAATCTCTTGGACACGCTTGGCTGAAATATAGCTGACATTTAAAGACGTGACCAGCATAGCCAGCTTGATCAATTCTGTTAAAATTTGTAATAAATAATTGACCAAAGCGACCAACATCCCTTGGGTTAGAAGACCAGCAGAGATATTCAATTGTCCTTGCCAAATAACACAAACCAAGGTCGTATTGACCACAAGGAAGGTCAAGGGACTCACCAAACTAGACCAGATACCAGCGCGAATTTGCCAGATCTTGTAGTCCTGATTGACCTCTCTAAAATCCTCTAATTCACCAGCCTGTTGTCCAAAGGCCCGAATCACCCGCATCCCTTGAAATTGCTGACGCGTCACCGTGACCATCCGGTCTGTGATTTTCCGAATCTTAGCAAAGAGCGGATTGACAATCCGAGACATGATCACAATAATCAAGGTTAAAATCGCCACCATCCCCAAGAACCAAAGGGTTAGTTTAGGACTGATGGTGAAAGCCATGATGATAGAACCAAAGACAATAATCGGTGCTCTCAAAAAGAGGCGCAAGAATTGGTTGATCCCAACCTGGATTTGATAGGTATCAGAAGTGAGACGGGTTACCAAACTAGAAGTCCCGATCCTATCGCGCTTGTCCTTTGGAAGCGATAAGATCTTCTCATACAAATCCTTGGTCATCTCGCGGGTAAATCCGACAGCTGCTTTAGAAGAAAAATACTGAGCCGTAATAGCTACGACAACACCAAAGCTCGCAAATAAAAACAAAACACCGACCGTCATCACCACTGCGCTCGTTTCCTTTTTCGGAATGACCTGATCGACTAAGTGGGCAATGATTAAAGGTACACACAATTCAAAGATAGCTTCTAATAGTTTAAATACAGGACCTAAAATAGTTTCCGTTAGATAGCCCTTAAAATATTTCAATAAAGATTTCATACGACTCTATTCCAATTATAAAAGATATACCTATTTTAGCACAATTTTTAAGATAGAAAAACTCTCCCCGCAAAGCAGAGAGAGCTGAATAATGAGCAGATGAACCTTAGGAAAATTAGTCCATCTTGATCCCCTTATTTAATATCTTACCCATTTTCCCCAATCCAATCAGTAAGAGAGGGAAAGAGAATAGCGTTACAAGGCCCAGGATGATAAAGACTACTACAAATCCATAACTATCGATGAACCAACCCGTCAGTGGAAAGATGACAATCATGGATAGACTAAACATCATCGAATTGATGCTCAGCATGGTTGCCCGTACACTGGATGGTAAATAGCCTTGTAAATCATTGTAGTAAATGGGTTGATAAACCGCATAAAGTGCATTGGTCAAGAGATAAACACTTAGATAGGCGAATGGAGTTCTCAACCATACCAACAGCAAGGCCAACCCTGTCAGCGCAACCAGAATTGGAAAGACTTGATTGCTATTCCATTTTTTCCCGATTTGACTAGCTAGATAAACAGCTAGAAGATTTAAGAGACTACCAACAAGCATGATGAGCGATACTTGCCAACTGGCTAGGTCACTGATTTTCTGTTGGTAGTAAAAATAAAACATACACATGATGGTTCCTAGCAGTTGATAGGTGAGCATCCAGTAAAATAAGACCGGTTTCTCCTGCCATTCTTGTTTCACCACCACCAATATCCGTTTTAAGGTTAAGCGATCTCTTTCATCACTCTTAGTTTCTGGCTCCTTCATCAGAAAAATCAAGAGAATGGAAACTAATGAAAGGCCAATCGCAATATGATAGGTCCAGGCCAAGGCTCCGTGAACAAAGAAACCAGCAACAACTGTACCTAGAGTTCGAGTGACTTCTGCCACACCAGACAAAAAGCTAGAAATCTGAAGATAGCGGTCCTTTTGACCTGCTTCAACTGCTGAATCATATAAGAAAGCCGTACTGGTCCCCGAGTCAAAATTGTAAGACCAAGCATTGACCATCATGGCAATCGCATAGATCCAAAAATTCCCCTGACCAAATAAAATCAAGATCGAAGATCCAATACTGGACAAGCGAGCCAAATAGAGATTGGTCTTGTAGCTAAACCGATCGGCCAACATACCTGATGGAATCTCACACAAGAGACTTGTCCCATGAAAGATACTTTCTAGTAAACCGATTTGAAGTAAGGAAAGACCATTCTGAATGAAAAATAAAATCCAAAAACTGGTGATTCCAAAATAAGATGTGAATTCCAGTCCTGCTAGAAGTGGAATATTGCCTTTGTAAGTTCTTTTAAACATCGTTTTCTCACTTTCAATATGTAATTTGATTGTTTCTAAAAGACTTACTTAGATTTGCCTACATCTTCTCCACCTCCTTCATTTTTCTTGATTCATTTCTTGACGCAGCTGGGCCACTTGATTAGACAAGGACACCAACAATTCGGTTTGCAACTTTTGAATTTCCAATAAATCCGTCTGGTCTTGCTGCACCATATGATCAATCTTCGTATGCAGTAAGCGAATTTCTCTTTCCGACTCCATATTGACGTTAAAGTCATTTCGCGCTTGCAGGCGATCATAATCTGCTGCCCTGTTTTGGCTCATCATGATCAAAGGAGCTTGAATCGCCGCAATCGTAGAAAGTGCTAGATTCAGCAAGATGAAAGGATAAGGATCAAAATTCCAGCCAAAAGGATGCAGGACATTGATCAGCATCCAAATAGCCATCATCAGGATAAAACTAATGATAAAAGTCCATGACCCACCAAAGCGTGCAACCGAATCCGCCACCCGCTGACCGAAGGTATAGCTGGCTGTCAAGCGGTCTTCAACGTTAAAGGGACGCTCGCTTTCAGGCATGACAGCTGTTACCTGCTGTTTAATGGCTTCGTTTTTATCATTGGCACGCTCAATAATCTGACCTAGATAATCCATACAATATTGGCTCAAATTTTTATACGTGATAAAATCATCCATTTGACTTTCAGGATAGGAAGTCTTGAGCATCTGTTGAATGCTATGGTCTAGATCTGCGATCAAAGACCCCTGACCATCCTCGTATTCTTTCCCATCAATGATGTCTATTTTCAGCATTGAAATTCCTTTCATAGTTTTTTGAAGCAGATAAAAGTGAAAAACGCCTAATGGCGTTTTTACGTCTATTAAGGTTTGATACGATGCAACATACGTGGGAATGGAATGGCTTCACGAATGTGTTTTGTACCAGCCGCGAAAGTGACCATCCGTTCAATCCCAATACCAAATCCACCGTGTGGAACTGTACCGTATTTACGAAGGTCAAGGTAGAATTCATACTCTGTACGATCCATGCCAAGTTCATCCATTTTTGCAACAAGGGCATCGTAGTCTTCCTCACGCATAGAGCCACCGATGATTTCTCCATAGCCTTCTGGTGCAAGCAAGTCTGCACAAAGCACGCGCTCTGGATTTCCAGGAACTGGTTTCATGTAGAAGGCCTTGATAGCTGCTGGGTAGTTCATGACAAATGTTGGCACACCAAAGTGGTTTGAAATCCAAGTTTCATGTGGTGAGCCGAAGTCATCACCATGTTCCAAATGCTCGTAATCCGCATCTTCATCGTTTTCATGCTCTTGCAAGAGATCAATCGCTTCATCATAAGTGATCCGTTTGAATGGCTCTGCAATGTAGCGTTTCAAGAGCTCCGTATCACGCTCCAATGTTTCCAAGGCTTGAGGAGCACGATCCAAAACACCTTGAAGAAGAGCTTTGACATATGCTTCTTGCAAGTCAAGTGATTCATCATGTGTCAAGTAAGAGTACTCAGCGTCCATCATCCAGAACTCAGTCAAGTGACGGCGAGTCTTAGATTTTTCAGCACGGAATACTGGACCAAAGTCAAAGACGCGACCAAGGGCCATAGCACCAGCTTCAAGATAAAGCTGTCCTGATTGGCTCAAGTAGGCTGGTGTTCCAAAGTAGTCTGTTTCAAACAGTTCAGTTGAATCTTCCGCCGCATTTCCTGAAAGAATTGGGCTATCAAACTTCATGAAGCCATTCTTATCAAAGAACTCATAAGTTGCATAGATAATAGCGTTACGGATTTGCATGACTGCTACTTGTTTACGTGAACGCAACCACAAGTGGCGGTTATCCATCAAGAAGTCTGTCCCGTGTTCTTTTGGAGTGATTGGGTAATCTTGAGATTCACCGATCACTTCGATGTCTGTAATATCCAATTCGTAACCAAATTTAGAACGCTCGTCTTCTTTGACAATACCAGTCACAAACACTGATGTTTCTTGGCTCAAGCGTTTGATGGTGTCAAATTTTTCAAGACCCACTTCTTCTCCGAATTTTTCGATAAAGTTTGGTTTGAAAGCTACACCTTGGAAAAAGGCTGTTCCATCACGCAATTGCAAGAAGGCAATTTTTCCTTTTCCTGATTTGTTGGCAACCCAGGCCCCGATGGTCACTTCTTGACCAACGTAGTCTTTTACTTCGATGATAGTAATCCGTTTTGTCATCATTCATCTTCCTTTTCTCGTTAAACTTGTCCGAAGACATTATCTTCTTAATTGTATCATAAAAAGGCTTTCAGTGCTAGGTTCTACCTGTGAAAACCAGATTTTTTTTAAAGAAAAAGATCCTCAGCTCATTACTAAGGATCTTGTAATTTTATTTTTCCATAAAGGCCTTGAGTCGGCGAACAGCTTCTTTCAGGGTATCCAAATCTGTCGCATAAGACAAGCGAACATTTTCAGGGGCACCAAAGCCAGCTCCCGTTACTAAAGCAACCTCTGCTTCTTCTAAAATTGCTGTGGTAAATTCCGTCACATCCGTATAGCCCTTCATCTCCATGGCCTTCTTGACATTTGGGAAGAGATAGAAGGCTCCTTGAGGTTTGATGGCTTCAAAACCAGGCACTTCATTCAACAAAGGATAAATAGTATTCAAGCGTTCCTCAAAAGCTTGACGCATGATCTCAATAGAAGATTGATCTCCTGTGAGGGCTTCGATTGCGGCATATTGGGAAACGGTTGTTAAGTTGGATGTTGTTGGGCAAATCCCCTTGGCCATAGCTCCGATAATCTCAGGATCTCCTACAGCAAAACCAACCCGCCAACCAGTCATAGCATAGGTTTTAGAAACTCCATTAATCACGATAGTTTGCTTGCGAATCGCTTCTGATAAGCTAGAAATAGGCGTAAAGGTATTGCCATTGTAGACCAATCGCCCATAGATATCGTCTGCCAAAATCAAGATATCATGCTCAACAGCCCAATTTCCAATTGCTTCGAGCTCTTCTTTACTGTAGATCATTCCTGTTGGATTGGATGGCGAATTCAGCAAGACCACCTTGGTCTTGTCTGTCCGTGCTGCTTCCAATTGCTCTACCGTTGCCTTGAAGTGATTTTCTTCTGTTGTTTGGAAAGTAACAGGTGTGCCTTCTACCATCTTAACCTGGTCTACATAAGAAACCCAGCAAGGGGTTGGAATGATGACTTCATCACCTGGATTGATGACAGAAGTAAAGAAGGCATAGAGGATAAACTTAGCACCAGTACCAACCACAACCTCATTACGGTTCACTGCATAGCCATAAAATCCCTTCATATAGTCACTAATGGCATCCTTCAATTCTGGAAGTCCAGATGCGACCGTATAAAAGCTAGCGCGACCATCCTCGATCGATGCGACTGCTGCTTCTTGAATATTTTTTGGAGTCGCAAAGTCAGGTTGACCCAGGGTCAAACTTAAGATATCACGACCTTCTGCTGCCAAAGCTTTGGCACGCGCATTTGCAGCCAAGGTCACACTTTCTTCCATTTCCAATACACGATTTGATAATTTCATATTTCCTCCTCAAATCTTAAAAAACACCGGTGACTTTCCCAGTCTTGAAATCCACCACATAATAGGAGCTCCCGGCCTTGACTTCCCAGATCGGTTTGCCTTTAAAGCGCCCAAAAGTTACCCGATCAATCGCGTCCTGACTCTTCTCTTTGACGACGGAAGCTGCCTCTTTGGAACTAACTCCTTCTTTCAAAGGGTAGGTATAGACTGCATCATCCGCCTGTGCCACCAAGACCGCTAGATCTTGCCCCTCTTGGTCCTTGCCAATAAAGGAAAGATAGGCTTCTTTGCCATGAAAGAAACTCTCCGTCTCAATGGTAGCAATCGAAGAGTGAGACAGAGCTATTTTTCTTGCTTGCGCAATTTGATCCTGCAAGCGATCTGAAGTTTTTTCAGCAAGAAATAGCCAAGAAAAAAGGACCGTCAACACTAAGATACAGATTCCTATTATATGTTGCCATACTATAAAAAGATTATTTTTCTGTTTCACTCCCTCATTATACACCAAAGCTACCTAGAATTCTATAGATTTTCACGAAAGAATTGTTACTAATATTTCATACCTGTTACAATGTTTTAGTATAAAATTGTTTGATAAACAAAGTAAAATTAACACCTTCGCTATCATTTGTTCATAGTTTAATAAATTTGTCACAATTTTGTAACTAATTTGAAAATAAAATTAAACGACAGAAATACTATTTATTGATAAAATATAGATATGGAAAATTTAAAGAGATTATTCAAAGAAGCAAACGTAGATTTAAAAACCATGATCGTCTTCCACAAGGCAGAACGATTGATCCGTGCCTCTGAGGCTCATATCTTTAAAAAGCACCAGTTGACACCAACTCAATTCTCTGTACTTGAGACCTTGTACAGCAAAGGCGATCTCCGCATTCAAGATCTGATTGATAGCATTCTTGCGACCTCTGGAAATATGACTGTGGTTATTCGCAATATGGTCCGCGATGGTTGGATTACACGCGAAACTGATCCAGAAGACCGCCGTGCTTATCTTGTATCTATTACAGATGCCGGTCGTAAAAAGATCGAAGAAGCTCTTCCAGATCATATCAAAAATATTCAACGCTTGATGCAAGTCTTTAATAGTGGTGAGCAAGCTGAGTTGACAGAACTCTTGAAGAAATTCAAACATATCGCCTAAGCCTACTGCTCAAGACGATTCTGACTCCAAAATCCTCTATTTTGGAGTTTTCATCGTGCATTCTCTTTATCTAACAGATCAAAAAAATATTCCTGACGCTTCTCAGGAATATTTTTATTTATTCTTTCACAAAGACCCATTCTTTCTCTTGCGATAAATCCTCACGATAAGAGAAACCTGCTACTTCTAATGATTTCAAATCTTTTAGATGGGTGATTTCTTCCTTCATCATTGCTGTCACCATAGCCCCACGTGCTTTCTTTGAAATCGTTGAGTGAATCTTTAGTGTCCCACCACGATTCTCCATGAATTTGATCCGAATCATTCGCTCACGAATGGCTTTTGAAAAGACCTGTTCAAACTCAGAGGACAAAAGGGATAAGATCTGCTCCTCACCTTCTACTGCCTGATCATAGTCCTCTTTCCAAAGTGCCTTTAAAGACCTTCCAGCTGGTTTTAACTTCATCATAAAATCCAAGCGATGGGGAGCAATCCCTTCATAGGCAGGTAGCACACCGTATAAAGCAGTCGTGATCAACAAATGCTCCTGCAGATAAGCCTGCTCTTTTTCGGATAAGTCTTGACGCTCGATACTACGGTACATAAGGCCATCAAACAGTTCCAAAGCAGGATAGGTTTTAGCACTCCCAGCTAACAGAGCTTCAATTCTTTCCTTTTCTACTAGGGCTCTTTCTTCTGAGATCCCGTAAAAGGTCGCTAATTCTTCTAGGGAGAATTGCTTCAAAGCTTGGAGGATGGTTTTTGTGTTCTCTGACAAGGGTTGGGACTCGACGATACGAGCCTGTTCGTTCAGTTCTTTAGCGGATGGAATTAATAGTTTCATAGCTCTATTGTACCATATTTTTCAAATTTTCTTGACAGGAGTTTTTATTAATGTTATTATCTAGTTATGAAAACTAGATTAAAGAAAGGTGAAGATTTAGTGTCCACTTTTTCCTATCCAACGTGGGACCAACTGCCTGAGCTAGACCTCTATCTCGATCAGGTCCTACTTTATGTCAATAAAACCTGTGCACCTGTTCTCTCTTCTTCAGACAAGGGCTTGACGGCTGCCATGATCAACAATTACGTAAAACATGGCTATGTCGAAAAACCAGATAAGAAGAAATACCAGCGTAGACAGGTAGCTCGCTTGATCGCTATTACAACCTTAAAAACGGTCTTTTCTATTCAGGAGATCGCTTCTACCTTAAATTTCTTGCAGGACCAGGCAAGCTCAGATCTTCTCTATAATAGCTTTGTCGCTTATCTCAATGAGCAAAAAGAGCCGATCGCTCCCATCATTCGCTCTGCCTGTCAGACAGTTCAACTTTATCTTGAAACCCTATCTTATATTCAACCAGTAAAAACGGAGGAAGAAACTGATGAATTACACCATGAAACTAAGTAAAAAATTATCCTTTGGAGAAGAGATCGCTAATAGCGTAACCCATGCTGTTGGCGCCCTCCTCATGTTGATCTTACTTCCGATCTCAGCAGTCTATAGCTTTGAGCAACACGGTCTGCTCAGTGCTTTTGGGACTTCTATCTTTGTGATCAGTCTCTTTTTGATGTTTCTGTCTTCGACCGTCTACCATGCCATGTCTTACGATTCACCTCAAAAGTATGTGCTTCGCATTATCGACCATTCCATGATCTACATTGCGATCGCAGGTAGTTACACACCGGTTGTCCTTACCTTGATGAATAACTGGATGGGCTACAGCATTATCTTGATCCAATGGGGGACCACCATCTTTGGTATTCTCTACAAAATCTTTGCCAAAAAAGTCAATGAAAAGTTCAGTCTCGCTCTTTACTTGATCATGGGCTGGTTGGTCATCTTTATTATTCCCCAAATCGTTAGCCAAACCAATCCGATCTTCTGGGGTCTCATGCTCATGGGCGGCCTGTGCTACACGGTTGGAGCTGGCTTTTATGCTAAGAAAAAACCATACTTCCACATGATTTGGCACCTCTTCATCCTGGCAGCTTCTGCTCTTCAGTATTTAGCCATCGTTTACTTTATGTAATACTGCCACCACTCTTATGAGTGGTTTTTTTGTGATTTTTTCTGTACAATAGAAAAAAACTGTATGGGGACAGTCAGGATGAAGACAAGCAAATACCAACAAATCATTCATGTTCTAAAAAAAGCCATTCAAGATGGAGAACTGGAAACTGGACAGAAAATTCCTTCTGTTCGCCAGTTAGCTGGTCAATTTTCTTGTAGTAAGGACACGGTACAACGAGCCTTGCTGGACTTGACTTACCAGCATTTCCTCTATGCTAAGCCTCAAAGTGGCTACTATGTTTTGGAGCAAGAACCTAATCGACATGAGGATCTTCCACTAAAATTAGAGAAAGACCGCAACCAGGCTTTTGAGGACTTCCGGACCTGTATCAATGAAACCTTGATTGGACGGGAGAATTATCTCTTCAACAACTTTTCGGACCAAGCAGGCTTACTCGAAGTACGCCAATCGATTCAAAGCTTATTAAAGGAGGAAGGGATTTATACGACTGCGGATCAGATTGTTTTGACTGCTGGTACTCAGCAGGCGCTTAATATCCTCAGCCAGATTGACTTTCCCAATAAAAAATCTCAGATCTTGATCGAGCAACCGACTTATCATCGGATGAATCAACTCCTAGATTCACAGCAACTTGCCTACCGTACCATTCAACGTAATTTAACGGGGATTGATCTCGAGGAACTTGAAGAGATTTTCAAAAGTGGCCATATCAAATTCTTCTACACGATCCCTCGTTTTCACTATCCGCTTGGTCATAGCTATTCGACCAAGCAGAAAGAGGCGATCTTGCAACTAGCTGACCAATATGATGTCTACCTTGTTGAGGATGACTATTTGGGAGATCTTGATAGCAGCAATGCTCCCTCTTTTCATTATTTGGATCAAAAGAACCGGGTCATCTACATCAAATCTTTTTCGACCAATCTCTTTTCCGCTCTTCGCATCACTTCCATGATCCTTCCCCAAAACCTTCAAAAGCCGGTCTTAACCTATAAGACGACTCTC
>OGFW01002347.1_pt1 | contig 11826 bp, 10 predicted proteins | sample 1570991 | NCBI WGS metagenome assembly OGFW01 (sample SAMEA2582074, study PRJEB24529) | metagenome | biome: Human gut stool | place: China | collected 2011
GTACAAAAGGGCTTGCCTGTTTCGACAAGAGGGTATGACGATCCTATGTGGGGAGTCCGCATGATCCACTCCATTCTTACCAATCCGACCTACACCGGGGATTTAGCCCAAGGCCGAAGCCGGGTGAAAAGCTACAAGGTACACCAGATTGAAGCTGTTCCACGCGAGGAATGGGTGGAAGTGGCTGGAACGCATGAGGCCATTATCGACTATGAAACTTTCGACAAGGTACAGGCTCTCTTACAGCGTGATACCCGTACTTCCCCGAAAGGCCGTGAGGTACATTTATTCAGCGGCTTTCTGAAATGTGCCGATTGCGGGCGGGCCATTACCCGATGCGTTGGCAAGAACAACAATGTATATTATTCTTGCTCAACCTACAAGAACCGTTCCCGGACAGCCTGCACCATGCACTCAATCAAGCATGAACGGCTGGAGGCTGCTGTTTTGTTCGCTGTACAGCATCAGGTACATTTGGCTGTTTCCTACTCGGAAATCGTCACGCAGATCAATTCCGCTCCAATCAAAAAAAGCCAGTCTTACCGACTGGACGATCTGATAGCTGCAAAAGAGCGGGAACTGACAAAGATAACACGCTACAAGCAATCTCTTTATCAGGACTGGAAAGACGGTGAAATCACCCAGCAGGAATACCGGGATATGAAGGCTGACTATGAACGGCAGACTTCTGATATTTCCGCGGTGCTTACCCGGCTGAACGCTGAACGCGCAGAACTGGCAAACGGTGTGGACAACGAGCATCCTGCACTGGTAGCCTTTATGAAGTATCAGAACATTGAAGCCCTCAACCGTGAAATCTTGGTTGAACTTGTGGACTATATCAAGGTCTATGAAAACGGCAATATCAGCGTGAAATTCAAATTTGCTGACGAGCTCCGCAAGATTGCCGAGTACATTGAAATCAACACTACGGAAGATACCGCAGTAGCGGGCTAACCCCCGCTACAAACCCCTTTGACAGTGTGTTTTCCTAATAGGCGCTAATCATACGATGAATCCCCTGAAATCATGCAGCAGGCGATGAACCTCGGCTGGACGCAGAATGTGGCGATTTTAGAGAGATGCGGCAGCAACGAGGAGCGGGCGTGGTACATCCGAGCCGCGCCGCACTTCGGCTGGAAGAAGGCAAACCTGCTGGAAGCCATAGAATCTCAAGCGTGGCTATATTCTTCTCTCGACGAACAGGCAGTTTCCTGCTATACTGAGGAAAAAGAAGCAATGCAGGAGAGCGAGAGCGATGAAGAAGATACTCTTTGTGTGTCATGGAAATATCTGCCGCAGCCCCATGGCCGAGTTTGTGATGAAGGACTTGGTGAAGAAGGCGGGGCTGGCGTCAGAGTTCCATATCGAATCGGCGGCCACCAGCCGGGAGGAGATTGGCAACCCGGTCTATCCCCCGGCGCGGCGCAAGCTGGCGGAGCATGGGATCTCCTGCGACGGCCACGCGGCGCGGCAGCTTACCAATCAGGATTACGACAAGTACGACCTGCTGATCGGCATGGACAGCGCAAACCTGCGGAATATGCACCGCATCTGCGGCGGCGACCCGGACGGCAAGCTCCGCCTCCTGATGGACTACACCGACCGCCCCGGCGATGTTGCCGACCCGTGGTACACGGGCGATTTCGAGGCAACATGGCAGGATGTGCTGGCGGGCTGCCAAGGGCTGCTGCATAAACTGATGGAGGGAAACGAGAAATGCTGATGAATTCCAACGAATATCTGAATATCGTCGAATCGATTAAGCAGGAGATCCGCACGGCGCAATACCGTGCGACGGTCAGCGTCAATCGTGAGCTGCTGGTTCTCTACCACTCCATCGGCGAGGTCATCAACGATCACAAGACATGGGGCAACAAATTTGTTGAAAATCTTGCCGCCGACATTAAAATGTCTTTTCCAGACGCCACCGGCTACTCGGTGAGAAACCTGAAATACATGGCGAAGTTCGCACTGCATTTTCCCGAAAAGTAAATTGTGCAAGCGGTGCTTGCACAATTTACTTGGTATCACCATATTGCCCTGATGGACAAGGTGAAGAATGCAGATGAGCATATTTGGTATGCCGAACAAGTTGCTAAAAACGGCTGGTCCCGCAACGTGCTGGTCCACCAGATCGAAAGCGGGATGTATCAGCGGCAGGTGCTGGCGGAGAAGGTATCTAATTTTGAAAGCCGTCTACCGTCTCCGCAGAGTGAACTCGCGGCCCAGACGATGAAAGACCCGTATATCTTTGATTTTATCCCGTTCAAAGAGGATATGGTAGAGCGTGACATTGAGCAGGCTCTGGTCAAGGATGTGACAAAGCTCCTGCTGGAGTTGGGGACCGGCTTTGCGTTCCTCGGCAATCAGTACCACCTCAATGTGGGCGGTGATGACTTCTACATCGACCTGCTGTTCTATAACCTGAACCTCCGCTGCTATGTGGTGATCGAGTTGAAGACCGGCGAGTTCAAGCCGGAATACGCAGGGCAGCTTAACTTCTACCTTTCTGCCGTGGATGGTATCCTGAAAAAAGAGCAGGACAATTCGTCGATTGGCCTGCTGCTCTGCAAGAGCAAGAACGACCTCGTGGCCGAGTATTCGCTCAAGGATATGAGCAAGCCCATCGGCGTCAGCGCCTATCAGATCACCAGCAACCTGCCGGAAGAACTGGAACGCCAACTGCCGTCCGTGGAGGATATCCAGAAGCGGATCAAGAACGCAAAAGAGTGATGGCGTCATGAGTCAGAATATAACTCGAAGAAATCACTACATTCCGCAATTCTATTTGAAAAACTGGAGCCTTGATGGGAAGACAATTCAAACTTATAGTATTCTTGTATCCAACGCAAATGTTCCATACTGGACACAGCAATCAATCAAAAACACCGCGGTATGGAATGACTTTTATACAAGAGTTGTCGGCAATGAAGAACTTGATGATTTTGAACATTGGTTTGATCAAGAATTTGAACGACCAGCAAAACCAATATTCGATAAGCTGATTAACGATGAGAAGCTATCAAAAGAGGAAATAAAAATACTCTCACACTTTGTTTTTGCCCAATGTTTTCGCACGCCGGCTGCATACTTGCGATTAACTAAGCAAAACCTAAGAATATTTCCTGACGCGATGAACGAAGTTTGCGGAAAGCTAAACAAGGTACCTGAGCATGAATTACAAAGGAGCGTATCCCATCAGTCTGCCAACAGCAAAAGTATAGAAGATGTCCTATTTCCACTCAAGACATCACTTGATCGAGAGAAAAGCATAGTCGAAATGAAAACGATTGTTGGCAAAGGATTTTACTTACATGATTTAAATCATTTGCTTACATCAACTGTAAAAGTGTCCGAACGGCTCAATTGGCAAGTGGTTCATGCCGCTGATGGTGTTTCGTTCCCAACATCAGATGATCCTGTTATTTGTTTGAATTACAATAGCGAAAGGGACTATGATTTTGGTGGAGGCTGGGGAAAGAAACATAGTAATATATTAATGCCCATTTCTCCAAAACTACTTCTATTTTACGAAGTCGGTGTAAAATGGAAAATGTCTGGTTTGGACTATTCTCTGGCATACAGTAAATTGTTTCGTGAAATGATTATACGACATGCACACAGATATGTATATGCGGATCGTCCACAGAAAGGCATGCTTGCGCTCAATGCACGTGTTGTGAATCGAGATATATATGAGTATGAGCAACAAAGTATTGCCGGATGGCACATAGAAAATGTGGAAGCAGAGCGGAGACTATTAGATTGTTAATTCCGGTATTTCTATCTTGCTTGCAGATTAAAAAAGCGAAGGGAAAAAGCAAAAATATCCGAATTGAAGCCACTTGCCACACGTGAGCCAGACGGACCCTCTGTGCTCCACCAAAGGGAAGAGCCTCACCGCTTTGCAGTGAGGCTCTTCCCTTTTCATCTTATGGCATCCTTATCCCATGAAATCAAGCAGCACGTCGATGTCCTGACTGATGGCGCGGAGATAGTCAGCTCCGCCGCGCCGGCCGTCATAGTTCCGGACGCGGCTGCTCATCTCATCCAGAAGCTCTTCCTTCCGCACCAGAACGGGGTCTCCGATCCACTCGTCTTTCTCTATAAAGGCTTCCAGCTGCTCATATTCTTTTATGATACGGACGTTGGACAGGTTCTCCGGGAGGGTACGGGCATCGAACCAGTCCGGCTGCGCGTGAAAGTCCAAAGGCGGCAGCGGGTCCAGAGGCTCATCGGCGTCCCACACATAGGGATGCCGGTCATCTTCTTCCGGCGTCTTCTTGAAGCGTCCTACCCGGTTCTCGGCCTTGCCGACCGTCTCATAGTGGTTGAACAGTGCCTCAGCGTCATAGCCATAGAGCTCGTAGGCGTCCGAATAGCGGTCTGCATAGTCCTTGTACTGGAACGTCTCGACGCTTTCCGTCCCCGGGGTAAGGTCAAGCCAGATGCTCACCGCCTCCGCATGGGTGGGCAGAGCTGCCATGACCGTCAGGGCCAGAACGCCCGATGTGACCGCCGCAATAAATTTTCTTCGCATGATAAAACCTCCTTTTTATGAGCGGTTCATCCCAGGATCGAGAATCTCCGCACTTCTACATTGTTATTCTCCACGCCGGAGCAGTCCTGAAAGACTTTATGCCGTATCCGGCCCCGGATGGTGTTGCCGCTGACTTCCTTCGTGCTGGTGATGCCGTAGCCGAGGGAGACGTCCAGCGTATTTTCTTTCAAGGCGCTGAGCTGATAGCAGATGCGCCGCCCGTTGTCTCCGCTCAGGGTGATGCGGCTGTTCTGGATGACCGTGCTGCCGTCGGCACGGTCATTGCCCCGGGCCAGCATGGGGTTCGCGCCCTTTTTCATATCGTGCTTTGCCATGCTGTCCGGCTGTCTCATGGTGATGTCGCAGTTGTCCACGACGGCGCGGGTCTTATCGCCTACCATACGGAAAATGGTCTCGCAATACTCCGCACGGACGGTGCAATCCTCCATCCGGACGTCTGTGATGCCGCTCTGCCCCAGCGTGATGAACCACACCGGGCGATGATCGGCATCCAGCCCCTCCTGTGTCTGTGTCTCATAGAAGCTGCAGCCCGAGAGGACGACATCCCGCACCGCGCCGCCCCATCCCCAGACCGCCAGCAGCTCGTCGGCACCGGACTTGTAAAATTCACAGTTCTGGAAGCGGATATTCCGGCTCTCCACCCTGTCTGTCCAGTTGCGCACCCAGATGCCGCCGGACGCGCCGGAGGTCATCTGGCGGAATACACAGCCCTCAAAACGGATATTCTCGTTGCCGCCATACAGGTCGGCGGCGCAGCGCCCCCACTCGTTGGGCTCACAGTCGAAGGTGCAGCCCACAAATTCCACATTGCGGGCGAGCATCACCCGGAGCATATAGTTGGCCTGACAGCTGTCCGCTGCCCGGAAGGTCACATTTTCCAGCCGGACGTCGTGGGCGCGGTCATCATCGGAGTCTTTCATAAGCTCCACCGCCACACGGTCCTCTCTCAGGTCAGGGTACTGAATATCACTGAGCAGGACAGCGCCGTTTCCCTGGATGGTCAGTCCGCTGGGCAGCCCGAGGCAGGAGGAGAAGCGGTAGACCGCCCCCGCCGTCAGCTCGAGAGGCCGACCGGACGCGCTGGCCTGCTGCATCGCGGCCTGCAGAGCCCGCAGGTCGTCCGCGATACCGTCGCCCTTCGCCCCGAACTGTTCCGGCGTAACGCCGGTACTCACCGGACGAACCGTACTGCTCTGGGCAGCAGACGCTGTGACCGCCTGAGCCGGGGTCGCAGCCGCCGTTTCGCTCTTCTGCCCACAGCCGCACAAAAGCAGCACCGCCATGAGGACAAAGGACAAAGCTTTTATTTTCACGTTCGAATATTCTCCTTCTCTGCCGGGGCTTCTTATGCTTATCATACCATAAACCGCAGTCGATGTACAACCAAAAGAGCCGCTGCCCACAAAATGCGGCAGCGGCTCTTTTCAGCTTTTCAGTTCAGCCGGGTGTCAGCTCAGGACTGGCAGGCGGTGATGAGGCTCATCTTGTAGACCTCGTCGGCGTTGCAGCCACGGGACAGGTCGTTGATGGGAGCGTTCAGGCCCTGCAGGATGGGGCCGTAGGCAGCGTAGCCGCCCAGACGCTGTGCGATCTTATAGCCGATGTTGCCGGCCTCGATGCAGGGGAAGATGAAGGTGTTGGCCTGGCCGGCGACCTTGCTGCCCTTGCACTTGACCTGTGCGACCTCGGGAGCAACGGCTGCGTCGAACTGCAGCTCGCCGTCAATAGCCAGCTCGGGGGCCATCTCCTGAGCCTTGATGACAGCGTCGTGGCTCAGAGCGACGGTGCCGCCCTTGCCGGAGCCCTTGGTGGAGAAGCTCAGGACAGCGACCTTCGGGTCGATGCCGAACAGCTTAGCGGTCTTAGCGGTCTCGACAGCCACCTCAGCCAGCTTGGCAGAAGCAGTGACCTTGACCTCGCCGGTAGCCTTATCGACAGTATCGGTGTAGTCGATGTTGACGGCGCAGTCGCCCATAGCGATGCGCTTCAGGCCCTCTTCGCCGCAGTCACGGTCCAGAATGAAGCAGGAGCTCACCAGATGAGCGCCCTTCTTGGTCTTGACCAGCTGCAGAGCGGGACGGATGGTGTCGGCGGTGGAGTAGGTAGCGCCGCCCAGCAGGCAGTCAGCCTTGCCCATCTTGACCAGCATAGTACCGAAGTAGTTGGACTTCTTCAGCAGAGCAGTACACTCCTCTGCGGTCTGCTTGCCCTTGCGCAGCTCGACCATGGTGTTGACCATCTCATCGAAGCCGGCGTAGTTCTCAGGGTCGATGATCTCAGCAGCGGAAATATCAAAATTGCCAGCAGCGGCAGCAGCCTTGCACTCTGCCTCGTTGCCGACCATAACAACTTTCAACACGCCCTCAGCCAGCAGCTTGCTTGCGGCCTCCAGGATGCGGGGGTCATTGCCCTCGGTAAAAACGATCGTCTTGGGGTTTGCCTTCAGCTGGGCTACCAGGGGTGCAAACATATCAGCCATTGTTGATTACCTCCGAAATTACTTTGCAATTATTCCCGGGCATCACAGATATGCCCTTCTTTTTTATTCTAGCACAGAGTCAGAAAACTTCAAGACAAATCTTGAATTTTGTGGTATATTTTAAGGAAGAAATCGTGCGATGATTTGTTAAGAAAATGTCATTTAGTTTGTGAGAGGATACCGAGCTTATGGATTGGGAAACACTGAAAACCGATTGTCTCGCCTGTCAGCGCTGTCCGCTGCACACCACCCGGCACAACGTGGTGTTTGGGCAGGGCGTGGAGAATGCCGAGGTGCTATTCGTGGGCGAAGGCCCCGGTCAGAGCGAGGACGAGCAGGGCCTTCCCTTTGTGGGACGCAGCGGCCAGCTGCTGGACAAATACCTCTTCGCCATCGACCTCGACCGTGCCTCCAACTGCTATATCGCCAACATCGTCAAGTGCCGCCCGCCCCAGAACCGCGACCCCCTGCCCGCCGAGAGCGAGGCCTGTATGCCCTGGCTGCGGGAGCAGTTCCGTCTGCTGCGGCCTAAAATCGTCGTCTGCCTGGGCCGCATCGCCGCCCAGCGGATGATCCGCAACGACTTTTCGGTGACGAAGGAGCACGGCACCTTTATTGAGAAGAACGGCATCCTCTTCATGGGGACGTTCCACCCCGCCGCCCTGCTCCGTCAGCCCCAGAACAAGCCGGAGGCTTTCGGCGACTTCGTGGCCCTGCGGGATAAAATACACGAGGTGTGCGAGCATACCTACTGATTTGTCACCCTCCACCTCATTTTTGCATACCCTATAGCAAAAGTGAGGTGTTTGAGTATGAATGCTGCACGCAGCGATTCTGTTGATTTCTTTCTGGGGACCACCACCCCCGCCGGGTTCAAAAGCTATTTTGAGCCGCTTCGGCGGGAACCGGGGATGCAGATGTATCTCATCAAAAGCGGGCCGGGCTGCGGCAAATCGACGCTGATGAAGCGGCTGGCCATCAAGGCCGAGCAGAAGGGGGAGCCTATCCAGCGCATCCACTGCGCCAGCGACCCCGACAGTCTGGACGGCGTCATCTTTCTCGACAAGCGTGCCGCCATCGTGGACGCCACCGCACCCCATGTCATGGAGCCGGACGCCCCGGGTGCAGAGGAGCAGGTGGTGAGCCTGTACCACACACTGGACGCCGACGCCCTCCACGCCCACGCCGACGAGGTGAAGCGGCTCTTCGCCCAGAACACTGCCCTGCGCAGCCGGGCCGCGCGGTATATCGCATCTGCCGGGAGCCTGCTGCTGGACAGCCGCCGGGCTGAGGCGTGCAGTGCCAACTTCGAGAAAGTCCGCCGCTACGTCAAGCGGCTCTGCGCCCGGACTCTCCCCCGCCTGCCCGAGGGGGCCTCGGCCAGCGAAGAGCTGCGGCTGCTGTCGGCCATCACGCCGAAAGGGCCGGTCTTCTACCGCGGCACCGTACAGGCGCTGGCCGACCGGTATGTGGTCTTCCATGACGACTATGGCGCCGTCTCCCGCCTGCTTCTCGAGCTCATCCGGGCCGAGGCGCTGGCCCGGGGCTACCACATCATCACCTGCCCCTGCGCCATGCACCCCGACGACAAGATAGACCATCTCTTCATCCCGGCCCTTCGGCTGGCTTTCCTCACCGACAACCGGTGGCACCCGGTGCAGCTGCCCGGCGTGCAAGCCGTCCGGTGTACCCGTTTCGTGGACCGGGAAAATCTGGCGGGCTACCGCGCCCGTCTCCGCTTCAACGAGCGGGCGGCAGCAGAGCTTTTGGAACAGGCCGCTGACCTGATGGCACAGGCCAAAGCCTGCCACGACGAGCTGGAGACTTACTACCGCGCCGCCGTGGACTTCGGCAAGGTGGACGAAGCTGCCGCCCAGTGCGCCGGGATGCTGGGGCTGGCGTAAGATTGGTGTCCGGATTGGGACTCTCGGCCAGGCTATCCTTCGTCCAACCTCTCAGTCTCGCATTCGCAGACAAGGCCGGGTTGCGGCACCCAGCATCCGCAGCGCTTCGCTTGCGTCTTGCTGGCCGCTGCCCCAACAGCTCCTCCCTGTTTCCGCCGCTGGCGGCGGTCGTCGTTGTTGCCCCTAGTAGGGGAGCCTCTGGCGAAACTGTCCACTTTGCGGGGAATGCCAAAGCCTCTCCTACCAGGAGAGGTGGCACGGCGTCAGCCGTGACGGAGAGGTTGCACAAAGACGGGCCTGCCAATTATAAATATAAAAAGTCAAAAAGGAAGTGACCCGCTATGCCTGCTTTTCGCCTGCCTGTCCGCCAGCTGGTGGAATTTTTGCTCCGCACCGGCAGCATCGACAGCCGCTTTACCGGCTTCGACCGCGCCAACGAGGGCGCACGCATCCACCGCAAGCTCCAAAAGGCCGCAGGCGAAGGCTACGCCGCCGAAGTCTTCCTCTCCGGCGAGCGGGAGGCGGCGGGCATCCCCTTCACCATCGAAGGCCGGGCCGACGGCATCTTCACCGACGAGGCGGGCGTGACGGTCATCGACGAGATAAAGACCACAGCCGTCCCCGCCGACGACATCGCCGAGGACATGAACCCCTGCCACTGGGCGCAGGGAATGGTCTACGGGGCGCTGTATGGCCGTCAGAAGGGGCTGGAAAAGCTGGACGTCCGGCTCACCTACTACCAAATCGACACCGACGACATCCTCCGCTTCGTGCGGCATTTCACCCTTGAAGAGCTGGAAGCGTTTTTGCAGGATCTGCTCGAGCAGTACGCCCCCTGGGCGCAGCGTCAGCTGGCGTGGAAGGAGCAGCGGGGCGTGAGCCTTTCGGCGCTGGATTTTCCCTTTCCGGCCTACCGGCCCGGGCAGAGGGCGCTGGCAGGCGAAGTCTACCGCGCCTGCACTGCCGCGCCGTCTAAAAGCGGCGTCCGGCTCTTCTGTCAGGCCCCCACCGGCATCGGCAAGACCATGAGCGTCCTCTTCCCTGCTCTGCGGGCCATCGGCACCGGCTGCGGCGAGAAGCTGTTCTACCTGACGGCCCGCAACACGACTCAGTCCGCCGCCGAGGATGCCATTGCGCGGCTGCGGGCATCTGATCCCAAGCTGGCTCTGCGCAGCGTGACCCTGACAGCCAAGGAGAAGGTCTGCCTCCACCCGGATGCCGAGGGCCATCCCGCCTGCCTGCCGGAGCTTTGCCCCTACGCAAACGGCTACTACGACCGGGTGAACACGGCCCTGAAAGCCCTTCTGGACGACGGCACCGGCCGCTTCGACCGGGCCGCGCTGGCCGACGCCGCAAAGCAGTTCACGGTCTGCCCCTTCGAGCTGGGGCTGGATCTGAGCGAGTGGTGCGACGTCATCATCGGCGACTATAACTACCTCTTCGACCCCGTAGTGCATCTGCGGCGGTTCTTCGACAGCGCGGGCGACTGGCTCTTCCTCGTGGATGAGGCTCACAATCTGCCCGAGCGGGCGCGGGCCATGTACTCGGCACGCTTCTGCAAGAGCAGCCTCACCGAGGCAAAACGCGCCCTCGGGCGGGGCAAAAGCCCCCTTAAGACAGCTCTGAGCAAGGCCGACAAAGCCTTTTTAGAGGGACGGAAAGCGGTCTCGACCCTCGCGCCCCGCCGGGGCAGCACTGCCGCCGAAGAGGACGACAGCGGCCAGACCTCACTGCTGGGATCTGCGGAGACGCCCGCCATCGAGCTGCCCGCCGCCGACTACGCTCAGGACGGCACGGTGTTCTGCAAGGAGCTTCCCTCAGCCCTGCTGGCCCCGCTGCGGGCGCTGACGGCTCCCTTGCAGGACTGGCTGGAAGACGATCCCGACGCCGAAGCCCACGCGGCCCTGCTGGATCTCTACTTTGAGGTGCAGGACATCCTGCGGGCGTCGGAACGGTACGACGAGCATTTTGCCGCCCAGCTCACCGCCCGGGGCAGTGACCTTGAATTGCAGCTGCTCTGCCTCGACCCGTCCCCCTTCGTGGACGCAAGCCTTTCGGCAGGGCGGGCGGCGGCGCTGTTCAGCGCGACGCTGACGCCGCCGGGCTACTACCGCACCGTCCTCGGCTGTCCCGAGGCCCGGGCCGTGGCGCTGGAAAGCCCCTTCCCGGCAGAAAACCTCGGGCTCTACTGTCTGCCCTCCATCTCCACCCGCTACCGCCAGCGGGACGCCAGCATCCGGCCCATCTCGGACGCCCTCGCGGCGCTGGCGTCCAGCCGGGTGGGCAACTATCTGGCCTTCTTCCCCAGCTATGCCTATCTGCGGCAGGTGTGGGAGGACTTCACCGCCCGCTACTCGGACATCGGCACACTGGTACAGGAGAGCGGTCTGGACGACGCCGGGCGGGCGGCGTTCCTCGAGCGGTTTTCGCCCTGCCCAGAGAAGACGCTTCTCGGCTTCGGGGTCATGGGCGGCATCTTCGGCGAGGGCGTGGACCTCGCGGGCGACCGGCTCATCGGCTGCGCCATCGTGGGCGTGGGCCTGCCGCAGGTGAGTCCCCGTCAGGAGATGCTGCGCCGCTACTACGACGCCCAGAACGGGGCGGGCTTCGACTACGCCTACCGCTGGCCCGGGATGAACAAAGTCCTGCAGGCCGCCGGGCGGGTCATCCGGACGCAGGAAGATAAGGGCGTGGTGCTGCTCCTCGACGACCGCTTTGCCCAGAGCGAGTACGCCCGGCTCTTCCCGAAGCATTGGAGGCATCTGGAGTATCTGAGGGATACGGAAGAGTTGAAGAAAAAGCTGGAAGATTTCTGGAAAGGCTGAACCTCTCCGTCACGGCTGACGCCGTGCCACCTCCCCTATCGAGGGGAGGCCTTG
>OGFW01002349.1_pt1 | contig 11826 bp, 5 predicted proteins | sample 1570991 | NCBI WGS metagenome assembly OGFW01 (sample SAMEA2582074, study PRJEB24529) | metagenome | biome: Human gut stool | place: China | collected 2011
CATCCAGTTTTAATAGAACCATCCTCAATAGAAAATTCAGCATATGTACAATTTACTTTTGTCGGAGGCTTTAGATAAGACATCTCACTAGTTATCTTAATAGTATAGCCTTCGATAAATTTATTACTCTTATCCCTGAATTCCTCTATACGCATTATATCTTTTAAATAGTTATAACAACCTTGATCCTTAGCACCATGTTCCTTTAAAACATAAACTTCTTCATTTATAGTTTTAATGCATTTGTTAGTTGTATATTTAAGTTCAATAGGAATCCATTTACCATCTAATATAACAAGAATATCTAGATGTAAATTAGGATTAAATTCAGGAACAAATTCTAATCTAATTTCACATTCAGGGTATTTCTTTTTTATGAGCCAAGCTAAACTGAACTGAAAGTCTGCTTCAGAATGAAATATTGGTCGCCACATACTCAATTGGCGTATTATCTCATGAATATCTAAGGTTAATACCATGACACATACCTCATCGAATTCAATACATTTATTCTAATTATATATGGCCAATAAGTTTAAAGATTTCCCTCAACTACTATAATAGATGTATTTTGAAGTGCTTCCTTAATCTAAGCAATAAATGTCTTTAAAAACTTTTGCTCTACTTTACTAAATTTTATAAGATCAACTTCAATATTATGAACTATTCTAATCCAGTCGTCTTGCTTAATCCAATTATCAAAGCCATCTCTTTCATTATTATCTGATACATCTATAATAGGATACGCTTTATTAAAATAAGAATCTAAGATATCAAAATCTTGACTATAAACCCGTAATAGCTTTCTATAACAGTGCCAATTCTTCCATCTTGATAAAGAATAAGAGATATTACTAATTTTTAGAGGATTAAAATCTAAGCATATATGCTCACCTAATAGTGCATTAAGCCTTAGCTCCATATACTCTTATTTTTTATAATCTACTGAATTTAAGTATACCATTTTAAATTATGCCCTTAACTTCAAAATAAAGTCTAATTTGTATTATGATTTTAATGAGTAAAGTTACTACCTAAGCGTAACCTGATACATACATTGTAATATCCAGGGCTCCTATCATACGCGGAAAATCCAGTCGATTTTATCTGAACTCATTTATACTTTTCCTATTCATCTAAACCTATAGCTAACTTGTTAATTTATACTTTTACAATTCAAACATTTGATTTTCGCACTTTAGTATTCCTGTAGGACAGCCTCCTTGTTAAGTAAGCTTATTGCTGGCTGCTCTTCATTGTAGAAAGGCTTTTCTTTCATTATTTCCTGATAATACTTATGGCAAAGAACTACTCTACCTAGCCATTTATACAGATTCTTCTTTATATAAAGGAGCCGTACAGTATCATCCTCTTAATACTGTACGGCCAACTCTTTACCTTCTATTTCATCTTCTTATAGATCTTATTGTCCAATTCAAAATAATGCGCAACTTTATAACGGTTTTCGTATCAAAGAGAGCGTATTCTTAACTGGAACACGTACATCACTAATGTCTATAAGAAAACTAGCATTATCAGTATCATACACAACCACTATATTCAGTTAGATATAAAAGATTTCCCTCTAATTATCCGTAAACCACGCTATCCTTTCAGCATTAAAAACTTTACAATACGAAATCAGCTCATCTATATTTGCCGTTAAACGTGTCGATTAAATCCATCAATACTATCTAATCCACAGAATAACAATATCCCTTTTAACTACACCAAATTCATCCTCAGTAAATTCAAACTCTACCGTATCTTCATAACAAAGTATCCATCCTTATCCGAAATATCATCTCCAGTTATTTCAGTATTGTTCTTGTTGCTTTTATCAACTTTGGCAACTCCATAGAACTTGATTCTATAGGCCCTATAACGCCATCAATAGAAATGCTCAATACCATTAATAGGACAATAAATATGAATGGAAAGCCCCGATTATAACTAACACATATATTGTCTCTTAAAAATCATCTATTAAATTATACACTTACTAATCCACGAGGCTCTCATCAAGGAATAGATTATCCAGCTCCTGTGTAGTTTGTAATTGCATAACCTTTGCCCGGACTGCACTTTTTGCAAGATCCAGTCTTTTCATGCGTTTTTTACCAGTGATATTGTCCTTACCTTCACGAATTAGCTGTAATCTGCCTATTGGAGCACTCGGCTGTTTCTGAACATAATTAACAAGTGCCTTTGCCTTAGAAAGATTATCAGTCAGATCTCCTCGATGTGGTTCAAGTAAATCTACAACATAACCTACGCCTTCCACATTACGTATAATAAGGAAATCCGGATAAAACCCTTTAACATTCCCTCCCTCAAAACGCTGAAGGCAAAGCCCCCATCCTTTAGAAGGATTACGAATCCAGCATATGAAGTCTGGCCGCTGTGATTCCTCCTCAATAACAGCTTTCTCCCATGAGTCTAGTTTTATTTTTGCATAACCAGTGTCCTCATTTACGAAAAAGTGATTGTAGTATTTCTCGCCATCCAAATCAACAATCGGTCTGATTTGTTCTGGTAAATGAAAGCTATGTGTGCTGACTTCATTTCCGTTTGAGATAATAGCATCATACTGCTTACGATATTTATCCGATGCCATATGCGCAAATTGAAGCCTAAATTTATCACTTAGATCATCAAATTTCTTTTTTGCATAAAGATGCAATCTATTCACACAGTCTTTGTCCGCGGCAAACAGAATAACATGAACCATATATTCTGTTACATTGTCAAAGTTGAAATATGCTGTTCCATATGCTGTCCCGAGTCCAAAACCACCAAGTATTTTTTCAGCAATACGAAACTTTCGATCTATGTCCTCATCTGAGGAGGTGTAATAGATATATTCTTTGTCCTCATTTACAGCCTTCCCGAATGCATCAAAGACCTTCCACGATAAATTCAGCTTTTTAACTTCAGATGCAAGTGAGTCGTATTCACCACGGTCTTTGAGACTAGCAATATACGCCTCTATCATCTTTATACCATCCTGCTGAATACTGTGTAAGGCATAAGTATCAAGTCCTGTATTTTTGATAAGAGAAGCAAGACTTATTAGGGATGGTAAATATTCGGTTGTCTTAAATGGTTTAATTTCATAGGTAATTAATGCTATCTTATTGATAAAACTCGCAACTGCTTCACGATCAATCTTGTCTGGAAGAAATAGTTCTATCTGCTCAGACTTCTCAAATCCTAAATTTACTGCAGGCGATTCATCTGTTGCCTGGGAATAACTTTTAACTTTTCTTACGAAGGGATTATAAATATTTACATTTATTTTTGTTGACTGTAATTGCGTTTCTCCGCTTTCAACACCATCAGACTTTAGCTTGGGATTATCGAATAGAGGATCCGATGGAATTCCCTGAGACTGTCCAAACTCCAAAAGCGTCATCTGATTTGGATTGACTGACTTGCGACGCTTCCTCGGTCGATAACTCCAAGTTTCTCTCGAATCCTTTCCATAGCATTCGCCCTCAACATCAGCTGGAATATCGCTTCCTTCCTCATTCTGCAAGGCCTTCATAACAGACTCGACATTATCCTTATTAAAATGCGGTAGGAAAAGACGAACTTCATTTAGAGTTTCATCTACATCAATATGACGCTGCAGAGGAGTACGAATCATCCTGCCGAGGAGTTGCGCAATATATGTAGCGTCTTGAGCGTGACGAAATGACATCATCGTTTCTGCTCTTGGACAATCCCATCCGGTAGAAAGGTTCTCCTTAAAAAATACAACACGAATTTTTCTATTGTCCGCAATATCTGAAGCATCCACATGATGGATTTTAAGACCATTTACCTCTATGGTAGATGTTTGTCCAAAAGTATGAACAACTTCATGTTCCTTAAAAGACGCGCCAGTTCTTAATTCAATACGAGATAAGCATTCGCCTATGTCCGTTGCAGAGGAGCTATCATTATTTCGATTCTCAACCTGAATGACAAGAATTGGCCTAACTTGCTGGCTCTTCTGCGTGGTGCAGTAATAATTCCAGTGTTCGCACTTATTCTTCCACTCATCCGCTGCCGCCTGAAGAATAACCATATCATCTATGGAGTCTTGCTCTGGGTAAGTTATAATGATTCTTTCTTTTAAAAGTCCTGACAATCTCACTTCATCTGGGCGAATATCCACATCATGACGAACAGAAGAGATGTTACCAACAAGTCTACGAAAGCGCTCGTCAGTTGCACTCATACCTATAACTATAGGCATTGGAGAAAGATAATCCTCCTCGCTCCCCTTGAGAAATTTCTGCATGATAGTAGTAGCCCTTGCAGCATCTTTATCTTGCATTCCACGATGCGCCTCATCAATAATCACATAAAGATGATCGCCTTTTTTCTCTACCGTATTTTGCAAAGTTTGCCAAATGGTATAAGTTCTGCTGTCGCCACCGTTTACAAGACGACTTGATTTACCAAGCTTCTGCGTATTCAGAAAATAAATCATACCATCCTCTAGCACTTCTTGATCAAAGGAATCATCCTCTATTGTTACGCACTGATTTGGACGAATTTTATCAGCTTTTGTAATAATTTTTGTTTTTGACTGCTCATTTAATTGAGGAGAGTCGGAAAGCCATACAAAAATTGCCTCTGGTTGCTCAATTGTAGTTTCCGTTCCATTAAAAATATCCTCAATGACAGTCGTCATTACAATAGTTTTACCCGAACCTGTTGGAGCACGGAACGCTACCACCTGTGGACGTCCATCAACTTTATAATAAGCTTGAGCACTATTGATCTCAGCAATCAATTTTGAAACTGCCATCTGCTGAAATGATATAAGTTCAGCTCTCATCACAGTTACCTCCTATTATTTATTCTGAAGTTATCTAGATAGTCTCTGTATAACTGATACGTCTGTTTAACACTTAATCCTCTTGACATACTGCGGTAGTCGGTATCAGAGTCCGTTACAAGATAAACCGTTTCGACTTCTGGCGCATTTGCCACTTCGTCAGCAAATTGTGCATAACAGCTATTGTCATTGAGAATTGCCATATGATTTTCTGGAAGAACAATATACTCTGGAATTTTCTGATCTACTATTGAGGGACAAGCACCATGACAGCCTGCTTTCATCCATAAGGTAGGTAGCATTTCTCGAAATTGCATGCCGACTCGAATAGATGCCTTATCAAGAAATCCTAATTTGAAGTAGGCGGCATTTGCTTCAAACCCATTTGCCATTGGAACATCACTACCCAGATAATTACCCTCTAATGGATTTCCGTTTACATCGTGTCCTTCAATAGAACAAACCGTTCTCGGCCAAGTGACATAACGAGCGATGCCAAGTTTTTCCCATTCTTCATCACCAGGCTTGAAGCCTTGCTTTGTGAGAGACTTCGCTTCAGCCTCCGACACCTCATTGTTTGTTACCATAATGCACCGGCGCTGTCCGCCATCCTTTGCATTCAGCAAATTTACTGCGTGAAGCGTAGTACCACTACCGGCAAAAAAGTCAACAATGAGGGCATCTGGCTTATTACCTACAATCACGCCAATACTATCTTCAACCGAATACAATGATTTCGGATAAGAGAAAGGCCTTGAACGCCCTATTACGTTAGATATAAGATCAGAACCATAAGCGCCAGCATCATGCCTTGTTCTGTACCATACAGTTTTAACTTGTCTATCTTGAGTTGTTTTATACTCAACAACTACACTCTGTCCATTTTTGGTATTACCGACAATCTCTAATTCACCAGTTTCAATTTGTTCTTGATACTTCTTACTCAGATATGAAAACCCCCATGTTCTACGTTTTTTATCGTATCTTCCTATTGAAATATATCCTTTCGCAAGCATACGATTGAATGTTTCAGTACTAAGCATCCATCTACCTTGACTTCCATCATTTCGAATAGGCCATGCAACATCATATCCATCAATCTTCGCCTCATAATCAGGATTAATACCTAAGGGAATCGATTCTTCTGCTCTAACAATGGTATTTGACTCCCTGTCAACTAAAATAGGATAGAATAGGTTTGGAGAATCTTCTCTTCTTGAGTCCATTCCGGAGCGTAAAAGGCCTTTCCATCTTGGTCGCTGTTTCGCGTCCGATTCCACAAATTCTCCAAGCATAGAATCTTTCCATCCAGAAATATATGCATCAGGCATAAAGCAAAAATAAGCATATTCCTCCACACGTGAAAAGTGACCTCGTGTTGAACCTTTAGGATTAATTACGATTGTAATCATTTGAATGTATGCTTCAGGGAATATTTCTTCAAGTAGACATCCAAGATGTGTGTATTCCTTCTCATCAATCGTTACGATTAATACAGAATCCTTGGTTTTTAACAGCTTCTTTGCCAGTTTCAATCGTTTTTCCATAAAGGATAACCACTTACTGTGACGATAAGCATCAGAGCCGTCAACATAGTCATTATTATATTTCCAATCCCTTGCTCCCGTGTTGTAGGGAGGATCGATATATATACAATCCACCTTGCCCGCATACAGGTATTCCAAAAGCTGTAGAGCATGGTAGTTGTCCGCCTCAATTAAAGTATGCCAAAGATTGCTATCTGGCGCATTACAGACAGTATCGATGGGCTTGAGGTACGGATAAATCGAATCACCAAATTCCGCAACAGCAACAAGATTGTCAATAGCAAATTCTGTCTCTACATGATTTATCTTATGTTCACATAATACCTTATCACCGGAAATAGAACGGACAATATAAATATCCGACACTTCCCTATTTTTCAATGCAACCTTAGAATCTCTTCTAATGGCCACATCATAAAGCGCTGTACATTCCGGGAGATGTTCTTCAAAAACCAAACCAAACTTTTTTTGCTTTGACAGCTTGTTTACTTCCGTATTAATTTTTTGCCTGAGTGTCATATCATCTATTTGTTTTATTAAATCCTGTAAAAGTGCCATTCATTTCACTCCTTTTTATCCGTGGCTTTATCTTGTGTGTCACGGACAAACTCTATTATGTCATAAACATCACAGTTCAACGCTTTGCAGATTTTCCACAACACCTCTTACTTCTTCAAGTTTCACTAGGAAATAGCACTAAACTAAACTAGCTTACAAAGATATTTTTCTTTATATTCTTATCAATCAATAATTTTAAAAATGTGTTGTAACTTAATCACATAATTGTCTCCTGTGTGCTACTCATCACTTATTAGTCTGCCTCTACATCGTTTCAAATTCTTCTAAACATAGCCCCTATGTCGGAACTGATTGCAACACTTTATAATCTTTGATAATTTCCTTACCATCTGTGTAAAAGAGAATTGTCTTTCCATAGTGACAAACCTCTGCTTGTGAGTATAACTATAAAGCTCCACTATTTTCTATATATCATCAACTCCATTATTTTTCAGCATTATGGGGTTATCTCAAATAGACAAATTTGTAAAATTTATATGTCAACTTATGCTAGTATCTCATATAATTTCTAACTTAAATGAAAACTTTATATCGAAATCAAATCTTCAACCTCACAACAAAACATCAAACCACTAGCACACACTCTGAAATATAAACTAGCAACGATGCCCTCTGCACATTAACGTTCATATATACTATTAAAAGGATTTTCGATCATTTTTACAGCTTATTACTGACATCAAATATCACAAACTCCACTAAGACAATCATTGTTTAAACACTATTTGACAATGTGAGACATCAAAGCTACGAACTCAACATGCGCTGTCTTTGGGAAGATATCAACTGTTTGTACTTCTTTGAGTTCATATCCGTAGTGTGTAAGGGTTTCAATGTCGGCTGGATTACAGGACATGTAAACAATGCGTTTTGGTTTCATTTCTGCTGAAGAGGTTAGTACTTCTTCTTTACAGCCTGCTCGAATTGGATCGAATACAATTACGTCTGGACGTACGCCAATCTTGTAGAGTTCTGGTATTTCTACGGCCGCATCAACAACGATGAATTCTGTATTATCATAGCCATTTCATCATGTGTTTTGCGAGCATTAATAATAACCAGCCCAGTAATTTTACTTCTATTATATACCTTAACTAATAATCCAAAATAATAAATTACAATTAACTAAATAGTATTAGTTAGAATTTATTTACTATTTTCATTTAATATACTAATTATGTCCTTTACTGAATAAGTCATATTATCCACTTCATTTTGATTAATGCTATTAACTTCATTAGACTCAATAACTTTATCACTAATCCTATTAATTTCTCCAACAGAGATATTGCATATATTAATATGTGCAATTAACTCTATAGCTTGTTTTATTGTATCTATAGAGTCTCTATATATAGAAACATCTAAAGATTTATTTGTATTATTAGTGGTTAATTGATTGGTTAAATTATCTAAATAGTTATTGATTTCTTTAGACATAATAATGTCCAAATTCATAAATTGCTCTTTTAGAATAACTAGATTATCTATATACGAGAATGATACTAAAATATCATATATATACTGAACAAATAATTGATATTCCTCAGTACGATCACACTTATCAATTTTTAGATTAGAAAAATTTTTAAGTAAATCAATAAATTGTTTTTGCATTAAATGTATTCTTGAATTACTTAAAAATACATTTAACACACTAATAATATCCACAACATTATCATTAAGCTTATTACAATCAAAAAATATTTTGATTAATTTAGAATGATAAACGGAGTATTTTTCAAGTGAGCATTCTAAGTCTCTAAATGCTAAAAAACATATATTCCACTTTCCCATCCCCAATGTCTTAAGACGGCCATCAAAACTATCATTACTGGGTAACCCTTTCCACCTCATATTATTTAATTCCAACTCAAACTCGTTGCTAGAATTTATTTTCTCTATTTTCTGAGAAAGGAGCCTCCCTAACTTATAGTATTCATCATAACGATTTAGACCACTTTCTATTAAATAGTATAATTCTCGTTCAAATTTTTTATACTTTACAAACTTTTCATTATTTTGACTATGAATATTCTCTCCGGTTGTATTTCTTAAATATTCTAATTGATATATATTTAAAATACTATACGAAATCAAAGTTTGAAAATTTAAACGTTTATTACTATAAGAGCAATTAGTCAATAAATTATGTGATGAATAGCTAATAACACATCTTTTAAAACCAGGAATATCATTTATAAGGAGTTCTTTTGATAACATAGTCAAATCATCATTTAAAGATATTTGAAAATTATCATTCAAATTTTTATATGTTGATATATTATTGTAAAATTCAGGACAAAAAACCTTTATATAAAGTATTTTTATTAATAACTCATTTTCGTTAATAATAGAAATATTTGAACTCAATAAATTCATAAATAGTTCTATATTTCTGACCGTATAGTTTTCCCTTTTAAATTCTGCAAGTTCAAGATCACGCGAAAATTCTTCAGGATTATTAATATAATAAAGAGGCACTTCAGCAAACCCAATAATTTTACGTGTCCATTTCTTCAGCCCTTTATATTTATCAGGTTTACTTTCCAGTAAGGCATTCCATATATCCTCAAAAGATAAATGTGTTAATCTTATATTTTGAGGAATATATTTTTGCAAAAATCTATTATCTAAACCTCTTTTGTTTAACTCTAAAGAATTATACTGATAAATAAATTTGATTTTACTATTCTTATTTGAAGCTAATTTTTCAGAAATATAAAAGATTTTCCTTAATAATACTAAATCATCAATTCTATCAAGATCTTCATATATTACAATAATACTCCGCTCTAATTGACTAATATCTTTAGACAGCTCTTCAATAATGGAAGAATAAGAGTCATCTATATTTAATACTTTTGATAAAACTCGACCATAGTAAGAATTATTTATATATCCATTTAAATATTTAGATGTTAATGTATATATGCCTTGCTTTCTTAAGTTACTATCGATTTGCTGTAAAAGATAATCTATTAACTGATCTAAATTCATTGATAATATATCAATTTTTATAAAATCATATGAATTTATCATATCAATATCACTAATTAAATGATTAATAATAAGACTTTTTCCGTTCCCCCACTCTGAATTTATGCCTAAAATCTGATTATGTCTAATTTCAAACTTAATTTTTTCTAGATCCTTAGAGCGTGACTTGAAAAGTTCATCATTTATAATTGGTTCAATATGCTTATTGGTAATCCATTCAATAGTAAATAAAATAAAACCAATATTAAAAAAGCTACAAATAAACTTCGTTTTTTCGCCCAAGACACCATTTATTCCGACTGGAAGAAATAAGACATCTGTTAGTATAAGGTCATCCCCAATCAAATATCCAGTCAAAAACAATATAGATATATAAGAAAATAAAACTATAACAGCTAATTCATAAACTTTATATACTCGATAACACAATAATAAAATCCACAATAAAAAGAAAATTATTACATTAAAATAAAAGGGCAGTTTAAATATAAAAATAAAAATAACTATTAATATTGTTACAACAATAAATCTAATTAATAGTTCTAATAATTTATTTATCATAATATTTTTACCATTATCACCACAAAATATAAAATTATCAGAAATACATATTCTATTAGTTAAAATATCATACTCTATATTCAAACAAAACTAAACGCTCTTCACTCCACTCGAATTCTTGGATACCCCTGACCAGTGCTATCACTCACTGCGTCCCTTCGTTCCTAGTAAGCAAAGCCACTGCCTCAACGTGAGCGGTCATTGGGAACATGTCTACAGGTTGTACTTCTTGTAGTTCATAGCCGTAGTGTGTGAGGATTTCAATGTCTCGAGCCATGGTAGCTGGGTTACAAGATACGTAGACAATGCGTTTTGGTTCCATCCCTGCTGCAGAGGTTAGTACTTCTTCTTTACAGCCTGCTCGGATTGGGTCGAATACGATTACATCTGGTCGTATGCCAGCCTTGTAGAGTTTTGGCATTTCTACAGCCGCATCAGCGACGATAAATTCTGTATTATCATAACCATTTCGTTTCGCATTTTCACGAGCATTGATAATAGCTGGTTCTACGATTTCTATGCCTATTACATGTTTTGCCTTATGAGCCAAAAACAATGAAATAGTCCCCGTACCACAGTACGCATCGATAACAGTTTCATCACCTTTTAGGTCCGCATAAGCTAACGCTTGATCATAAAGCACCGTAGTTTGTTCTGGATTCACTTGGAAGAAGGAATGTGGAGATAATGTAAATCGTAAATCCTTTATGTGATCTGTAATCGTCCCATCACCATGTAATATATTGTTTTTAGGTCCTAAGATAACATTAGTTCGCTTACCATTTACGTTATGAACGATAGTTTCTACTTGAGGGATTCGTTCTGTTAATTTTTCTACCCACTTTTCTTGATGTGGTAAATAGTCTGTAGCAGTTACAAGGATAATCATCCATCCAGATTGTCCAATACGACCGATTACATGGCGCAATACGCCCTTTCCTGTATGTTCATCATAGGGCTCAATGTCTAAATCTTTTGCAATATCATAACAAACTTGAGCAATAGTATTGTTCCCTTCATCTTGAATAGGACAGTTCGTACCTTGCACAATATCATGAGATCCCATCGCATAGAACCCCATTTGAATGTCGCCTTTAGCACCTCCTACAGGCATTTGCATTTTATTGCGATAGGCCCACGGATTTTTAGGACCTAATGCTGGTTTCACAAGGTCAGGATTCTGATGTCCAATGCGTTCAATAACATCTTTCACCTTTTGTGTTTTTAGTGAAAGCTGCCCTTCGTAGGTAATGTGTTGTAATTGACAACCACCGCATACGCCATAGAGTTCACAAGTTGGTTCTATAC
>OGFW01002352.1_pt1 | contig 11819 bp, 10 predicted proteins | sample 1570991 | NCBI WGS metagenome assembly OGFW01 (sample SAMEA2582074, study PRJEB24529) | metagenome | biome: Human gut stool | place: China | collected 2011
TGGACAAGGCCGGCGAGATGATAAAGGAAGACGCCAAGGTCGAGGTGCGCGGCCATGACATCGGCTATGTCAGCCGCGGCGGCCTCAAACTGGAAAAGGCAATGCAGTGCTTTCCTCTGACGCCGAACGGCAAGGTCTGTATGGACATCGGTGCGTCCACCGGAGGCTTTACCGATTGTATGCTGCAGAACGGCGCGGTCAAGGTCTATGCTGTGGATGTCGGCTACGGTCAGCTGGCATGGAGCCTGCGCACTGACGAGCGCGTCGTCAACATGGAGCGCACCAACATCCGCAATGTCACGCTGGACATGCTGGCAGAGCCTATTGAGTTTTTCAGCGTGGATGTGTCGTTTATCTCGCTGCATCATATCTTCCCGGTGGCGCAGGCTATCACGACGCCCGACGCAATGGGTGTCTGCCTCGTCAAGCCTCAGTTCGAGGCTGGCCGCGAGAAGGTGGGCAAAAACGGTGTCGTCCGCGACCCTTCCACCCACCGCGAAGTGCTCCACAATGCGATGGGATATGCCGCTGCAAACGGTTTCGTCGTGCGCGGACTGGATTTCAGCCCCGTCAAAGGCCCTGAGGGCAACATTGAGTACCTGATGTTCGTCCAGAAGAGCGAACAGCCCGGTGTGCTGGATGATTCTGTTGCCGAGCAGGTCGTAGCGGCAAGCCACAGCTCTCTGGACAAGTAAATCTGCTGGGAGACGGAGGAATAAACCGCCCTATGACTGTTTACATTTCGCCAAACCCCGGAAAGGAACAGGCTGCTGATACCGCCCGCCGGGCAGCGCAGCTCCTGCTGATGCAGGGGGCTGTCGTCCTGATGCGGGATGATCTGAAAGAGTCCTGCTATGTGGAAGGTGTACAGTACCTTCCTTTGGAAGAATGCTTTCCGCGCACCGATGTCATCCTGACCATCGGTGGTGATGGAACCATCCTGCATGAGGCAAATTTTACGCTGCAATATCAAAAACCCATCCTCGGCATTAACATCGGACGCTGCGGCTTTCTCGCCACCTGTGAGGTGGATGAAATGGAAGAAAAACTCGCCGCTCTGGTGCGGGGAGAGTATCTTCTGGACAGCCGGATGCTGCTCTATGTGCGGGTGCTGGGCGAGGATGGCTGGGAAGGCCATGCCCTCAACGATGTGGTCGTGACGAAAGGCCGCCTGCAGCAGGCCATCGACTTCAGCATCTACTGCGACGACATCCTCGTAGAGCATTACCGTGGTGACGGCGTCATCGTGGCGACCCCTACAGGCTCCACAGCCTATTCTCTGGCGGCCGGCGGGCCGATCTTGGACTCGCAGACCAAGGGCATCGTCGTCACGCCCATCTGTCCCCACAGTCTGACCAGCCCCGCGATGGTCTTTGCGCAGGAGCGCAAAATAAACATCTGTGTGGGGCAGGTCATCGACAACGAAGTGTTCCTGAGCTGCGACGGTGCAGCGGAATATCCGCTCAGTGCCGACTCGACGGCGGAGATACGCCTCTCCGACCAGATCGTACAGCTCGTCACCTTTAGCAGGGCGGACCAGTTTCAGGCCATCGACCAGAAGCTGCGCAGCCGGAGATAATAACAAGAGGAGGCAAGGAATATGGGCCGAAACAATCCAGCTGAGGCAAAAGGCAAGACGGAACGTCAGCAGACGATCCTCCGCCTCATTCAGGAACATCCCATCAGCCGACAGGAGGTACTTCTCGAGCATCTGCGCCAGGAGGGCTTCGAGGTGACACAGGCTACCATTTCCAGGGACATCCGGGAGCTGTGCCTCGTCAAAGCTGCCACCGCCGACGGCTACCGCTATGTTTCCAGCCACAACGAAAGCCTCAACCCCAAGATGCAGGGCCGATTTGAGACGATATTCCATGAGTCGGTGCTGGGGGTGGATTTTGCCGGACATGTCGTGCTGGTGAAGTGCTACTCCGGCATGGCGAACGCTGCCTGTGAGGTATTCGACGCCTTGAAATGGAAGAATGTCGTCGGTACGCTTTCCGGCGACGATACATTCCTTATCGTAGCCCGTTCGGAGCGGGACGCAAAGACCATCTGTTCGGAACTGACCCGTCATATCGGGCAGAAATAAACGCGGGAGTGAAACTATGCTGAGCAGCCTGCAAATCGAAAATGTTGCAGTTATCCAGAAAGCAAACGTCCATTTCGAAAAGGGCCTCAACGTCCTGACCGGTGAGACGGGCGCAGGTAAATCCATCCTCATCGACTCCATCAACGCCATTCTGGGCAACCGCACTTCCAAGGATCTTGTGCGCACCGGCGCGGCTAAGGCCGTCATCCGGGCTGCGTTCGAGGACGTGCCGCCTGCTGTTCTCGACAGCCTCGAAAAGGCAGGCTATGAGCGCTCGGAGGCCCTGCTGCTCAGCCGTGAGATCACCGCCGAGGGCAAGAGCACCTGCCGTATCAACGGGATGCCGGCTACTGCTGCCGTCCTGCGGGAGCTGTGCGGCGGGCTTATCAACATCAACGGTCAGCACGACTCCGTGGGTCTGCTAAACCCGGCCCGTCATGAAGGCATTCTGGATGCTTACGCCCAGAACAGCGCTGAGTATCAGGCGTATTATGCGATCTACCGGGAACTGGTCCGCGTCAAAAAGGCGCTGGACGCCATGATAACCGACGAGAGCGAAAAGCAGCGCCGTATCGATCTGCTGAGCTATCAGGTGCAGGAGATCGACGATGCCGGCCTGACGGCAGGGGAGGAGCAGATGCTGGAAAGCCGCCGCAAAGTGCTGGCAAATGCTTCCACCATCCGAGACCGTATCGCACAGTGTTATGCGTTGCTCTCCGGCGGCGACGAGGCCCCGGGGGCTGTTGACCTTCTGGGCGAAGCCTCCAACGCTGTGGACGCAGCGGCACAGCTCGACGGAGAGCTGTCTGCCGGTGCGGGCCAGCTGCTCGACCTTTATTACACCGCGAAGGATGTCGCCGCAGACCTCATTGGCCGTCTGGACGCCTACGACACCAACGACGCAGAGCTGGACGAGATCGAGCAGCGCATCGACCTTATCTATAAGCTCCGGCGGAAGTACGGAGACACCGTAGAGGACATCCTCGCCTTTGGCGAACGGGCACGGAAAGAACTTGAGATGATACAGTCCTCGCAGGAGAGGGTAGAGCACTTGCAGAAAGAGCAGCGCCGTCTCTACACCCTTGCGCGGGAAAAGGCCGAAGCTCTGACCCAGACCCGTCTGAAAGCTTTTGATGAGCTGAACAAGCGTATTTCTGGCACGCTGGACTTCCTGAACATGCCGGGTGTGCGGATGACGCTTCGCCATTCGCGCGGCCCGCTGGCCAGCCATGGGCAGGACAGCATCGAGTTCTATATCTCCACAAACCCCGGCGAAGCTCCGAAGCCTCTGGCAAAGATCGCCTCGGGCGGTGAGTTGAGCCGTATTACCCTTGCCATTAAAAACGCAATGGCTGATAAAGACGCCGTGCCGACCGTTATTTACGACGAGATCGACAGCGGCGTATCGGGCAAAGCTGCCAGCCGTATCGGCGAGGTACTGCGTCAGAGCGCCGAGGGCCATCAGATCCTCTGCATCACTCATACGGCGCAGATCGCTGCACTGGCCGACTGCCATCTGCTTATCCAGAAAAATATCACGAACGAGCGTACCTATACTGAGATACACCCGCTGGACGAGAATGGCCGTGTAGAGGCGCTGGCCCGCCTCATCTCCGGCGACCATGTCACAGAGCTTTCGCTGGCCAATGCCCGGGAAATGCTAGGCCGGAACGCAGAAAAATAAGAAAAAAGCCAGCGCTTGACATTCCGGCAGGGATGTGCTAAACTGAATCTCGTTGAAAGGCGAAGATGGGAACCGAGTACCCTGATGCGCTCTGCCCAGAGAGGCCCCGGCTGGTGAAAGGGGCTGCGGAGACGCAGGCGAAATACGTCCCTGAGCCGCAGGCTGAACGAATAGTAGGCTGTGCCGCGTGCGAGCGTTACAAACGCAGGAGTGTCACTCTACTCTGGGGTGCGCACTCGTGAGGCCGTCTCTGTGAAGAGGCGGCAAACAGAGGTGGTACCGCGAATTTTATCGCCCTCTGCCAAATTTATTTTGGCAGAGGGTGTTTTATTTTCCCTCTGCCCGACAAACAGGAGGAAATTTTTATGACTCTGTACGAAGAACTCAAGGCCCGCGGCCTCGTGGCTCAGATCACTGATGACGAGATCATCGACGTCATCAACAACGGCAAGGCCACCTTCTACATCGGCTTTGACTGCACCGCCGACAGCCTGACTGCCGGCCACTTCATGGCCCTGACCCTGATGAAGCGTCTGCAGATGGCAGGCAACAAGCCCATCGCCCTCATCGGCGGCGGCACCACCATGATCGGCGACCCCTCCGGCCGCACCGATATGCGCAAGATGCTGACCAAGGAGGACATCGCCCACAACGCCGCCTGCTTCAAGAAGCAGATGGAGAAGTTCATCGACTTCTCCGACGGCAAGGCTTTGATGCTGAATAACGCCGACTGGCTGCTGAATCTGAACTACGTCGAGCTGCTGCGCGACGTGGGCGCCTGCTTCTCCGTCAACAACATGCTGCGTGCCAAATGCTATGAGCAGCGCATGGAGAAAGGCCTGTCCTTCCTCGAGTTCAACTACATGATCATGCAGAGCTATGACTTCTACTACATGTTCCAGCATTACGGCTGCAACATGCAGTTCGGCGGCGATGACCAGTGGAGCAATATGCTGGGCGGCACCGAGCTTATCCGCCGCAAGCTGGGCAAGGATGCTTATGCTATGACCATCACCCTGCTGACCGACTCTCAGGGCAAGAAGATGGGCAAGACCGCAGGCAACGCCGTCTGGCTCGACCCCAACAAGACCAGCCCCTTCGAGTTCTACCAGTACTGGCGCAACGTCGGCGATTCGGATGTCATGAAGTGCATCCGTATGCTGACCTTCCTGCCGCTGGAGCAGATCGACGAGATGAGCACCTGGAAGGACCAGCGCCTCAACGAGGCCAAGGAGATCCTCGCCTTCGAGCTGACCAAGATGGTCCACGGCGAAGAAGAGGCCACCAAGGCCCAGAATGCAGCCCGCGCCCTGTTCAGCGGTGCTTCCGGTGATGCTGAGCATATGCCCAACACTCAGCTGACCGAGGCTGACCTGACCGACGGCTCCATCGGCATCCTGACCCTGATGGTCAAGGCTGGTCTGGCTGCTTCCAACGGTGAGGCCCGCCGTCTCGTCGTGCAGGGCGGTGTTCTGGTGGACGGCGAGAAGGTCGCTGCTCCCACGGTCAGCTTCACTGCTGAGCAGCTGTCCAAGGGCATCGTCATCAAGAAAGGCAAGAAGGTCTACCACAAGGTGAGCCTGTAAATCTTCTGATAAAATAAAAAGACCCGGCTGGTTTCTCTCCGCAGAGGGGAGACCCGCCGGGTCTTTTGCTGCAACAGCACCCGTGCCTGTTTTATCAGACACGGGTGCTGCTTAAAATATCGTTGTTACAGTTCGTAAGCCTTTTTCAGGGCCTCATAGGCTGCGTCCTCGTTCTCCGAACGGACCAGAAGGGAAATGTCCAAATCGCTGGTGGTGATGAGCAGAACTTCGATGCCTGCCATCGCCAGAGCATTCAGGGCGCGGGCGGCGACGCCACAGCTGGTGACCATCTCCTCACCGAAGAGATTCAGCTTGGAGTAGCCCACACTGATGAGGGGAGAAGCCTTAGCGTCCTTGTCCAGATTTGCCGCAGAGATGGCCTTCATGACCAGCGGCAGGTCGCCGCTGGATGCCGTGAAGCTGAAGTCCATGCTGGTGCCGTGGGGAGCGCTCTGGCTGATCATATCCACCACGACGCCAGTGTCGGCGAAGATCTGCAGATAACGTGCCATCGTGTTGCCCTTGAACGCGGCATCCTGCACACTGATCATCATCAGGCTCGGCTCAATATTGATTTTGGATACACCGTACATAGTAAACACTCCATTCTGCCCACCGGGCGTTCTGATACAAGCTTTATGCAAGCTCCAAAAATTCGCTGTTGATGTAGGTCTGTGCCGTCTGGCGGATGTAATCGTACCCAAAAGAAGGATACGCGGCGCGGACGCCATGGGCCTGTGCAAGCTCCGGCGTGTAATCCCGGAACAGATACGTGCGGACGTTAGACTTTCCGGCGTCATAGTGGGTCACTGTCACATGGAGCTTCGGGCCGCGCACTGCGCAATGGACGCTGCCGTCCGGCTCGGTGGTCTGCTCCAGATCCAACGTCAGAATCGCGCCGAAAAGCTGGTCAGGCTTGCTTTGAGTGCTCAGGAAATTTCCCAGCGAATAGGCCACAAATACGTTCCGTCCATCGGCTGCGGTGCTCCATTCGGCGTCCTGCAGGACGTGCGGGTGGGTTCCGATGATCACATCCGCGCCCCAGTCGGCCAGAGACTGAGCTAAGGTGCGCTGCGCCTGTGTGATGTTGTGACTGTCCTCGACGCCCCAGTGTACGCCGACTACCACAAAATCGGCCTCCTGCCGGGCCGCCCGCACCTGCTGTTCCATGACATCCTGCTGGCTGGTGTAGATGATGTTTGCGGTCATCTTGCTGTTCCGGGGAATGCCGTTGGTGTGCTCGGTGTAGGAAAGGTACGCGATCTTTACGCCGTCTACTGTCTGGATGGGGATGCGGCCATAGTCCGCCTCGCCCTTCCACAGGCCGGTGGTGATCACATCCTCAGGCATCGTCTCCCAGAATCGGAGGGTAGCGGCAATGCCCGCAGCTCCCTTATCGTAGGTGTGATTGTTCGAGAGACTGAACACCCGGAAGCCTGCCCGGTAAAGCGCTTCGGCGCACTCGCCGGGGGTCGAGAAGCAGGGATAGGTAGAGGGCGCAAGCTCTTTGCTGCAGAGCGTCTCCTGATTGATCCAGTTGATGTCCTGCTGTGCATAGAAATCGAGCAGATTCCTATAGCAGTAATCGAAGCTGTATCCTTCGCCCTCTGCAGCCCGCCGGGCGGCCTGTGAATAGATGGGCTCATGAATGAGGTTGTCCCCTGTAGCCGAGAAGCGCAATGTCGTGACGACAGGCTGCGGCTCAGGCACGGCAAGCTCCTCCGAAACAGCAGGGGACTCCACCTCCGCTGCCGGAGGAACTGCATCCACGATGCGGCGGGGCCAGAAGCGCAGAGAGAGCAGCACCGATACAGCTACCAGCAGGACCCCCAGGGTGTACAGGGTGACGCCCTTATGCGAGGTGTGCTTTTGCGCGGAATGCCGACGGCGGGGAGGGGCTGTGTGCTTGGCCATAGGCTCGTCTCCTGACGCACGATACCGTGCCTTATGATGCCATGTGCAGAAAAGCTTACATCTCTGCGATCATGTTACTCATATTGTACAGGCCGGGCTCCTTTTTTGCAAGATAAACGGCGGCATTTATTGCGCCATTTGCAAAAATATTGCGGGAATATGCCGTATGGCGGAGGGTGATGACCTCATCCGGGCCGCAGAACAGCACCTCATGGTCGCCCACGATGCTGCCGCCGCGCACGGCGCTGATGCCGATCTCCTTGGGGTCGCGCTTCTGGCGGACAGCGGAACGGTCATAAACATAGTGGTATGCGCCGTCGTTCTCCTCGTTGATGGCGTCAGCCAGCATCAGAGCCGTGCCGCTGGGAGCGTCCAGTTTGTTGTGATGGTGCTGCTCAACGATCTCGATGTCGTAGTTTGCGCCCAGAATGGCCGATGCACGCTTGCACAGCTCGGACAGGACGTTGATGCCCATGGACATATTGGCGCTCTTGAACACCGGGATGCTGCGGGAGAGCTGGACGAGCTTCAGCTGCAGTTCCTCGGAAAGACCGGTGGTGCAGACCACGATGGGCAGCTTGTGAGCCTCACAGTAGGGCAGAGCCTTCTCGACCGCTGCCGGGGCGCTGAAGTCGATGACGACGTCGCCCTTGCCGTCCAGCTTGTCCAGACTGTCATACACGGGAATGCCGTTCATCTCGCCGTCCTTCATGTCGATGCCGGCCACGACGCGGCAATCCTCACGCTGGGCGATCATCTCGCACAGCACATGGCCCATCCGGCCGCCGATGCCCTGAATGATAATATCCGTCATTGTTATTATCCTCTTTTTTATCATACGGCAAATGCCCGGAGATCTGTCTCGCCGGGCATTTGCACATAAAATCGTTTATTCCTTGATAAGACCTGCAGCCTGCAGAGCCTGCTCGATCTGCTCCTTGTGTGCGTCGCCGGGCTCCACGAGGGGCAGTCGGCACTCACCGGCCTCCCAGCCCAGCACGTTCATGGCGTACTTGACCGGGATGGGGTTGACCTCGCAGAAGAGCGCATCGCACAGGGGCAGCATCTCCAGCTGCAGCTCGCGGGCCTTGGCGGTATCACCGTCGAACCATGCCTTGCAGCAGTTGTGAACAAGCTCAGGCTTGACATTGGAGACGACGCTGATGACACCCTTGCCGCCCAGGGACAGCAGGGGAACCACCTGGTCATCGTTGCCGGAGTAGATGTTCAGCTCGTCGCCGCAGAGGGCCGCGATCTTTGCCACCTGACCGATATTGCCGGAGGCTTCCTTGATGCCGTTGATGAGCGGGTGCTTGCTCAGCTCCCTGGCCGTCTCGGGGGCGATGTTCAGGCCGGTGCGGGAAGGCACGTTATACAGGATGACCGGAATGCCGCCGGCCTCTGCCATTGCGGTGAAGTGGGCGACAAGGCCAGCCTGAGAGGTCTTGTTGTAGTAGGGGGTCACCAGCAGCAGAGCGTCTGCGCCGCAGGCGGCAGACTTTGCAGCCAGAGCACAGCCGTGGTCGGTGTCGTTGGAACCGGCACCGGCGATGACAGGCACACGATGGTTCACGAGGTCCACGGTATACTTGATGGCAGCCAGCTGTTCCTCGTCGGTCATGGTAGAGCACTCGCCGGTGGTGCCGCAGATGACGATGGCGTCGGTACCGCGGGCGATCTGATCCTCAACGATGCGGCCCAGCTCATCGAAATTGATGCTGCCGTCCTCATACATCGGGGTGATGATGGCAACACCCGCACCAGTAAAAACAGGATTCTTCATAGCAAAAAACTCCTTTGCAGCGCGTTGAAGTTCAAAAAGCGCGCAGATCAGTCAAAATAGCCCTTGGCTGCCAGCAGCTCAGCCAGCAGCACTGCGCCGCCAGCAGCGCCGCGCAGAGTGTTGTGGCTCATGCAGGCGAACTTGTAATCAAACAGGGTGTCCTCACGCAGACGACCGATGCAGACGGCCATGCCGTGCTCGGTGTTGCGGTCCAGCTTGGGCTGGGGACGGTCGTTCTCCTCGAAGTAGTGGAGGAACTGCTTGGGTGCGCTGGGCAGGTCCAGTTCCTGTGCGGGGCCGCGGAACTCGGCCCAGGCCTTGAGGATCTCTTCCTTGCTGGGCTTCTTATCAAAGCTCACGAAGACAGCGGCGGTGTGACCGTCAGAGACAGGCACACGGAAGCACTGGGCAGTGATGACAGGCTTCTCGGCGTTGACGATGTGGTCGCCCTCAATATGACCCCACAGCTTGAGAGGCTCACGCTCGCTCTTTTCCTCCTCGCCGCCGATGTAGGGGATGACGTTGTCGATGATCTCAGGCATCCGGTCGAAGGTCTTGCCGGCACCGGAAATGGCCTGATAGGTGCAGACCAGAGCCTTGCTGACGCCGAAATCCTTCATCAGGGGGTGCAGGGCAGGAACATAGCTCTGCAGGCTGCAGTTGGACTTGACGGCGATGAAGCCGCGCTTGGTACCCAGGCGCTTGCGCTGAGCGGGGATGATGTCGATGTGGTCGGCGTTGATCTCAGGCACGACCATCGGCACATCCGGAGTGAAGCGGTTTGCGCTGTTGTTGGAGACGACGGGACATTCTGCCTTGGCGTAAGCCTCTTCCAGAGCCTTGATCTCGTCCTTCGGCATATTGACGGCGCAGAAGATGAAGTCCACCTGAGAGGCGACCTCCTCCACCTTGGATGCATCCAGCACTACCATCTTCTTGACGCTCTCCGGCATCGGGGTGGTCATGGCCCAGCGAGAACCGACAGCCTCCTCATAGGTCTTGCCGGCGCTCCGGCCGGAAGCGGCCAGAGTCGTCAGCTTGAACCAGGGATGATTTTCGAGCAGAGTAACAAAACGCTGGCCTACCATACCGGTGGCACCGACAACGCCCACTTTATATTGTTTATCCATTTCCAGCACCTTTCCTTTCAAAAAAAGCCAATTCGCATAAGACTCCGCTTGCAAAGCAGACGTCTATGCAATATAATAGATACCGCTATACAGATTTTATGATAACATTGATACGGCATTCGTGTCAATCATCGGAAAGGCAAATGCTAACTATGTTAAAAAAAGATTTTTGGTATGATTTACCCAAAGAGCTCATTGCACAGGAACCTGCGTCCCCTCGGGATGCGGCACGGCTGATGGTTCTGAGCCAAAAGGACGACAGCATCCAGCACAAGGTATTCCGCGACCTGCCGGAATTTCTGGAGCCGGGAGATCTTTTGGTAGTGAACAATTCCAAGGTGCTGCCCGCCCGCATCGTGGGCGTCAAGCAGCCCACCGGTGCCGTGTGTGAGCTGTTGCTGCTGCGGCAGGTGAAGGGCGACCAGTGGGAGTGCCTGGCAAAGCCCGGCAAGCGGATGCAGCCCGGCACGAAGGTAAGCTTTGGCGATGGAAGTCTGACCGCTATGGTGGACGAGACCATGGAGGACGGCAACAAGTACGTTACATTCTATTATGATACCGAAACGCTTTATGAAAAGCTGGATGAATTTGGCAAGATGCCGCTGCCGCCCTACATCACAAAGCAGCTGGAGGATCAGAGCCAGTACCAGACCGTCTACGCTAAGGAGCTGGGCAGCGCGGCTGCTCCCACCGCCGGGCTGCACTTTACCCCGGAGCTGATGGACACCCTCCGCGCTATGGGCGTTGGCATTGCCGAGGTCACACTGCACGTTGGTCTGGGTACCTTCCGCCCTGTACAGGAGGACGAGATCAGCGACCACAAGATGCACAGCGAGTGGTACTCCATCAGCGAGGAGACCGCCCGCCGCATCCGCGAGACCAAGGCCGCAGGCCACCGGGTCATCGCCGTGGGCACCACCAGCTGCCGCACGCTGGAGGCTGCCGCTGCCAAGTATGGCGAGATCAAAGCTTGCAGCGGCAACACCTCCATCTTCCTGTACCCGGGGGTGAAGTTCAACTGCATCGACGGTCTGATCACCAACTTCCATCTGCCGGAGAGCACCCTGATCATGCTGGTGTCCGCTCTGTACGGCTACGAAAAGACCATGCACGCCTATGAAGTAGCCGTGGCAGAAAAGTACCGCTTCTTCTCTTTTGGCGATGCGATGCTTATTTTGTAATTACAGCATAATGTTGCTACGATTATTCTGATAACTTGCAGGCTTGCGGCCTGCATCGAGGCTGCACGGCTGTTTTCCGTGCGCAGAAAGGAAAAGACCATGCCTTCTTTGACGACCTACACCCTGCTCAAGCAGGAACACAACGCCCGGCGGGGCGAGTTCAAGACCGTGCACGGCACGGTGCAGACCCCTGCCTTCCAGAATGTTGCCACCGCCGGTGCCATCAAGGGCGGCCTGTCGGCGCAGGATCTGAAGGATATCGGCGCGCAGGTCATGCTGTGCAACACCTACCACCTGCATCTGCGTCCCGGCGACAAGCTGGTGGCAGATATGGGTGGCCTGCACAAGTTCACCCGCTGGAACGGGCCTATCCTGACCGACAGCGGCGGATTTCAGGTGTTCAGTCTGGCAAAGCTGCGTAAGATCACCGAGGAGGGCGTGACCTTCGCCTC
>OGFW01002356.1_pt1 | contig 11804 bp, 10 predicted proteins | sample 1570991 | NCBI WGS metagenome assembly OGFW01 (sample SAMEA2582074, study PRJEB24529) | metagenome | biome: Human gut stool | place: China | collected 2011
TTAATATAATTCACTGAGTATGAAGACACAATCTATTCTTCTTTTCTTTCTAAGTTTATTCTTGTTAGTTGCTTGTTCTAAGGATGAAGTAGAACCTGGATTCTCAATACAAACGACTGGAGATATAACCATAGCTTACGAAGCGCAATCGCAGGCTACCATTCATTTTACGAGTGCACGTGAATGGAAGGCAACTTCCGTTGATGACTGGTTCACAATAGCTCCTTCTTCGGGAGAAAGTGGAACTTTTGATTTAGTAGTTACCGCTAAAACTGAAAACATTACTGCCACCCCCCGTACAGCAACTATTACACTCACTTCCGGTAGCCTAACTAAAAATATTACTATACAGCAAAGTAATGCTATAACGCTGGAGCAGAATATGTATAATATTGATGCTGCAGGAGGTGCCTTAGACATTCATTTTTCCACAAATGTAGCTACTGATGAATTGAAAGCCTACGGTGAAACGAGTGGTGATTGGTTAGTATCAAGAGCAGAAACCCGTACCGCTTCTTCATTGGTACTTAAGTTAAAAGCGCTACCTAACACAAAAAATTCTTCCCGTACTACTTATATCTATTTTATCAGAGAAATAGGTACAGACCAGAAAATATTGGCCACAGCTACTATAACCCAGCAAGGAAAAGCTTCAGGACAATCTACAGACTATTCCGCTGATAAATCTGTCAACATCTTACAAGAGGCTACTGTAGGAAAAGGAATTTCCATAGTCATCATGGGTGACGGGTTTATTGATAAAGAGATTGCCGACGGTACCTATAATAAGGTTATGGAAAAAACATTGGAAAATTTGTTTACCGAAGAACCTATTAAATCGCTTCGAGACTATTTCAATGTATATGCCGTAACGGCAGTTTCAAAGAATAACAGTTTTGGAGATGGATACGAAACTGCCTTTGGATGTAAACTAAGAGGTGGCGGTACTACTGAAATTTACGACGGTGATGACCAGAAAATAATGGAATATGCACAATGTGTAGAAGGATTAGACTTGGAGGAAACCTTAGTCGTTATCATTCTGAATACTCCAGCTTATGCAGGTACCACTTATTTCGGATATACAGATACCTCTACCAACAAAATGGTGGAGTTTGCAATAGCCTATTGTCCGGTCATTGAAAACCTGGAGAGTGAAAAATTCAGGCAAGTACTTGTACATGAGGCAGTGGGGCATGGTTTTGCCAAATTGGAAGACGAATATGCCTATGAAGAGCAAGGAGCTATTTCTTTAGCTGAGATAAAGGACATTCAAGGATTACAAGCCTTAGGATGGGCGCAAAATGTAGACTTTACAGAAAGCCGTACCGAGGTACTTTGGGCAAAGTTTTTGGCAGATGAACGCTATGCATCTGATAATTTAGGTATCTTCCAAGGTGCATGTACATTCGTAGAAGGAGCCTACCGTCCAACTAAAGAAAGCATGATGCGCAGTAACATCGAAGGCTTTAATGCACCTTCTCGTAAATCCATATACGATAGAGTAATGAGTACCGGTCTAGAAAAAGAAACCACCTATGAAGAATTTGTAAATTACGATTTGCAGCATAAACCGCAAACACGCAGTACTATATTCGCTACCAGCCCTGGCAAACCTTTTGCACGCCCACATCTGGTAAAGAAAGCACTGTCGTTTAAATAGCATACTGACTATGGCAATACACAATATTCTTGGAAAAGCCGGTGAAGACGCCGCTGCCAAATACTTGGAACAGAACGGTTACACCATACGTGACCGTAACTGGCGAAAGAATCACCTTGAGCTGGATATTGTAGCCGACAAAGATAAGGAACTGATTATTGTGGAAGTGAAAACCCGTAGCAATACGGATTACATTGAGCCGCAGGATGCCGTGAACTGGCAGAAAATACGACGTATTGTCGTAGCGGCTGATGCCTATATCAAACACTTCTGCTTGGATGCACCCGTCCGCTTCGACATCATAACGGCTGTAGGCGAACCGGGTGCATTCAGGATAGAGCATCTCAAAGAAGCCTTCTATCCACCGATGTTCTGAGAGTTGAAAATTGACAAGCAAGAGTTATTTCAATCGTAAATTGTAAACCGTAAAACCGTAAATACCATCATGGACATAGAAACCGCCCGCGAATATTGCCTCAGCAAAAAAGCCGTCACGGAATGCCTTCCGTTCGACGAATACTCGCTCGTGATGAAAGTCATGGATAAAATGTTTGCACTTATCGACCTGGAAAGCGCCAACAAGATTTGTCTGAAATGCGACCCCGAATATGCACTCGAACTGCGGGAGCATTATGCTGCCATCGAAGGTGCCTATCACTTCAACAAAAAGTACTGGAACCAGGTGTTCCTTGACGGTGACGTCGACGACAAACTGTTAAAGCAACTGATAGACCACTCCATGGAAGAAGTATTGAAGAAGTTCACCAAAAAAATGCGTACCGAATATGAAGCCCTGCCCTGACACATTCCCGTTCCCGCTGGTGGCATTGGACGAAACGGCATCGACCAACCAATACCTCAGCCAGCTTTGCAACCAGTTGCAAGAATCCGTTGCCGAACTAACAACCGTGACTGCCGAGTTCCAAACTGCCGGTAAAGGCCAGCGCGGCAATACCTGGGAAGCTGAAGAAGGCAAGAACCTGCTTTTCAGCTTTGTACTCTACCCTTCTTTTCTGGAAGCCCGCCGGCAGTTCATCCTTTCACAAATCGTTTCCCTCGCCATTAAGGAAGAGCTGAGCAGATGGTCTGATGAAATCACCATCAAATGGCCGAACGACATTTATTGGAAAGACAAAAAAATCTGCGGCATACTGATAGAGAACGACCTTTCCGGACATCATATCAGGCGCAGCATTGCCGGAATCGGTATCAACATCAACCAGGAAGTCTTCAACAGTGATGCTCCCAACCCCGTCTCACTGAAACAAATCACCGGAAAGGAGCACGACCGTTATGAAATCCTTGCCCATATCCTAAGACGTGTACAAATCTACTACAACAGCCTCCAAATGGAGGACTTCGCCGTCTACTCCGACGAGATATCCACACGGTATGCCCGCTCCCTTTTCCGTCGCCGGGGATTGCACCCTTATGAAGATGCCAACGGCAAGTTCCTTGCCCGGTTGCTGCGTGTAGAGCAAGACGGACGGTTCGTGCTGGAGGATGAAGGAGGAAGTGAACGGGAATATCTGTTCAAGGAAGTGCAATACATTCTGTAAGAAATACACAACCCGTGCCATCGCATTGGCAAAGTTGTGCCACCATACTGGCACAGCCTTGCCATCGTACTGGCACGACTGTGCCAATACGATGGCACAAACATAAGTCCATAGTAGTGTACTACTGCCCTACTTCAAACTTTACTTCAGTTCCTTTCAGAAGGGGGGAAGCAAACTTTACTTTAACCGGTCCCTCTCCTCCGGTAGTCTGTATATAGGCCAGCAAACGCCCGTGATATACGCGGTGACGGTTATCGGTATAATCACTCATGTCACTGTTGTCAGAGCCTTCGAGCCCAAGCAGACGCGCCGCTCCTTCAACTGTACACGTAATTTCATTGTCGCCAAGTTTCACAACAGTACCTTCTTCGTCAACCACCTCTACGGTTATGTGCGCAGTGGCGCGGTCGCCGGACAAAATAGTGCGATCCGCCGTGGCACGGATGGCATAAGGACGTCCAGATGTCCGGATGGAATAGCTCGACAAAGCATTTCCTTCCTTATCGCAGCCCTCAGCACGAAGCTCACCAGCCCGGAAAGGAATATCCCAGTAGATGATGCCGGTCTTTTCATCATAAGGTTTCATCTCGCCTACCACCCTGCCGTTGAGCAGCAAACGCGCCTGCGGAGCATTGGTATAACACACCACACGTATGTTCTGCCCCTCGTCATAGTTCCAGATGTCCCATGCATCAGGCGAAAGGAATACATGCTCGGGATGCTTGGGATTGGCATATACCGGATATGTTCCTGCATACGTGACCGGATTCTCGCACCACAACGAAGCACGGAAATGTCCGCGTGGCTTGGGGAAACTTCCGAAATCGAGCAAACCCGTGTACAAACCGCGGGACGGCCATCTGCCCGATTCACCCAGATAATCTGTACCGGTCCAGATGAACTGCCCGAAGATGAAATCCTTGTCGCGGACGGCATACCAGGCATCAAGCCCCGAACCCGTCTCGCTTCCATAGATAATGCGGTCCGGATAAGTGGCATGGTCTTGGTCGTAGCGGTTTTCCGTATAGTTATACCCCACCACATCCACAGCATCGGGATACTCCGTCTCGTTCGACATCACGACACCCGCCAAAGCTCCGGTCACGGGACGGGAAGTGTCCACGGCACGTACACAGGCAGCCAGACGCTTTGCTATGGTTCCGATGCGCATGGCATCGGGAGCATCCGGCTTATAGCCCCCGAACATAGGCTGGTTGATTTTAGCTCCATCAAGAACGGGATGCGAATAAGGGTCGTTCGGATAATCCACTTCATTGCCGATACTCCACAAGAAAATACAGGTATGATTGCGGTCACGACGTACCATATCGGTTACGTCCCGTTCTATCCACTCCTCGAAGAAGTCGAAAGTACCGTCATAACTCGGAGTACCCACATTCCAGCCTTGTACCCATTTGCGTTTCGGAAACTCCCATTCGTCAGAGACTTCATCCATTACAAGAAATCCCAGGCGGTCACACAGTTCATAAAGAACGGGGGCTTGTGGGTTATGGCTCATGCGGATGGCATTTACGCCAATCCCTTTCAAGTTATTCAAGCGGCGTTCCCATACCTCCGGCGGCACTACTGCACCCAGCACTCCTGCATCATGATGCAGGCATACACCTTTTACCTTCATCCAGTTGCCGTTGAGGGCAAAACCTTTGTTGGCATCAAATTCCAGCGTACGCAGTCCCACTTTGGTCTCACTGCCGTCAATGCGTTTGCCATTGGCAAGCAATTCGGTTTTCAATGTATACAGATACGGATTATCCAGATTCCAACGATGGGGTTTGGACACTTTCAAGTCAAGACTTTGCTTGGCAATGCCCTCTTTTCCATCGGCAACACGCACACGGCGTTGTGCCACCTGCTTTCCGGCAGTATCGTACAGTGAAGCCTTCAGTTCCAGTTTGTCGGAAGTTGCCTTGTGCTTCTCCACCTCTACATCGACCGCAACGACGGCTTGCTTGTCTGTCAGCGAAGCGGCATGCCAGCCCACACCCCATTGCGCAATATGTGTATCGGGAGCAGCCACCAGCCATACATCGCGATAGATGCCCGACCCCGTATACCAACGTGAATCGGCATAACGGCTATGGTCTACACGGACAGCCAGCACATTGTCGCCTTCCTTCAGGTAAGGGGTCATGTCGTAAAGAAACGATACATAGCCGTTGGGGCGCCTGCCAAGCAGATGCCCGTTCAGGTAAACCTCGCTCCGGTTATATACCCCTTCGAAATAGATATAATGACGTGTTGCGTTGTCTTCAACCCTGAAGTGTTTGCGATACCAGCCTATCCCACCCGGCAGGTACCCGGTGCAACTGGCCAGTGTGGGCGACAATTGCCCCTCTATGGACCAATCGTGTGGCAAAGAAAGCTTCCGCCATTCGCTGTCGTCATAGTCAGTCCGGACAATAGCCGAGTCGTCCGTCAGCCGGAACAGCCATCCGTCATTGAATTTTGCGGCATCGCCAAATGCCACCTGCGCCTTTATCGGAGCAACGACCAGCATTGCCAGCAAAAAGATAAGAGCAGTCCTGTTATTCTTAAAATACATTTTCATATAGATTTTCTTTGAAGTTAAACTAATTCCTTACTTCAGGCTATACACCACGGTTGTCACACTCTTGGCTTCCAGAATCACCTGCTTGCCTGCCGCCACCGTTCCTTCCACCAGATTCTTGCTACCGGTAGTTGTATAAGTAGCTATTGACTTCGCTTCATTGCTCCATCCCACATGCGTTTCACCTAAGCGAACCGCCTTATCAGACATGTTTGTATAGACGGCCACTACCTTATCCCCCTCGGGAGAAAGCCAGGCGGAACCGAAAAAAGTACGCGATTCGTTCAAGTCGAGGGCAATACGGCGGTATCCCGGACGGATAAAGCGGCTGTAATTGCCCAGTACCCAAAGAGTGGCAGTAGCCTGATAGCTTCCCTCCTGCTCTATATCACCATACTCGCCACCGGCAGGTACCAGCGAAATCAAGAGAAAACGGTTCTTATGCCCCCAACGGGAAACATCCATCGATGTCCAGTAACTCCAGGAAGACACTCCAGCCACAGTGAGGTCATTGTGGATGACCTTCGACATGTAGAAAGCGATATCCATCTCAGAAGCCTGCTCGTAGCCCACAAATTCGGAACTGCTGTAATTATCGCCCAGCATACTCCATTCACTCTGCCAAACATCCAGATTATACTGACCGGCAGCCTGGGCCACTTGCTTGCGCACGTTGCGCATACCGTCCCATGTGCCGTCAGTCCAATAGCTGTGTCCGCAAATGAGATTCTTCACGTGTGCCAAGTCACCCACGTAGGCGGAAGAGCCGGGTGTAAAGAAAGCTGAGAATATATTACTGCGGTTGGCATCGCCTTTCACTTTATACAGATACTCCCAATCACCGGATTCGCCCAAGAGAATGTCTGTGGAAAGCCCCCGGTCATCCAACGACATATCCAACTCGCGTGCCAGTGCAGCCACTTCGTCATTGGTCCAGCCACTGCCCTCCTGACCGCTGTCCCAGTTGTACTGCGGCTCGTTGACGGGCGAGATATGGCTTATGTGATAGCCTTCACCGGTATAACGGGCCGCTACATCGGCCATATATCCTGCAAAGTCACCATAATGCTCCGGTTTCAGATTGGAAAGTCCCCCTCTGGCGGAAAATCCTTTTCCATTATAGGTGTACTGCACGGGAGGTGTATTGCTGAAAAGTACGAAATTGTTACATCCCAGCTCCTTGGCATGAGAATAGAGATAGCCTCTTCTCATGCGGGCACACAGATAACATGGAGACTCCTCTATATCTGCAACCGTATCGAATATCTCTGATTTGAACACGGTTATAGGAATATCAAGAATCTTCGCATTATTAAGAATAACCTGATAATTAATATCATTGTATCCCGGATTCATAACCAGGAATACAAGTTCAAAATTATTCTTTCCATGTCTCTTAAGCTCCTGAAAAAGCTTCGCCATAAGCATAGAATCCTTACCACCTGATATACAGACAGCAATCTTATCTCCATCCTGTATAAGGTCGTATTCATTAAGTGCCTGTGTGAACTTTCTCCATATAGGCTTTCTGAACTTCTTGACTATGCTCCGCTCTATTTCCTTAACTCTTTCTTCACCTGAAAGCTCATTCTCTGCCTGTGCTTCCTTGACATAATTCTCGAACTTACACTTCATATAAGCGCCCCAGCCGCCATACAGACTGTAGACCTCATAACCCATTTCTTCAAGAATATCTGCCAGATCATCACTGTGCAGACCCGTATAGCACAGAAGATATATAGGAACACTCTTATCAAACTGCTGTGTGAATTCCTCCGGTGTTTCTTCAAGCACCTTAATCAGTTCCTCCCAGTACCAATTTCTTGCTCCGGGATATGTTTCCTTCTCGAATTCCTGCTTGTCTCTTACATCAAGCAGAACCTTTTCTCTTTCATCATTCTGGTAATCAATTATTGTTTTCATCATCAACCTCTTCATCCTGCGAATCCTCAAGAATACGCAGTCCTGCCGTACTTGTAACAGGAAGTGAGAACACAATAGTTCCTGCCTTGCTGTCTACGCCGGCTTTGTCCATTATAGCACGCATAATAGCATTTTTCTGTGATGACTTTGCAACAATAAGAATTACTTCCTTCTCTGAAACAAGCGAAACTCCAAGGAACTGCTCTGCCCGCTTCATTCCAACACCTTTTCCATGAAGCACCGTTCCACCTGTTGCACCGCCTTCTTCCGCTGCTCTCATCACCTGTGTATTATATCCATAATTAGCTATTGCAACAATAAGTTCATGTTTAGTATCCTTCAATGTGCTCTCATCTCCTTTCTTATATTCCTGCCCGTCAATTAAGAATCCCAGCTCTCTCTTGCCACCAATACTGCTTAGCGGCATTATAAATGCGATTCCGGTTCCAGGCACATCTATTCTTAACTTACTCTGAAGCCCCTTCTTAACATTCTTCCATGTATCCTCTGTAACAAGTGACATATGGATACCCTTCTCGTCATCATCAAGTCCCAGTAAATCAAGTACATCACTTGATGCTGTTCCCCTGCCTAACGATATATTAGCTGCTTCAACATTATAATCCTTATAGCAATCAACAAAACGCGGCATATTCTTCCTGCTGCATATCGTTACCATTACATATACTTCACTCATATCCGTCACCTCTACAATTCAATAATCGCATCATCTGAAAGCTCTGCAAACATATCCACAATAGGTGCAACAGTCTGTGGCACATTTGCTCTCCTGCTGTCCTTGATTCTGTATATAACACCAAGTATCTGCAAAGTTATAAGAGGTGTCATGGCAACCATGGCAACAACACCGAATGCGTCAGTTACAATATTACCGCCTACTGCGAGACATGCTCCCTGTGCCAGTGGCAGTAAAAATGTAGCTGTCATCGGACCTGACGCAACTCCTCCGGAGTCAAATGCTATGGCAGTGAATATCTTAGGAACAAAAAGCGTAAGTACCAGTGCTATTCCATAACCCGGAATAAGAAAATATAATATTGAGATGCCTGTCAGCACTCTTATCATTGAAAGGCCAACAGATACTGCAACACCTACAGAAAGACTTATCTGCATTGATTTGCCTGATATGCTTCCTGATGTCAGTTCTTCTACCTGATGCATAAGCACATATACAGCAGGCTCTGCCTTAACAATGAAATATCCTATTATCATGCCAATAGGGACGATAATCCATCTGAATGATAATGAAGCAAGCACTGAACCAAGATAATTACCGGCTGGAATAAATCCAACATTAGCACCTGTAAGAAAAAGTACAAGTCCAATATATGTATACACAAGTCCAACACATATCTTCATAAGTGACTTCTTATTCATCTTTGGAGCAAATATCTGAAACACTCCGAAAAATACAATTATCGGAAGAAGTGACAATGCTATTTCTTTCAGATATTTTGGTATCTCATACCAGAACAGCTTGCCAAGTTCAACAGAATCGCTCACTTCAGTAATTGCTGTTGTTGTAAAATTACCCTCTGTACTATAAACCATTCCAAGAATAAGAACTGCGAGTATTGGTCCGATTGAACATAATGATACAAGACCAAAACTATCATTGCCGGCATGTTTATCGTTTCGGATAGAAGAAATACCCACACCAAGAGCCATTATAAATGGTACAGTCATCGGACCGGTTGTTACTCCCCCTGAATCAAATGCAACTGCAAGAAAGCCTTTAGGAACAAACATCGCAAGTGCAAAAACAATTGCATAAAACACTAGCAGAAGCGGTGCTAACGGTATTCCAAAAAGTATTCTTAAAAGTGCAGCAACAAGAAATACCCCTACTCCAACTGCTACAGATAATATAAGCACCATATTAGGAACTGCTGCCACCTGCCCTGCAAGCACCTGCAAATCCGGCTCAGAAATCGTAATTATAACTCCAAGAATAAATCCAATTGCTACAATCATCCATAATTTCTTAGTCCTTAACATACTTCCGCCAACTCTTTCACCCATTGGCGTCATGGACAATTCTGCCCCTAAAGAAAAAAACACCATGCCAATAATAACCAGCACGGCTCCAACAATGAATTCAACCAGTATACTAGGTGAAAGAGGTGCTATTGTAAAGCCAAGAAGCAACACTATAAGCATTATCGGTACTACCGCACTAACAGACTCCTTTGTCTTTTCCTTCATCTTCTCTCTTACCACTGTATTCTGGTAACTAAATTGTGTCCTTAATAATCCAGCCTTCAATAAAATCTCCCTTCGCTCTTAAATATCAGTTTCGGGTTACATAGTAATATATTAACATCTAATAATTGTACTGGCTACTTAAAATTTTATAAAAAGTGCCCGGATCAGAACACTTTTTATAAATTAAAACTCAATTATAAATTGTCATTTTCTTTCTCTCTGAGCAGTTCCTCATACTTTAACTGGTATGCAATCAGCCGTGGAATGTATTCTGGTGGAGTTCTTCTTGATGCCTCCCAGTCCTCTAATGTACGCACAGGAATACCTGTATGCTGTGAAAATTCTTTTCTTGTCATTCCAACGCTTTCTCTGAGCTGCTTTATTGTCTCTGCTATAGTCATAATATATCACCTCTTAATGCATTTTTATAATTTTAATAAAATATAGCTTTGATAACTGGTTTCATTCCTTCAATCCATTCATTATTAACAGCATCATAATATTTAGTATCAGCATTAACTGCAAACGGAATTCCAGCCTGTGTCAATGCCGATGTCATATATGCTGCAAACTCAGCCTGTTCCCGCACGGAATAATCATCACCTTTATTATAATTTCCTGGCATCCATGCTCCAACCCACACCTTGATGCCTGTACTTTCCTGCCAGTTTAAAGCTGTTTTTATTTGATCATTAATAAGTTGTTTTTCATTATCGTTACCATCTGTCCATTTTTTCTTTTCATTTGTTTTATCAGGTCCAGATGCGTAAAAATGCCATTCTGCCATTATATAACCATTATGTTTAGATGGTATCACAAGTTCTGAAAGATAATTCGGGTCTGAACGTAATCTTGGTGCTATCATAATTATTCTATATGGATTTGATTCTCTTATCGCATCAACTGTCTGCTCATATAATTGATTAAGCCTATCTGGAAGTTTGTTTATTGCATCCGATGGTTCAACTATTAAATCAAATGATAATAAATAAGAAGTTGATGCATAATGTTGTGCTATTAGTCTCCACCATTCTGTTACTTTATTCATGTTTTCATCAGTAGGATTTTCTTTGAATTCATGTCCCTGATATGCAATAACAGGAATTATTCCATTAGCAAGACATTCATTAATCTGAACATCAAGCCTGTTTAACAAATCTTCTGTTACATCATCTTTTATCCTTATTCTTACATGTTTTACCCCAGCTTCTTTAAAATCCTCTACCATCTTAACATTGTATGATTCCATCTGTTTAGGAAATTCTGACCATGTCACATCCAATCCTTTTCCAAGCATACTTTGATATTCCTCGGGTTTGATTGGAATTTCATTTTTATCCACATACGTTTTATTGTTGTCAAACTGACTTGCTGTATTGTTAGTGCAAGAAGTCTGTAATATAACAATAATAAAACAGCAAATCATAATAACAATCTTTTTCATCGCTGGTCTCCTCAGAACAATCGTATTGATATATAATTATTATACATCATATCATATAAAGATTTCAACAAAACTATTAAGCCTTTTTTCCCAGTCCTGCATAGTGCACTCTTCTTAATTTTTCCTTCAGGAGCATCTGCCCAAGTAGTTAATCCCATATGCTCTCTTGTATGGTCAGCTCTTTCTACAATCAGTTCCGCGTTTCAGGCGCTCGTCATCCATAACCCAGCCTTTGATGGTATAGTCCTTTGCAATTTGATTAACCCATTTACGGAACTGCACCGCACGCTCAGAATTGACCTTAAATCCAACAGCAATGATCATCTCCAGGGAGTAGTGATTTGTACTGTAACTTTTTCCGTCAACGGCAGTTATCCGAAATTTTCGGATAACTGAATCCTCTTGTAATTCGCTATCACT